>WUUC01008712.1_pt1 | contig 12855 bp, 15 predicted proteins | sample 6278441 | NCBI WGS metagenome assembly WUUC01 (sample SAMN13675441, study PRJNA597444) | soil metagenome | isolation source: soil | place: USA: Washington | collected 2017-10 | reverse complement strand
GAATAAAGCATCTGACTACGGATCAGAAGACTCGGGGTTTGAATCCCTGCAGGCTCACTTCAAACCTCACAGAATACATTTCTGTGAGGTTTTTTAATTTTATTAGTACGCCATTAGTACACTTCTTTATTAAAAATTCCACCGGTTTCGCTTTTGCCTGCATTGATAATAAATCATGTGCACTAATGAGCAAGAACAACGGCCGCCGAATCCTTCAATTAGGAAAGCTTTATTAAGTTTAATGTTCCAATGATGCTTGTCAACTAATAAAAGTTGTAACACCGCTCTATTTCATTTTGCGGTCGGCACGTAAGTAAACCGTCACCGAAAGACTGTCGCAGGAATTTTCTAAAACCTGGTTTGATGAGTTATTTCGCGAGATTCAAATTCTTATTTCCTAGTCACACCGAACCCATTCATCCAAGTCTTATAAGATGCTTTCGCTATTCTTTAGGCAGGTAGTCATACCGTGTATCTGAAACGTTGGCAAATGACTGTTACAAAGCAGGATACCACTGTTGATAATTTCATATTGTGCCCGTAGCAAGTCAGAAGATTTTCCACCGATAGAATGGACGACGATAGACATACAATGAGTAACGAGGGGGAGGAGCCAGTATTGCATTTTTAAGGCATCCTGTTCAACATAGCGGAATAGTTCGAATCCGCTCGATACCTCCGGAAACCTTGGATACTATTTGGCCCATAATGCAGCATAATTTGGAGACGTGTAATTTTTTGATTAAAATTCCATGTAATACACTCCCGTTTGAACCGTTTCATGACTGACAGAGAACTGATTGTTGAACCCGAATTAGCGAAACCATTTTAAGGTGGACTTGATCTAAGAGTTGGTTCGTTAAAGAGCACATTTCAAAATTTATTCCTAAAAAGTTCAATGATTACCACGAACCATTTCTTGGCGGAGGATCCAGTTTTTTTTATTTAAAGCCTGAAAAGAACGCATACCTTAGTGATATAAACGCTGATCTGATTAATACTTTCGTTCAGATACGTGATAACGTTGAAATGGTCATCTCTGGACTGCGGCGTCTTCGAAATACAGAAGATGACTATTACGATATAAGAGCAATGAATCCTATTTTGCCTTACAAACAAGCCGCAAGGTTCATATACCTCAACAGGACATCTTTCAACGGTATCTATAGGGTGAATGATAAAGGGAAATACAATGTTCCTTATGGGTGGAGGAGTGCTGTTGACGTCGTTACTGCTGACAATTTACGCATCGCGAGCAAAGCTTTACAGGATGCGAACCTTTTCTGTGATACATTCGATTCACTAAGGCAAAGAGTGTCAAAGAACGATTTAGTATATCTAGACCCTCCATATACGGTAGCTCATGAACACAATGGATTCATCGAGTACAACAGTAAGTTATTTTCTTGGCAGGACCAGCATCGGCTTGCCAAGCTCCTGGAACATCTTAACCTTCGGGGAGTAAAGTACATACTTTCTAACGCCGAGCATGTCGCGATAAGATCACTGTTTAAAGGTCTCGGTACTTTTCACTCATTAAGTCGGTACAGTAAAGTAGGTGGACGAAATAAGACAAGAGGAATTTTCAATGAGGTGGTTATAACTAATATAACATAGTAATGCCGGTCAGAATTGCAGTAGTAAGTGATTTGCATTGTCATCATAGTCGGAAGTTTTATGATTCCGATTCATCTTTTTCAAACTCGTCTTTCCTCACCACGGATTTACTGCGAGCTCCAACCAGTAGGCATACCGTTGAATCATTGCTAGAATTAATAAAAAAAGAACAGCTGTCTGCAGATTTCTTGACTTGCCCCGGCGATATCACAAACCAAGTGGACATTCAGGGTTTCATCAGCGGCTGGGGATATGTGAAAGAAATAGCGGAAAATCTAAAAGTCGCGAAGGAAAATATTATTGCCACGCTGGGGAATCATGATGTGGATTCACGATTCAATATTTCCCCAGATGATGTTTTTATGGTGGCACAAGGTATTGGAAATGGTTTTCCATTCGCTGGTCAAGAAATGGTTGATATTTTTTGGGCGAAAGGATATGTTTTTCTTGAGTATGAACACATCCGTTTTCTCGTGATAAATACAGTTAAATTCCATAGCAACAAAGAAGCAGCGGCAAGAGGAAAAGTTAATGATACTCAGTTGAAGGAAATCAGGGAATATTTGACCGCACATAAAGACGCGAAGCTTCAGGTGGCTTTGTGCCATCATCATCCAGTTATGCATTCCAGATTCAACTTAGGCGAAGATGATGTAATAGCAAGTGGCGCAGACCTTGTAGACATATTAAACGAGCAAGGTATTCATTTATTAATTCACGGGCATAAACATGACCCTTGGTTAAGATATTCAGGTGGAAATAATTCTTCATTTCCTATTTTTTCTTCTGGAAGTTTTTCTGCTCAAACCAATCTAATGGTTAGTCCCGCGCGCAACACATTCCATACTATCGAAATAAGTAGAGTGGACTTCGGTCGCGCGAAGGGGATCATCAGAACATGGGAATATCTTTTCGGAATTGGATGGAGGCGAGCTGACTCTGGTGATGAGTTATTTCCTCAGAACGCTGGCTTTGGCTTTTCAGGCGCTGTAGAAGAGTTGGTGGAAAGCACCATTACACTAATTGATGGTAACGCGAACAATTTGATGAATTGGGAGGATTTTCTCGCGCGAAATCCCAACGTCGAGTATCTTACCCCAGCGGAATGCAAGAAGTTTCGCGAGATGTTGAGTGAACGGGAAATCATCACGCATCCTGAGTTGCCTAAGAGACCTGACTTCATTGGAAGAATATCATCTGGAATATGAGTATCTCAAATTTTCATATCACGTACAACGCACGGCACCTTAACCCGATCGAAGTGGCCAAGGGGTTCGTATTTAATCCTGACTATGAAGAGCTTGTTAGACCTAACCATACGGTTCTGTTGGGGGCGCGTGGCTGTGGAAAAACAACCTTGATGAAAATGTTGACGATCCCAGCGATATACGGATGGAATCATTCATTTGCTGAAAAGCTAAGGGAGAAGCTGCCATTTTACACCGTCTATATATCAACTGATATTTATTGGAATGCCCAAATGGATGCCTACAGCAAGCAGTTGGAAAGATTTCCTAAGTATGCTGATGTTGTCTCTAAGGTTGCCGTAACGACTAACGTTTTGTATGCACTATGTGAGACATTTGAAGACCTCATTAAGCATAAAACGATAGATCAAAGTCAGACTGGTGAAATACAGCTTTGTAAAGAACTTATAAAGCTGTGGATCTTGCCTGCCACCGTGCCCACATTAGTGATGATAAAGGAGTGTCTTATTCAGAGGACGGATGAATTGAATAGGCATATTCAGCGAACGCTGTTCAATGCGCGGACGGAGGATGATGTTCGTATTGAAGAAGCATCTTTCTTTCTGGATTATGATACTTCGTCTCATAACGCGATAGTAAAGTTTGAAAGGATTTTTTCCGTTGATGACGATATGAAATGGGCACTGTGTTTTGACGAGCTCGAACTAGCACCTGATTGGCTTCAGAAACGACTTTTTGGTTCACTTAGAAGTCGCAATCAAAAGGTGTTGTACAAGCTGAGCGCGAGTCCAATCGTTTCAATCGAAGCTGACATGATCGCTAGCTCTGGCAATGATTTTAGGTTGATAAAGATGTGGCCTTACAAAGTAAATAAAGAATATGAGAAGTTTATTGAAAGTTTGGCGGAATCAATACTGAACCAGAAGTTGAATATGGCGGTTTCACCGGAAATATTGTTTGGGACTAACCCAGTGATGAATAAAGCGAGGGATTCTTATGCTGAAAGTGGCCCTATCTGGAAAGAAATTAAAGAGCTTTCTAAGACAGACGATACTTTGAAGCAACTTTTACTCGACAACAGGATAGATCCTGAGAATCCTGTAGTCTCAGAGGAGAATATTCGCAAAATGGATACATTACTGAGGAAAATTAAACCCATAGTGTACTTCCGTAACTATTACAGCGTTGTTAGTCCTACAACCGGTAAGAGGAAGGCACGTTCTAGGAAAGCACACACACTTTTCTTCGGGCATGAAGTACTTTACCGTATCTGCGACGGGAACCCGAGGTGGCTTATTGGAATACTCAGCGAAATGGCCAAGCACATCGATCCGGATCGACCACAACAAATTCCTGAAGTTCGACAAGCAACGACTTACGAAGATATTGCGAACCAGTTTTTTGATGTAGTGAAGGCCGTGCCAAACGCATCAGCGTCTACTACTTCTGGTCTTACAACCCTATATGGAATATTAGAAGAGATTGGCCAATTTTTTTTCGAGGAAATAGTTATCGGGGAATTTCAAAGAGACCCTTGGGGAACGTTTGAGATTGATGAAAAGGTGCCCAATGATGTCGTCATGATGTTGGAAAAGGCAGTGTATCAAGGCGCAATAGTATTATTAGATCCGTCGGAGAATGCATTTGATTTTCAGATGCGTGGTAAAAAGTTTAAATTATCGTATTTATTGGCACCAAAATTTAAGTTACCACTTAGAAAATATCCCACGATCGCGCTAAGCAGAATTTTATCAGGAAAACATACGATTTTATTCACCCAAGGCGAAATCCAATTCAACAGCGGCTTGTCATGAAACTGAAATCAGCAGAGCAATTACCAGTGCAGAAACTCGCGGATATGAATAGCGAGATACTCATTGCCGCTTCCGGTTACGAAAGTAGATGCATAGCTTTGTCACAAAAGATTTACCAAGGAGTCCGATGGAAGTATGTGATTCGGTTCAAAGAGCACAAGAACTTGTCTCAACGGGCTATAAATGATGCCAAATTCGCTGACATGCGTTTTATAGCATTTGAGGCTCAAGAAGGCAGCTTCCATGATATACTAGGGATTCTGGATAAAGTCGTGCATGAGGCGGACAATTTGAAGTCATTTACGGTCGTCATTGATTATTCATGCATGACGAAAGTGTGGTATTCAACTATTCTTAACTATTTTATTAATCGCCGTTTAAATGCAGTAAAGATTTCACTTGTCTTCAGCTACACGCCATCTCGGTTTACGCCTCCTCAAACGCCAATGCCCAACGGCGTAATGGGACCTCTTCCTGGAATATTCCGAATTTCAGCGTCTCAAAGACCGACGGCATTGATATTGGGCCTCGGATATGAGAAAGAAAGTGCTAAGGGATTGATGGACTATTTAGATCCGAAAATTACGTTCGCATTTTATTCTAAGCCAGCGCTTGACGAGCAATTTGCAGAACATCTTGAGCGAAACAATTGCCAGCTTTTAGAGCAGCTTGGAACGATGAGGACCTTTACCCATCCCTTAATGGACCTCAAAGCCACTGAGTCGCAGCTTTTGTCGTTGTGTGAGGGGCTCCGCCAATCGCACAGAGTCATTTTAGCACCGTTGGGTCCGAAGCCTTTTGCCTTACTTTGTCTACTTATCGCAACAAAACTTCAGGACGTCGATGTATGGCGCGTATCTTGTGGCAGCCACGGAAACTTATATGACCGCGCTCCCCTTGAAGTTGATCCCATCGTTTGCAACATCGAACTTTCACAATAAGAATGCTTGTGTGCCGCGACGCATGTGATCCACGCTCAATCTTAAAAGGCTATTGCTCCACGGCGTAAGTAGTCGTCAATGAAACATTCAACGCCATTTCCACAAGACTGGTAGTGGCATAGAGTATTCCAAGTACCTGCTTGCATTAAAAAATAAAATAAGTTTTTGCCAATACTATCGCGTTCCGTGCCGATGGTCAAGGACATTTCTTTCAAAGATGATATTTCAATTGGTGATGAACACTGTAAAGTTATTTGCCCTGGCGGATGTGGAGGATTTACCCACCTCGCGTTCAATACCAATAATTCCCAAAAATGAGCAAAGGGAATTGCTTAATGAATATAACGTTAGAGGGCTATTGCCGGAGTAATAGAATGCATTGGATTGATCATCATGCCAAGATTCAATTACTGAGTTATAAACTTCTTTGTCGCTGACACTCTCATAAACCAATGACAGCTTCTCAGATGTATAAAAAGTAGTATTGGTTATCAGGCTAACTAATCTGTAATAGACCAATTCGTGATTTTCCGAAACCTGATGCGAATACAACGTTGCGAAAAAATTTGCCTTTAAGAGTAGTGCCGATTTTAGATCCTTTTCAATCTGATTGACTCCCGTAACAAATCTCAACTTTTCGTATGTCAAAAGTGGTATCTCAAATAACAGAGTGAAGGCTTTAATTTCTTCTCCTGTTAATTCTAATGGTATCTTCAGAAAATATTCTGAAGATACCGGTGCATTCAAACTGCTGACATTAAAACAATGAAGTCCTTTCAACGGCTGGAATGTGTTGTTTATGGCAAGTAGTTTTCCGGTCTCTCTCCAAACCTTGATACTATTTATTTCTTCTTGGCTCAAATCACTGCTTGTCCTGACAATTTCCTTATATATGGACGATGTATGTCTGCTTAATTCGGCATCCAATTTCAAGTCTTCTATGCTCTTCAAGATTTCAAAGCAGTCGGAGAACGAAATATGACGTTTAAAACCCAAAAACTCGGCCCGTTCTTTTGTTATGTATTGATCGAAATCTGCTACCGGGAAATGCTTTCCTATAACGCCTTTTAGACTAGGAACGTAGACGTCTACTGCCTTATAGCATTTACCATCAGTTGCGGGAATGCATGGATTATTCTGGGCGTAAAATTGAAAATATGACGGTACGATGTCTGTGCCCATATACCGATGGTATGTTGTTTGGCCGCACTTCTTTATCACAGTGTCCCAACTATTCATTATAAGCTTCCAAAATAGTTTTGAGAAACGATGATCAATTGTAAACTCAATAAAATCTATGAAGGTAAAATTAGATATGCTGTGTTGGCCTTTATACGGCTTGGTAATTGGTGCATAGTAATCATTGTCATCTAGCCAGGTGAATAAGATTGATACTGTGGAAAATTGGAGACAAAAGTATAACGCGAAATTTCCTTAGGATCAATTCTTATCTCCATCTTCTCCTTCGCGCCAATTCTCACCAGTAATATTTTCCATTCTGATAATTCCGAAGTATTTTCAGGGTAGGAAACAGATACATAACTATTGGAGGGCAGAATTGTTTGGATCTTCAACTCTGGGTCGTATTCATCCCGTAGATATGTTTCATGGACGATTTTCAAACCGTTATTTGTGAGTAGTTTCAGCCCTTGCAGACGTTCATAATCCTTATCATTCAACAGGCCAGTCTTAAAAACCATAAACACAAATCTTCCAATCTTTAAGGCATTGCTGTCTGTGATCTTGCCTTCATCGATCATCCTGAAGATTGACTTTCTTACAATCTCAAGCGAAGACGGCTCTTTAACACCCAAATCATGCAGCCATTCTATAAGCTGCTTTGAACTAGAACAATCTTGATAAACGTTTTTATGAAGAAGACTTAGCGTGATAAAATCGACCGCATCCTTCTTTTTATCTGATAGCGGAAAAAAGATCTCTCGGAGTTTTTAGCTCACTATTGTCGTCAAGCAGAAATTTGGTCTTTTTTAAAGGCTCAAGCCATTCCGGATTGTCCTTAGCGGTTTTTTGGTATAAGAACTGAATTACCTTGAAGTTACCTTTTGGAATATCGTTAAATCCTTTTTGAAGACCATCTGAAGAAAGCAATTGACATAAAGAATCAATATTAAAATCGATAGCGCCTATCTGAAGGAGCATCTCAGAATGCTCAAGTCTCAAATCAACAACTTTCATTAAAGGCTTAGATAGAAAGGTAGGTATGGTCGTAGCACCAAACCCAGATGTAAAGCCAGTTGAATCGACAATACACTCACTAAGCTTAAGTAGATTATTTTTTCCCTCTTCAGGAACAAATGCAACAGTTGAAATTCCTGCATGAAAACCTTCGTTGAATCCTTTTTCTATTAGCGAGATGGATGTGTCGAGAAATTTCTTCTTTAATAGTTTCGTAGTTTGATATTTTAGTGAAGTCGTGTGCAGTTCTTTTAACCACTCAAATTGCTGTGTACCTATTTGTTGGAATAGGAAATGGTTCCAGTCGTTTTCAAGAAGTTGTGTTCGTTCAGCGTTAGTAATGAAGTCAGCATTAACGATATACGGAAACGTCTTAGAGACTTTTGTTGGCAAATAGCAATAGATCAACGAATCCTTTACCTGATAAAGTATGTCGGCCTTGACAAGACCTGCCAGTGTTATTTTGGTACTCCTTGCTTCCTTTAATTTTTGAGGACATTCCTCATCGGACAGCCTTCGCAGCTTATTTCTTAAGTCTTCTCCTATGGGAATGATAAAATCCTTAGTTAGCCAGCTATTGAGCAACTTATCATTATAATACAGTTGTCGTATTTTGTCAGACCCTTCGCGTTTTTCAATCTTAAAAACCAAGGTCGTTTTGTCAAAAAAAGCAATGCTTTTGATGTTCCGAAGAAATAAAACTATTTGGCAATCAGAAAAGACACTCACGATCTCTTTTCGAATTTTTGATCGATCGCTAATTCCAATAATTGTATTTACAAAATCTGAATTAATCAGCGAAGTGGTTTCTGGGGGGACGCATCTTCCAAATTGGAATTACTTGCCAAGGATAGTCTTTTCTGTCTTTCCACAAAACATGATTTTTATCAAAGCAGAAAGAGTAGTTTTTAGAAACAATGTGAACATAATCAGAAGAGCCAAATACGGATTTGAAACCGATTCCTTTGTAGCCAATTTTTTGCGAATCTTTGTCCTTGTTGCTGTCTCGACTGCCTATTCTTGATATCCCCTTAGCATCGTCTTCCGAAAAGTGTAACCCGTTGTGTTTAAAAATCATGTAATTATCAAGGAGTCTAAATTCGACTTCAGCGTGTGGTTCAGCAGCAGGCCTTTGGGCGTCATCGGCATTTTGCAGAAGCTCAAAGACAAATCTATTTACTTCTCCGAATACGGTTTTAGAAAGAATGTTAAGGCTATTTGCAAGGTCCTGAGAATTACTGTCATTTTTGGCCTTGGAATCATACAATGCCTGAATAATTGATTTTTCGTGCATACGCTCAACGGATTAACCCAATCAATTACTTAAATTAGGCTATCAATTCCTACTGACTTTTCAAGTTGCGAATCCAATAATTAGAACCAATAATGAACTTCGGAAAACAAAAAACGGATTCCCTTCCGTCTGAAGTACTCTCCGCTGATGATTCCTTTTTTCCACCGATCCGGGTGTTTTAGAAATATGGAGGGGCTAAAAAAGATAATTCAAATTTTGGATGGGTTATTCTGCTGTTAAAAGCTGGTTGCTTATTTCCTCCTTTTTTGTGATGTGACTAATTTCTTTGTTTTCGGTGTTGGTTTCTTACTAGACTTCGCCTTCGGATTGAAATCCAGGCAAAGCTGAATCCAGTGCTCCAGATCCTTCTGCATGTCAATACCGATCGGATCGACAAACAGAAATCCCTTTAGTACTTTGCCTGTAAAATCCATTGGACGAACTCCCGTTTTCTTTACGGACGATTCGTAAAGTTCAGGAATCTATTCGGATCATAAGGGAATCTTTCACAATACCAACCGCCATCTTATCCTGGATCATGTAGCATGATCCGCCCATCATATTCTTGGCTTCGAAACGTACCTTTTTTCCTTGAGGACGCGTGAGATCCTTTCGGCAAGATGTTCATCGTATGCCATATATAGAAACGTTAGTTGTAGTTATCGAAATCTTCTCCTTGTTCGTCCTTTCCCCGTAGGTTTATTCCGTTCACGAAGCCAGGCTTCGGTGTCGGTTTTAGCAATCGGTCTGCACAACTCAATAAATTCATCATAGCCAGAAGCCTTTTCACAACATTTGAAAATATGTTCTCCGCTAATGTGAAGATGTTGATATAACGTTTTTCTCGTGTGCTGCAGTATTACTGATGCGTCATCATAGGAATAGTGCAGGCTTTTTCCGTCTTTGTATCCTCTGATAAAGTCAGACAACTCCTTTCGTGACATGATCACCTCACCAAGTTAAGCTGAGTTGGGTTCAACAATTGTCCCAGGAGCGAATCAATTTCTTTAAAAAAATCCTGAGATGGAACGCGATAGTTACTGTTCTTTTCGATCTCATGTACAATATCGAGGTATCGATCGAGATTTAGTTTGGAATTCGAAAGATCGAACAATTTATCTCTTAAAATTCCCACCATCACCTTGTCCACCTTCGTATAAAACTTAAATTGAAGGTAAGTGGCAGGTCGCTGAGTATACCCATGATCAATGTTGATCGATGCTCAGACAAGATTTCCTGGATTCTGAAAAGGGTTATGCGCTCATCGCCCTCTTCGATATGTTTTACGGTGTTCGCGATTCTGACTGATTTCATAACTAATAGAGTTAGTTAAATACAAAGATAATAAACTAATAATATTAGTTTTGCAAAGAGCGCGCCTTTCCGTTTAACACGTTGAATTACAGGCAGAAGAAAATATTAAAAGGCAGTTAATTGCAGTATGATGGAAGGTGCGGATATTAAGAAATTGCGAAAAGTGTTGAAGTATAAAGGTAGGCAAGACCTAGCCGAACTAGTTAGACATTCAACTTCATCCCTTGAGGAATCAAGCACCTTTGGAAGTCGTGGGTACTCTCGATTAAGTTCCTTTCACATTAAATCGCATCCGGCAGTTCAAGAAAAGATTGATAAGCTGCCGAAGGATGACAAAAATGAAATATTTAAGGCGTTGCTATTAGTCTATCCCCTTCTTGATAACGAGCCAGAAATTAATGAGGTAATCTATTATCCAGATTTTGACATAGAGGCGACCGAATTAGTTGAGACAAAAGAACTTAAAAGGGTTTCGTTCGAATACATTCATGAGCAAATAAAAAAATGCAATGGGAGAATTGCAGAGAGGGATTTCGAGGGAGCGATCACAAATGCTAGAAATCTGATCGAATCCATTTGTTTATTTATTCTTGAATCAAAAACTAAGGAAAAGTATGAGTATGATGGGAATTTGATAAAACTTTACAAAGCGGTTTCCGGTATTCTTAAAATGTCTCCAGGCGACTACGAGGATGAATATTTAAGGCAAATTCTGTCAGGAGTCTTTAGTATAGTGAACGGTGTTTCAGGACTACGAAATACATATAGTGATTCACACGGTAGTGCGCCTTCAAAAACGGCATACCGCATAGATGAAAGGCATGCAATCTTGACCGTCAATTTAGCCAAGACAATTACTGAATATTTATTCCTGAGCTATGAGAAATCCGTTTCGCTCTGATCTGTTGTGATCTACCTGTCATATAGGTGTCGTCTTACTGACACCATATTTTAGCAGGGTTACATGGATATTTGCATGAAACCAAACGATACATGAAAACAACGGCAAACTCAAAAAAAATTAAGGATTTAAGAGAACGAAAAGGATGGTCACAGGACCAACTCGCAGAACTTTCGCGCCTTAGCTTAAGAACAATTCAGCGAGTTGAAAAGGATGGCAAGTCTTCAATCGAATCAATTAAATCTCTGGCCTCCGTATTTGAACTAGACTTTAAAGAGCTCCTGGAGGATAAATTGTCAAAGCAATATACTGACATAGAATTCTTGACCAGGTTTCAATTTGGAAAGCAAGTCGTTGATATAATTGGTGGCAAACATGGGTATGACTTTGACTTCGAGACTTCGATTGTTGAAACGACCCATCTGGAACTAATTCATTCATTTTTTCAACAACTACAGGACTATAACGACTTTTGGGATGAAATTGAATATGTTGAACGTGGTCAGGCTATCCAATTTTTTCAAAATAAAATCGAAGAATTAGAAAGAAATGGCCTTTGGGTTTTTGGCGGGGAAACCAGAAGGCCGGTTGGAGAATATACACCTCCGTTAATCTTTGATATTCTAGTGATGAGAGTTTATACAAAAGACAATGCAATGATTATCAAAATAGACTTAGGAGAGGTATTGGTAGGCGAAAGTAAAAATTCTAAAGGTTTTGATCAATGATCTCGCCAGGATTAAATAAATACGATGAGCTATTCTTGAATACTCTTAAAGATTTAAGGGCGAAAGCCAATAGCAATGATCGATATCAATTGATTAAGGCATCGGGGCTGCTTAGATTATTGCTTTTGGACGGATTGGTTGATCGTGTAAATTCGAAACATAGAATTAAGCTTAAGTTTTTTCTGACAATGAGAAAATTTAGGAGAGAAGGACAGTCGTCCTTGATATTAGGTAAATTCCTGTCGGAAGAGTGGAAGGGCATATAGGGAGCATTGTTATTCTGTGAAAGAGATAATCCAAGCATCGGCCCATTTAATGGGCGGTATCCATCTGGGGGAACCCAGAAGTCAAAAAGAAATTGACCTCATAGGTATTTTTGATTACAGACCGATTACCATCGATACAATCAAAAGTTCGTTGCGGGGAATATCTGTACTAACAATTGAAGCACTCGAAGAACTTGAAATCAGAATTAAATCAACCAACGAAGTTTATTTTGAAAAACCGTGATTTATTCTCATAAGGTCCTATGTAAATGAAGGAAGCTATTTTAAGCTACTAGCGAACGTTTCGATTCCTTTCCATATCAGACTTAAATTCTGGCGCTAACCTACTTCGGGTGGCAAATGCATCGTCTTGTCAAAAGACTACAGCATAAAATTCAATGTGCCTTCGGGCCCTAGTGTTCTGTTTCAAATTTATTCCGTTTCCTTTTGACAATCCTGCCACCCTTCATTTGAGGCGCACCATAATTTAAATCTTATGATTATGAAAAGCACAAATGAAAAAACATTATTCGAAGTAGCAGAGATTCAGCTATCCTACAAGTCTAAAGTAAAAGC
>WUUC01205565.1_pt1 | contig 12857 bp, 21 predicted proteins | sample 6278441 | NCBI WGS metagenome assembly WUUC01 (sample SAMN13675441, study PRJNA597444) | soil metagenome | isolation source: soil | place: USA: Washington | collected 2017-10 | reverse complement strand
CGCTCAGGGAGACCGGGAGGGGACCGGGTCCCCCACCCAATTTCTCTTCGAGATTCCCGGAGGATTTCTCAGGCGATTCCGGGGTGGCGTTCGGGTGGGCGTCGGGTGCGAACGGCCCAACGTCGGGCGTTGGCTTCGGCTGCGGTCTTGCGGGCGTGGCAGGGGCGGCGGTGGATGGCAGCGAGGTTCGAATCCTCGTCCGTGCCGCCGAGGTGGTGGGGTACGACGTGGTCTACGTCGGTGGCACCGGGCTTCTTGCAGACGTGGCAGATGCCGTGGTCTCTGGCGAGGATGCGGGGCACGGTGGTGCGGGCCCAGTTGGGGGGCATCTCGCGATGGTGGCCTTGCCAGTTGCCTGCCATCAGCGGCTCCTGACGCGGGTGGGCCCCGCCGTAGCGGGGCCCGAGGCGCACTCCTCGACCATGAGTCACTCCGACAGATACCACATGCAGTGACCGTGAAGCAAGTGTTCGTGGTCAGTTAGTGGCCAGATCTTCAGCCGTTGAGCCTGGGCGTCACGACGACGGGCACGGCCTGCGCCGGCTGCCGTTCGACGACCTGGATGACGGGGACCTCGACCACCCGCTCGACCTCGACGACGGGACCAGGCACGGGCACGGGCACCGGGACCGGGACCGTGACGACGACGGTGGCGGGGGGCTGGGCGATGGTGACGGGCGGTGCGCTCGTGGTCGTCGTCGGAGCCGTGGTGGTCGTGGTGGGCGCAGCTGTCGTCGTCGTGGTGGCCCGGGTGGTTGTGGTGGTGGGCCGCACGGTGGTGGGCGGTGCTGTCGTCGGGGGTGCCGTCGTGGGCGGGACGGTGGTGGTGGTGGTCTCGCAGGGTTCGCAGCAGGGCGGCGGGGGCGGCTGGCAGCAGCGGGTCTTGTTGCGGCCGGCGTCGGCGGGTCCTGCTCCGGCGAGGACGAGGCCGGCGGCGATGGCTGTAGCGATCAGGGTCTTGCGCTTGAGGTTCATGGGTCCTTCTGTGTTTGGTAACCTGGTGGACGCCAGATGGATGGCTTGGCTGATTGCGGAGGGGTCGCTCTTGTACAGCGGCCCCTCCTTCGCGTCAGCCCAAACTGATTGACGCCGGCATTAGCCCCTCGACCGCCGACTCGGCTACAGCCATGACGTCGTCGCAGAACTTCTTCCATCGATCGGACGGCAGCTCGTAGACGGTCTCGCCGAGATGTGCGCCTTCGGGTCTGCCGATCGACAGTTCGTACTTCATGCGGCGGCTCAGGGGACGGGAGCGGGCCTGCCGCATGCCTGGCTTGACTCGTTCGCCGCACTGCGGGCAACGGCGTTCCATGACTGGATCGCCGTCGTCGTAGGTGTGGCCGCTCTCAGCCCATTCGAGCGTCGGGTACGTAACGGTCTCACCTTCCGGCTGAGCGAAATGGCCGTGGCCAGCAGCATCTATGTGTCGCCAAGCTGGGTCGGGTTCTCGGTCGAAGACCGTGGGCGTTGTGTGATCGACCGTGCAAGTGATCTGCACGCTGAGGCCAGGGATGATGAAGCCCTTGGCCTCGTCATGGCTCACGCCGTAGGTCACGCTTGTCCTCCTAGGTATGGCTTCTTCGTTGTGGCTCACCGCCGGTCCTCCTTGCGCCACGGGACCTCGGATCGGCCGACGTCGTCTTGGCCGTAGTGCGGTCCGAAGTGACCGTCCCGCAGGACGCACCGGTTACCGTCGTCTCCGCTCACGCCCTCGGCGCACGGGGCTTGCGGGCCACGGACGGCAGCCATGAGGTTCGACCAGACGTCGCCCCATGCGGGGTTGCGTTCCATGTAGGCACCGAACTCTCGGCTGTCGTGGCCAAGCGCCATCCACACGTCGAGGGCGAGGTTCCACGGGGGCTGTTCGCTCATGACGCTCGCCTCTTGCCAACCCGCTTCGGGTCGACTCGCACCTTGACCTTGTCGCTACGGTCTCGGTGTTCGATGAGCGCCGCCTTGCCGGGCAACTTGCCGTGGGCGCCCGTCCAGCGGATGCAGAAGTCACACAGCAGCCGCGGCGGGTCGACTTTGTACTTGCCGGTGACGGGGTCGACGCCGCAGTGCGTTGGGCCTTTGCGGGTTACCGAAGGCGGGCAGTTGAACTTGAGGTTGCCGTTCGGTTCGGTGATGGTGGCGCAGTTCGCGCACCTCGGTTCGGGCTTGGCATTCTTCGCTAGGGCAAGCCGGTCAGCGTCGTTGGCTTCTCGGGGTTCGCCGTAGCCGGCGAGTCGTCGGCGGATACGTTCGAGGACGGTGACGGCGAGGGCGAGGTCGTGGTCGAGTTCGGCGAGGTCGTGGGCGGGTTGGTCGGGGCGCACGGTGGCGGCGCTGCCGGTGGGGTCGCTGGCGGATGTGTGGTTGACGAGGTCGCTGTCGTAGCGGGCTGCCTTCAACCCGCTTTGGGCGTCGTACAACCGGTTGAGGTTGCTGCCCGTCCGCATGTATTGGGCGATGGTGCGGGTGAGGTTGCCGGCTTCGAGGGCGGCCCGGAGACGGTCGCCGTGCTTCATCACTCGCACACCTCGATGAGCCAAAACCCGAGGTCGGGGAAGATGGCCGTGACGACGGCACGGCACTCGATCTCCTCGAGATCGGTGGCGATGATCTCGTCGCCGAGCGCGGCACACAGGTCTCCCATCGGGACCCGGTACACCTGACCGCGGTCGGACCGCACCCGGTCGTTGAAGTCGACGAAGACACGGGCCGGCTCGCCGAGATTCGGCATGGCCAGCGGCTTGCCAGTCCACGCGGCGGGCCGGTATGGGTGTCCTCGCCCGGGGCACGCCCGCTCCAGCAGGGATGCGGCGGCGGCGAGCGCACGCAGTTCGTCGAGCGGCCACCCGCCCATGTGCCCGCTTGTGTGACTCTCGTACACAGTGTCGGCCGGCAGGAGACCGAAGTGCCAGTCGGCGATGTTGGATCCGCTGTCGAAGTCGGTGATGTAGCCGACGTTCTCGATCGGCGCTCGGGTGGGAGTGGCAAGGGGGGATGGCGTCGTCACGGCGACATGACTCCTCGGTCAGGTACCTTGGGGGCATCCCTGTGGTTCGGGCAGAACACGGGTTGGCGGGGCGTCGTGACCAGCGGCGCCCCGCTGCACGTCACGGCGGTAGTTCGCCCAAGAGGTCGGCCTTCGTCTCGGCGCACAAGTCGCAGCCATCCACGTCGTCACCTTCGATGCGGCCGTTGATGAGCGAGTGGATGTGTTCCGTGCCGGCGATCTGCGGGTAGCGGACTCGCCAGATGTCGACCATGCCAAGTAACGGCAGCCCGAACGAGATGGCGTGGTTGTGATACTCGTCGGTGCCCCGATAAGCGAGCGGCGGGAACCAGCGGCAGCGCCACGGTGCGTTGTAGCGGGTTGCGAATCTGCGACCCATCACAGCGTCCTTTCGTTGTCGGGTTCGGTTTCGCCGCATTGCCCGCACCGGTCGCCGTGACTGCACCACGACCCGGCACGGACCCGTACCAACGTCGCTGCGGCACGCCGGCGGGCACGCAGGTAGCGCCACTCACGGTCCGCCCAGATGGCGAACGCTGCGGTAGCGAGGACGCAGGCGACGTGGGAGGCGACCAGCGGGGCGAGGAGGGTCACGAGGCCGCCTCGTCGGTAACGAGCTGGACATGCCAGCGCTCGGCGAACCCCGTTTGAAGCGGGTTCTTCAATGGGGGCTGTGTGGCCGCAGGACGGTTTCCCGGGTAGCCGCACCCGTTCGAAGGGGCCGCGGCGGCGCCAGGGCGTTCCGTGAAGGCTCTCGTGGGACGTCCGACTGACGGTCCGGTCACCTGACGGGCGCTGGGGACGAACCGGCTCACGGCTCGCCCTCCCCGTCGGCTTCAGGGTTGACCCAGCAGGCGTCGGTGGGATCCCAGGCCCAGCCGGCGTCCAGGGCCGCTGAGACGGCCTGGAGGCGCTTGTGGTGGCGGGCGCGGCGTTCGAGCGGAGAGCGGCTCTGCAGGGCACACAGGGGCCGTAGAAGGCCGTCTCGGGGAGCGGACCGTGGCAGCGGGAGCAGGCGAGGAGGGTCACCAGCCGCCCTCTTCGAACTCGTCGTCGAAGTCGGGCGCCGACGACGGGATTGCCACGCTGGGTGGCGCTGACTCAGGAGGGGCTGCCTTGGCTAGTTGAGGGGCATGAGGGTTGAGGTAGGCGGCGTCCTCGTGCTCATCCCTCGTAAATTCAGCAGTAGTAGTAGTAGATATCTCTTTTTGACTTTTACCCTCAACCCTCATGCCCCTCAACTGGTGTCCGACGTCACCCTGTTCCTGGGGTTCCGTTGAAGGTTGAGGGGCATGAGATAGATAACGCTTCGCTTCGGGGTGGAGCGTTAGCCGAGGCGAAGGCACTCCGCGTCGACCCACAGTGGTCGGGAAGCCGGCGTCGGCCCGAAGCCAGCCCGTGTCCACGAGGTACTGCAGGGGCGCCACGAAGGACTCGACGGGCTCGTTCTTGCCGTGCGTGCCCTTCTGCTTGAGCGCCTGGTGGACGTCCCGCACCGAGAACTCGTCAAGCTCCCGATCGGTGGCCCACTTGATGATCTGGTGCGCCCGCTCGACCCCCAGCTCCTCGCTGCGCACCCAGACGGCGTGCACGGCCTTGTAGTGGGCGATCCAGTAGTCGGCGAGCTCGAAGGCCCGCTCAAGGTCGGCCGGCTCGAGCGTCTCCCGCTTGGTCCCGTCGGCGATGTGGAGCAGTGCCGCCAAGCGCAGGGTCGAAGCCCTCAGCTTGGCGATCCACCCGGACATGCCTTCGAGGTCGCCGCCGGGCCGGAGTCGCTTCTCGGTCTCGTCCATCCACGTGATCCACCGCTGGGTGGCTTCCGGCGTGGACTTCAGGACCAGGGGGAACGAGTGCCGGGTGAACCGCTCGGCGAGCTGCACGAGGGTGCGCTCGTAGGTCTGGCGTACCTCGCTGTTGGCGGGGCGCAGCAGTGAGCCGTACTGCCGCCAGCCGATGTTGCTGGCCGGCACGGAGTAGAGGAACCGGGCGTTGAGGCCCCGCTCCCCCGTCTCACTGTTCTCACCGAGGCGCCGCAGCAGGATGGGTTGCGGCATGACGCAGATGGTCAGCGTCGTGGACGGCAGTCGGATGAGGCCTCGACCGACCCGCTTGACCCGGATCGACTCGCCGCCCCAGGGCTTCAGGTAGACGCCAAGGGGGGCACCTTTGCCTTGGGTGGCGTACCGGCCGGCGAAGTCATCAACGAGGTCGCCTTCGCTCGAGAGGATGGCGCCCCGCCCACCGCACTCGTCGAGGTGTTGCCCGAGCGCTTCGGGGGTGGCGTCTTCGACGATGAACGCCGGCGAGGGGGGCACGACGACGTCGGTGGCTTCGGCCTTGGCGGCAAGAGCCCGTTCGACAGTGACTGAGCCTTTGACGGCCCCGTCCTCTTCGACTTTGGCCTTCTTGATGAGGATGTCCCGCTTCATCTCAGCTTCTTCGATGACGGGCCGCATCTCCTCGATGCGGCTGGCCTCGAACGCCTCGAGGGGCGCCATGGCGGCAGCGAAGGCTGGCGACTTGCCGCCGCCGGACGGGAACCCGCACATCAGGTAGAGGTTCGTGTCTTCGGACCAGGTGGTCCCGGTGAGCTCGGCCCGCACCTTGGTCTGGGTGACGGTGGAGAGAGCGCCGAGGATGGCGACAGCTGGCAGGTCGACGGGCACGAGTAGCGCCTCGCTGATCTCCTTGGCCATGTCGCCCATCCACGCCGGCAGAAGGCCGACGGGGAACGGGGGGCCGTGCTGGAGCGTCGGCTCGAGCGGCTCGGGGTCTTCCCACACCTCATCGACCGGTTCGTCGTCGTTCTCACTCTTCTCACTGCTGACGACGGTTGGCGTCGTCAACGGCGACGCCCACGACAGGTCGTCGGGCTGGTGACTGGCGCCGTAGCCCAGCCGACGCAGTTCGCTGGCGGCAGCCTTGAAGTCGCCGCCGTGGCTCAGGTGGGTGTAGAGCCCGTAGGCGTCTACGGGGTGGCCGTCGGGCTGGTTGCAGTCCGGCAGCGGGATGCTCGAGCTGAAGTTGGCAACCTTGCCGTTGCGGTGGGCGACGAGGTTGTGCCGGGCCTTCGAGCCGGGCCGCTTCCAGTAGGTGTCACCGTTGCGGTCCGGTCGTCCCACCTCGACGAACCCGTACTGGCGCAGCAGCCCCCCGATGTCGTTCTTATGCATCTGGGTGAACGCGTCGCCGGGGCGGTCGGGGCCGATGTACCGCACGTCGGCGTTGAACGTCGGGGCGGCCTTGGGTTCGACGGGGGGCTCGTCGAGGATCTCGGTGACGTCGTCAAGCCCGTAGCGGCGGTGGTAGTTGGCCTCGATGACCTCGACGGGGAGCAGGGTGGGGTGCTGCTTGTAGTTGATGGTGCCGGGGACACGCATGACTCGGTCCAGGTTGAAGACGTTGTCGAGGTGCCAACCTGCGGGAGCGCCGTGACGTTGCCCTACCTCGGTGGAGTGACGCATGAGGGTGGCGGTCCAGCGGGCAACCAGGTCGGTGAGTTCTGTGACGGGGTGGGCTTCTTGGAAGAACCAGTAGGCCTGTAGCCCGCCGCCCGAGTGGATCACCGCTGAGGGGGCGAGGCCGATCGCTCGGATCAGGGCCTGCGCTTCGGCTTCGTTCTTGGGGAGCTCTGCGTCGTCAGTGGCGTGGTTGACGCCGGCGATGTCGATGTCGGCATACAGGGCTGGTAGCTCGTGGCAATCGTCGAGGCGGCCTCGCCGGCGCCCTGGCACGCGAGCTTTGCGGGTGGCGACCCCGAAGTAGACGTTGCCCTGCTCGACTCGGCTCAGTGCGTGAGCTGCAGCGGTCTCAGGCTGGGCAACGGTCGCCCAGTCACTTTCGGGCGGGCCGTCGGTGATGGTGAAGATGTTGATCCACCCGGTTTCGCAGACAGCGAACGTCTCGGCGAGAAACTGGGTGGTGGCATGCTCGGGTGCAGCGATGTCTGCCATCAGTGCCACGACGCTCCGCTTTCACCGTGTTCAAACCGTGCGGACCGGGCTGCCGTGTAGGCGGCGGCTGCTCTCGATACTGCTCGAGTGTCTCGGGGGTCCGCTGCAATGATGTGAGCATTGAAGCTGGTGTTGCGGGGCACGGCGGGGCCGTCAGCGGTGTCATCGCTGCTGTGGGCCACTCTTAGTCCGTAATTGCAGAAGACTGCGTCAACGCGGTAAATGCCTTTGTGGTGTTGAAGGATCGACCACACGGGGATGGCGTTCGGGGCATGTGGGATGGGTCCGAGTAGCAACAGGCCTCGAGTAGATCCGTTCAGTTCTTTGGTCCATGGATCGAACGATTCGTGGACGCCGGGCAGAGGGCTTTCGTAGTCGACGAAGTCGACCAACAGTTCCCAATCGGCGTTCTCGTTGCATCCCTTCACTTCGACCCACGTTTCACTGGTGGGCAAGTAGAAGTCCGGGAGATAGCGACGGGCCGGCTTGTCGTCCCACGGCTTGACCGTGTACCCCTCGGGCTCGTACTCCCACTTGAGGCCGAGGGTGTCGAAGAACACGGCCCAGCGGGCTTCGAGCCTGCTACGAAATCGACAACCGCCGTAGAACGTTTCGATTGCAGTGATCGCCATGGCGTCGGGTCCTTCTGGTCCAGCGGGGGGGGGTCAGGGCTTGCGGAACACGAGGAGCGTCGAGGGCCGCCCGTGGGCGTGTACCTGCCGTCGGCCGCCCGGCTGGGGACGGTGCCCGAGCCGGTCGAGCCGGTCGATCTTCACGAGGCCGAGGCTTTCGGCGTGGCGGGTGAACTCGTCGGTCTGCCAGCGCACGTGGCCGGAGCACACTTGGTCCTGGCACTTGACGAGCAGTCGCCCGCCAGGTCGTAGGACACGGGCGCAGTCGGTGATGCCGTCGCGGATCAACTGGTGGCGGGCCTGCCAGCCGGCGTATCGGTGGACGCCGTAGCGTCGGCCTTCGCCTTGGTCTGTGCCGTTGAGCTTGTACGGGCCGTCGTGGACGACGGCGTCGAAGGTGGCGTCGGGGAACGGAAGCCGGGTGAAGTCGCCGCGCACGTCGGCCTCGGTGGCCAGGTCGAGGGTGACGAGCCGGCCGGGCCTCCAGCGCCGCCAGAACACACCGAGGCCGTGGGTGGCGTCGAGGGTGACGGCGGCCGTCGAGAGGTAGCCGAGTTGGGCGCAGGCCTCGATGAGGTGTGCGTTGGTGGGCCAGGCGTGGGCGGCGAGGATGGTCACGATGCCTCCTGCTGCTGGCGGGCGAGGTAGCGCTGTCGGGACTGGTGGGCTCGGATCTCGAACCCGGCACGGAACTCGGCGCGTGCTGCGGCCCAATCGTCGTTGAGGGTGTCGCCGGCGATGACCTTGCGGATGCGCCGGATGCCGGTCTTGTGGTCGGTCGAACTGGCGACACTGCCGAGTGGTTCGTGGCCCTTGGGGGGCGGGCCGTCGCTGGCGTGGACGGCAGAGAACCAGAGAGCGAAGCGTTGGGGCTGCGAGAGGTTCGCCCGGTCCATGAGGTCGGCGATCTCGTCGCGGTCCTCGATCTGCCGGTAGGGGCCGGTTGATGGGTCGTAGCGCCCGAAGTCGGCGATCTTCGACCAGTCGTCGATCAGTTGGGGGCGCCGCTGGTCGCGGGCAAGCTCACGGAGCACCTCGCGGTCCATGTACCGGTAGGCCATCGTGGTGAAGGCCACGCCGGTGCCGTCTCGGGGTGTCCAGTGGAGCCCGGCCTTGATGAGCGACTCGACGGCTATGGCGAGCAGGTCGTCGTAGTCGCGGGCCCGGGTGTGGAAGCCGCGCAGCCGGAGGTAGCGGCGGCAGAACTCGACGGGACGGTCGATGGTCTCGACGTTGCGCCGCATGCGGGCGAGCGCTTCGGGTGAGGTGTCGAGGGCAACGGCCATCACGCTGCCCGTCCGGTCTCGGTATAGGTGGACGTGTCGCTAGCGCACGACCCGGGCTTGTGGTTCCAGATGCTGGTGCCGCAGTGCTCGCAAGGTGCATCCTCGGCGAGGGCGGCGTTGCTGTCGGCCATGAACTCGCACCAACTGTCGAACCCGGTGTCGGCGGGGCCCCAGTCGTGCTCGACTCGGTCCTGCCAGCGGGCCCGAAGGGTGGGGGCGTCCCAGTGGAGCCCGGCGTACTGGACGCCTCCGGGCTGGAAGGACAGGAGGGCCAGGCCTTCGGCGAGGACCATGGCGCTGGCCGGGTCTGGAGGGTCGCACATGACGAGCGACTCGTGATCGCCCTCACGGTGCCGGGGGGCGAGGTCAGCGAGTGTCTGTAGGCGGGCTTCGGGAGTGGCGAACTGCCACGAGGAGAAGTAGTGGAAGACGGCCGAGTCGAGCCAAGCGAGCATCGCCCGCGAGCCGGATCGGCTGGCGAGGGTGTCGGCGAGGTACCGCTCTGCAGCGATCATGCCGCCTGCTCCTCGGCGGCCCGGTGCTCCCCATAGCAGCGCTCACGGATGGCTCGGATGGTTGCCCGGTACTCGTACTCCTCATGCCAGGTGGGCGGGCGGCCGCCGGTGTGCGCCTGCTGGTGGGTGGCGGGCAGGTTGTGCCAGCTGCGGTCCTTCGAGGCTGATCCGAGGTTGCCGATCTCGAACAGGCACGCCTCGCACGGACGCCAGACACGGACGGGTGGCCACCAGGTGTCGGGCTGCTGCGGGTCGACGGCGGGCTGCTGGCGGGCTTCGAGGTGCTTGCGGTAGGCCCGCTCACGGTCGGACGGGCCGGGCGTTCCGTGCCGGGGGTCGACCCGCTGGACGTACCGGAAGTGGCGCCAGGCGTCGGGGTCAACGTCCTTCTTGCGGGCAGCCTCGGTGGCCTTGGTGGCGAGGTCTTGGTGGTGTTGGCACCAGCGGTGCCCGTCCGTGGCGTCCTGCGGGCACTGGCGACGCTCTGGCGTGAACCACGAGGCGCACGTTTGGGCGCCCATCACGACACCCTCACCGGCATGATCAGCCCGAGGAACTCGCCTTCACGCATGATCCACGGCTTGAGTGCCGTCGTCCCCTGCAGCGTCACCGTGTCGTCAGAGAGCGCTCCGAGCAGCGGGACGAGCAGCCCGGCGGCAAAGCCGTAGGTGCAGTCGCCCTTCGCCTCGCAGGGCAGCGTCACCTCGGCGTCGCCGACGTCCTGGGTGCGGCGCTGGAGGACGAGCTCGCCGGCCGTCTCGGACTGGGTGAAGCGCACGACGTTGGTGCGAGCCACCCTGCCGTCCGACGCCGTGTGGGTGTCGTCGCCGATGGAGGCGACGGTGCGGATGGCGGCGAGCAGCTCGGCCCGGTCGACGGTGACGGCGAGGGCCGGGTCGGTGGGGATGAGCGAGGCAACCGGCGGGAAGTCGCCGGCGATGCAGTTGCCCGACCAGACGGTGCCGTCGGCTTCGATCTCGTAGCGGGCGCCCTGCCAGCGCAGCGTCACCGGGCCGTCGGGGCACACCCGGGAGGCGGCGACGATGGCGGACGGGTCGAGCAGCAGGTCGGCGTCGGTTCCGATGCTGTGGCGGGCGAGCCGGTAGGAGTCGGTGGTGGTGACGAGCCCGTTGGCGAGGTGCACGCCGGTGAGGATCGGCCGGGTTGGCTCGGTGGACCGGAACGGCGTCACCTGCTGGATCGCTCGCCAGTCCTCGTCGAGCTTCGCCTCGCCGCCCCCGTCGATGACGGGCCGGCGGGGGAACGTGTCGGCGTCGAGGAGACGCAGGCGGGCCTTCGCCCGGCCGGCGGTGACGTGCAGGTCGTCGTCGACCAGGCTGAGCGTGACATCCGCGTTGGTGTTGCCGGCGAGGCGTTCGAGGGGGTCGTGGTGGACGAGCACCCGGCCCGCCTCGCCGACGGCGGTGACGGTGGTCGTGATGAACGTGTCGATGTTGCTGGCGGTGAACCGCACGGTGGTGCCGTCGGCTTCGATGAGGACGCCGGCGAGGGCGGGCAGGGCGTTGCGCTGCACGGCGGGCTTGACCCGGGCGAGCGCCGCCCGCAGTTCGTTGCGGGGGATGGTGAGGTTCACGACGCCTTCCCCTGGGTGAGCTCGGCCAGCTGCTCGGGCGTCAAGTCGGCGAGCTGGGCGAACTCGGCGAGCACCTCCCGGCGACCATCGAGGTTGCCGTCGGTGTGACCTTCCAAGTAGCCGTCGGCGTGACCGGCATCGAACGCCGCGTCGTGGCGACGCTCTCGAACGTCGTCGCTCTCGATGCTGGCGATCAGCTTGTCGAGGGCGTGGATGTCGAGCCGCACGACGGCGTTGTGGCCGTCGGTGTCGACTTCCGCCTGCACGCCGAGGGCGGCAAGTTCCCGCCGCCGGAAGGCGTCTTCGGTGAGTGTGGGCATGATCAGAGTCCTTAAGTGAGGAGGGCTAGGAGACGGCCCGCAGGCCTGTCGAGTCGTTGGAGTGCGCTGCCATGAGGGCTCGGTTGCGATCCCGTCGAATGACCTGGCGCTCTTTGCCGCTCTTGCCGCCGTAGACCCCGTGGATCTCGTAGAGGTTCTCCTCGAGGCAAGCCTCAGCGACCGGGCACTGCCGGCAGATGGCCTTGGCGGGCTCGGCCGAGTCGCCTTGCTCGGGGAAGAACACGGAGACGTCGCTGCCGACGCAGAGGGCTTCGTCGTACCAGCGAGCGCTCATGCCGCACTCCCCCGTTGGTTGGTCCGCCGGGTGTCCCAGCCCTTCATGGCTCGGATCGCTCGGTCGGAGTCGGTGAGGGATGCCTCACGTGCCTTGGCGGCCTCGCTCGGCGAACGGGTGACGGACTGCGCTCGCTGCTCCTGCCGGCGACGCCGGAACTTCTCCCGGTTCGCCTCGGTGCAGGCGGCGCACCGGCAGCGGTGGTTGTCGTAGCTGCTGGCCTTGCCGTGGCCCTCCCACTCGGGGTTGGTGGCGGGGCAGGTGTCCTTGCAGCGTCGGCAGGCGTGGGCGGTCATGACGCCGCCCCCATCGCATCCCACGTCGCCGTCTCCCGGATGATCTGGGTGGCGGGTCCGAGCTCCATGAGGAACAGCTGGCGGGTCGGATCGGTGGTGCCGTGACGCTTGAGGATCACGGCTCCGTACGGGGTGCCGGCGTTGGCCTGCTCGACCTCGAGATCCTTGAGGCCCTCACGGATGCCGCTGGTGAGATTGGCGTACGACTTCGCCTCGAACGTCCATCCCGGCACGCCAGCGATGTCACCCAAGTCCTTGGCGGCACCGCAGCGAGGCCGGCTGAGGTGGGCGCCGAACTGATCACGCAGGTAGGTGACGACGAGACGCTCGAAGTTGTTGCCCTTCCGGGCTGATGGCGTCGTCACTCCCCCACCCCCTGAGCAGCCTGCGCCGGCCAGATGAGCCGGTAGCCCTTGTTGCGCACGACGCCGACCCGCATGCCGAGCGGCTGGATGGCTCGTCGCAGGATGGAGACGTTGACCTGCAGCGTGTTCTCGGTGACGGTCTCGCCATTGGCGATCCAGACGGCTTGGCTGATCTGGTGGTACGGGACGACCTGGCCGGCGTGGTCGGCGAGCAGGCGGAAGATGGCAGCCGGCTTGCTGGAGAGGTGCACGGTGACGTCGCCCTTGCGGACCCAACGGGTGCCCCACTCGACGCTGCCGTGGCGGCCGAGGGTGGCGCTGTTGGGGTGCGCTTCGGCGTAGGTCTCCGTGCATTCGCCGGTGAAGTTGCCGGCGGGCCCGACCGCCCCCACCACGGGGGCGTCGGACTCTGTGGTGGGGGCAGCCATGACGGCTACCAGGCCGGCTGCGAGGCAGCGGCGGGCTGGGCGGCGGGCTGGGCGGCGGGGGCCTGCTGAGCCGACGAGATGAACGGATCGGCTGCACTGCCCGGGGCGTCGAGGCTGGCGGTGGGAGCCTCGACCTTCCAGGCGTAGACCTTGCGGTCGTTGTACTTCGGGT
>WUUC01047398.1_pt1 | contig 12857 bp, 12 predicted proteins | sample 6278441 | NCBI WGS metagenome assembly WUUC01 (sample SAMN13675441, study PRJNA597444) | soil metagenome | isolation source: soil | place: USA: Washington | collected 2017-10 | reverse complement strand
GGGATCCGCGACACGTACGCCCCGCAGCTCGGCGCCTGGGTCGCGCTGGTCCTGGCGGTCGTCGTCGGGGTGCTCTGGCTGCATGGCGAGTTCGGTCGACTGCGCGCCGGACGCGGCGCTGGCATGGGTGCGAGGCCGCGCAGCTGCTCGGCGCGCAGGTCAGCGTCGCCCGCCGCGAGCGCCGCTGGTCCCAGTGCGACCTCGCAGAGCGAGCGGGCATAACCACCAAGTTCGAGCGCGGGAACCTCGGCGTCGCGGTCGGCACGGTCTTCGAGGTCGCCGCCCTGGTCGGCGTCCCGCTCTTCTACGAGGACCGCTCCCGCCTCTCGCTGGATCTCGACCGCCCCCGAGCGCGGAGCGCGCTCCTGCCGCAGACCGTCCGCAAGTCGCAGCGCGAGGTCGACGATGACTTTGAGCCAGCTCTCCGGCTGCGTTGCCGGCGCTGGGACCTACTTCCTCAGCGACGCCGACGCCCGGGCGATCATCGACCACCGGATCGACGTCATCCGCGCCGGATGGGACGACGTCTGCGATCTCGCCGCGATGTCACGCGTCGCACGCCAGTACTGCTGGGGCCGTCAGTTCCTCAACCCCTACGCCTTGCAGGGCTACTCCAACGCGATCACATGATTGCCGCGCGGCGCTGGACAGGCAGAGCAAGCTCGCGCATGCCTTCGTTGTCAATGCGACGATGCGCGCCTCGCACATGCCGCGTAACGGCTCGTGTGACGCACGGGCAGAAGATGGAAGGATCACGCGATGGCCAACTTCGATCGAAAGCGACGCGGCGAACTGCTCCGAGCGGTGTTTGCGGTGCTCGCCGAGCATCCTGACGGCATACGGGCGAAGAACGCTCTGGCTGCCGCCGAGAAGCGCATAACGCTCACCGACTACGAAGCCGGGGCGTTTGAATCCACAGGGGTACGACGCTACGAGAAGCTGGTCCGGTTCCAAACCGTGAACGCCGTCAAGGCCGGCTGGATGGTGAAGGACAAGGGCACCTGGACGGCTACCGAGCAAGGCCTCGCAGCGTTCAAAAAGTACTCCGATCCGGAGACCTTCATGGCGGAGGCCGAGGCCGAGTACAACGCATGGGCCAAGCAGCAGCCCAAGAAGACGAAGTCGTCACCAACTCCGGCGACCACGTCGAGCGGGCATACCGACGAGGGTCCGACGGGAAACTCGATCACCGTCGAAGAGGCCGAGGAAACCGCATTCGCGGAGATCGCGACTCGCCTGGCGACCATGAGCCCTTACGACCTGCAGAACCTCGTCGCAGGTCTCTTGCGCGGCATGGGTTACCACGTCGCTTGGGTGTCTCCCCCTGGCAAGGACCGCGGGCTCGACATCCTTGCGTTCCGGGACCCACTCGGAACGGAGGACCCACGAATCAAGGTCCAGGTCAAACGCGAGCAGAGCAAGACGGACGTGAAAGGCCTTCGTGCCTTCATGTCGCTGCTTAATCCAGGAGACGTCGGGGTCTTCGTAACGCTCGGCGGATTCACCAGCGACGCTGAGTCAGAAGCTCGGAACTCTGAGACGCGACGAGTAACGCTGATCGACCAAAGCGATTTGTTCGATCTCTGGGTTACCCACTATGAGCGGATACCAGCGGAGGATCGGCTGTTGCTGCCGCTCCGGCCGGTCTACTACCTGTCGGCCGCCGACATCGAGGTGGACGAGACCTGAGGTTGTCACCCAACTTCACACTCGTGACCTACTTCGACCGCGGACCTCAGGCTTGACGGCCGAGCTGACCTAGATGATTGGGCATCGACGATACGATTCGAGATCCCACACTTGCTCTCTCACACACAGTGTGTGAGAGTGGCCGTATGAACGAGGTCGTCAATGTCCGTTTCGACCCGGACTCCGGGTACTGGATTGTCAAGCGCGACGGCGGCGCGCGCGCAAGTGCGAGAGAGGACACCCAAGACCAGGGACGAGCGGTCGGGAGGCGCATCCTTGCGCGCACCGGCGGCGAGCTGCGCGTCTGGAACAAGGCGGGCAACGACTTCACCCCGCACACCATCGCCCGACGCTGATCGACCTGGTACTCCCGAGCGCCGAACGGAGGGGACAGTATGTCGACACTATGGGCCCTGTGCTGAAGCGCAGCGGAGACGCGGTTAAGAAGGCTTGGAAGCCCGCAGCTGCGGCAGCCGCCGCCTGGGCCGCCAAGAAGTTCGGCGACAAGGTCGCTGACGAGAGCTACGACAGAGTCAAGGGCAAAGCCTCGAGAGCCACCGAAACGCGACAGCAAGAAGCACTCGCCCAATCGCTGTGCCGAGCTCGAGGATGGCGATATCAGCCGTTTGTCGTAGACCACGCTGAGCGCTTTGTGGTGTGGAGCGACGAGAAGCGGCCGATGGCAGCGTTTCCGCCAGTCCCCGACGCCAGCAGCCCGGATGCGCTGGCCGCACGCTTCGAGCTCGCCGGTTATGTACCGTCGGACTCGGACCTGAAGACGCCGCCGCCTGCGTAGCTGATGACGCGAGCGGCGGTGGACCGCCGCCCGCGCTCCCCGCCTAGAACCTCGCGAGAACCCGATCCAGCGCCATCGCCGCCTCGCGGTCGCGATCGACCACAGCGCGTTCCCAGGTCTCCTGCTGAACGCGATCGATGTTGGCGTGCCCCAGCTCGAAGCGCCGCCGCCGAAGCTGCTCGACGAACCCCTCGGTGAACGGGACCTCGACGGTCGACGGCGGGTCCTCCGGGCAACGCCAGCCGACGGCGTCGAGAACCGCGAACGCATCGCGGTAGATGACCGACAAGGCGTGCTGCGCCTCGGGGCCGAATTCGAGGATGTCCTCGAAGTAGTAGTGGTTGGCCTCCAGGACCACGAGGGTCTGGTGGCGGAGGACGTCGACCGTGGACGGGTCGACGGAGACCACGCAAGCGCTATTACGCTGCTGGGTGCTCATGGAGTTACAGCTCCTTGGGCCATGCCCCCGGCCGGTCGCACGGCGCGGGGGCGCTTTGTTAAGGATGTTGCGGTGCCGATCGATGGTATCGGTCGGCCCGGCGGGCTGGCAAGCAGCCGCCCTAGAAACGACGACAGCCCGTAAACGCAGGGCTTCCGAAACGCAAGCGGGCGACGGGGGGCAAACCCGGGTTTTGCACCTCCACGGAATCGAGATCCGCGTCGGATGATCCCTGGCCCCGGCATACGGCTCGTGCGACAGTCCAGAGGACATGCGTGAACCGGCAACACTCAAGCTCGATGCGAGCGAGGAGGTTCGAGTCGAGGTGGACCGCGAAGACCTCGATCACGACGCGATCATCGTCCATCGCGCGGCGGCCGCGTCGCGCGATCGTCGCCAACTGCTTGAGGTCATCGACACGCAACTCGCGGACTCAACGCCGAGCCCGGCGGGCACGACCGATCGGCTGCGGCAGGCCGATCGCGAACGCCCCTACTGATGGCAGGGCTCTACGTCGACACCTCGGCGCTCGGACGAGTCCTCCTCACCGAGCCCGACGCAACGGCAATCCGCTCGACGCTCAGTCGGCTATGACCGTTGGTGGTCGAGCGCGCTTCTCGTAGTCGAGCTACGGCGGCTAGCGGCACGTGCAGGACACGAGACCGCCGGCGAGGCGCTGCTCGCCGAGATGGAGCTGCATCCGCTGGATCGCTCAACCTGGAACGAGCCTCGCGCTCACCACCGTCAAGCGAAGAAGACATCCTCGCCGACGTAGGGCTCGTGCTCGGATGTGTCCACGAAGTCATCCACCATCACAACTCCGACGGCCCATAGATTGCCTGTGTCGCGCAAAAGGGAGATCGCCACGTCTGCGGCGGGAAGGAAGTCTCTGTCCCGCAGCGGTCGTCTTTCGTCGCGTGCCGACCCTGACGCGGTTACGATCGCGCCGATGAGCACATCCGGGGCGAGGATCCGTGCCGCTGCCGTCCAACTGGATGCAGTTCTGGCCGACGTGGAGCACAAGGAACGCGGCGGCCTTCGGTGACCTCGCGCCGAACGCGGGAGTGGCCGCCCATCAGCGATCCGGACGTCAGGGCGTGGATGGCCCTGGGCGACGACGAATGGCTGCCGGCGCTGATGGCACGTGCGGGCACGTTCAAGACGCCGGTCTTCACCGAAGCCGCGTATGCCTTCGGGCTCGCCTACCCGTGGGCTCGACCGGACGGCTCGTACCTGCTGCGCGACGGCGAGGTCCGACCCATAACGGACGTTGACCTGGCGGCGTTCACCGCCGACCGCCACCCACTGGTCACGTTCGGTGCCAACGGCGCTCCCCACCGGTTGATCGAACGCTTCGCCGGGTTCGCCGAAGCGGCCGACCGCGAGGTCCTCGTGCTCACCGGCCACCTCCATGACTTCGACGTCGGAGCGAACATCGTGCCCGTTCCCTACGGCGCGGTCCCGGCGATCCTGTTCCACTGCCCGGGAACCGCGGTTCGCGCCGCTGTCCTGTGGCTCACCGCGCCCCAGCTCGAAACACTCGTCTTCGCCGAGCTGGGATACCGACTCGGCCGGCTCGACCACGCGCACTTCGAGATCGACGACGTCGACGTCACGATCGACGTCGTGTTCGCGTTCGTCGGGTGGACCGGCGCGCTTCGCCTGGACGGCAAGCCGGCGGCGCTGGCCGCCGTGCCCGCACGCAACCGCACTGCCCGAGCGATGACCCAGGAGGAGCTGCTCCACGCGCTCGGCGTCCTGGCCTTCGGACCCGGGACGACCGCGGGCGACATGTCCCGGCACTGCTTCGAGGACTATCCCTCAGTGGTCCGCGCGCTGATGCCGCTGACCGCGCCGGCGGCGCTGCAGCTTCCGGTTAAGAGCTGGACGCCGTACCCATCCTCCTGACGCCGCGCGCCCGACTGCGACCCGCGGCCGCGGCGGACCTCGGCCGGACGCGAAAGAGGCAGATCGTCAGGAGCGCCGTCCCCGCCGGCAGGCAGTTGCCGGCTAGGAAGAGCCAGCGGAGAGCGGGATGCCCGCAATCCACTCTCTATTGGTATCCGGCGCAGCTACGAGACGACCTTGCCCCGGAGTACTCCTTCGCACACAAACCGCCAGACGGAAGACCACTTCTCCTTCTCGCCCCTCTGAGACATGAACCACCTGTCTCAGAGGGCGCGACCAAGCCGAAAGTCCGGTAATCCAGGGACTTTCGGAAGCGGGCGACGGGTCGAACCCGCGACCTTTGGCTTGGGAATCGCCTCTGAGCAGGGATTTTACGGTTAGGGACGGGAGTTTACGGGGCGGCCGGCGCGGTTGCCAGGGGTCAGTTTGCCGGGTCCGGGCCACGGTTCGGGACATGGAGCCGCACCCCGCTCCAGGGGAGCATTCGAGGCCCCCCCAAAGGAGACCCTTGTCATCTCGCGGCCTGTTGTCTAAGCTGGTCAACGTTGACCTCCAAGGACAACATGACGACGCATTCCTCAGAGCCGAGACCGCTGCATGACCTTCTTCGTGAGCTTCGTAGCTTGCGCGGTCGATCGTTGCGCGAAGCGGCGCGCGCGCTTGACCTGGATCCAGGCTATCTCTCGCGTGTCGAGCGTGGTGAAAAGCCGGCGTCACCGGCGATGATCGAACGCGCGTCGGACTACTACGAGATCCCCCAAGAGCTTCTCGCGTTGTCGCGCGGCACCGTGCCCGCGGACATCGTTGAGATCTTGCAGCGCCATCCCGAGCTGCTCGAAGAACTGCGTGCCCGCCATGGACGCCACTGAAGCCCAGGTCTTCATCGCCGAGACGCTCTCCGGCCGGTACCGGCCGCGCGCGCTCATCGGTTCCGGTGAGTTCTGCGGGACCTTTATCGCAGACGATCCGGTCGCCGCTCGTGAAGTCGCGGCGAAGATCCTGCGCATTGGATATACGGCAAGTCCGGATGCCGTGGAGGAGTTCCGCGGCGAGGTCGAGCTGTTGAAGAAGCTCGCGCGCTGTGACCGCGTGGTCGATTTGCTTGACGAGGGGCGTCTGTCGCTGAACCTCGCCCATCCGCCCAGCGGCGGGACCATCCCGGTCATCACAGAGTTCGCGATCCTTGAGCTTGCCGCCGGATCGCTTGCGCAGTTGCTGCTTCACGGACCTTCTTTTAGCTGGCCCGATCGACTCCGCCTCTACCGCGATGTCGTCAAGGGCGTCCACCAGATGCACTTGCAGAAGGTGGTACACCGCGACATCAAGGCCGATAACACGCTCGTCTTCGACAACACCGTAGGGGCGAAGGTGGCGGATCTCGGACGGGCTCACGACACAGCCACTGCGCCGCGTTTCATAGTCGAGGCCTATCTAAGCGGCCGGGGAGATCTGCGTTTCGCACCGCTGGAGTTCCTGTGGCTTCAGGGCACCCAGGACCCCCACGAACAGGCGCTGGCAGACATCTACCTGCTGGGCTCGCTCCTATTCGAAGTCGGGACGGGTGTTGGACTGACGTCGATGATCACCCGCCAGCCGCTTCAGCTCGTGCGCAGCAACGCGAGCCTGCCCGAAGACGAGCGTCTTCGCGATTGGCAGGCCCAGGTCCCGTGGCTCCGCGAGGTGGCTAAGCCGCAGCACGCTGTCTTTGCGCAGGAGGTCCCGTCTGTCATCCGCCAGCGATCCGTCGATCTATTGCGCCTACTCACCGACCCCGACCCGCAGCGCCGCCTGCCTGGGCTGATCGGAGGCCGGCGTGTGAGCACACCCTGGGACCTCCAGTGGCTGCTGCACCGAATCGACGGCCTGCGCCGAGCGATCGACCCAACCTTCCGCAAGCACTATCTCGCCGCGCGACCACGTCGCGCGGCGCGGCCCAGAGCCCGAAAGCCATGACCCTCACCCTGAACCTCCCTGATCACTTCGCCGCGCCGCGCGAGGCGCGCCTCGTTGCCCCGTCGTTCGGCCCCGCACTCTCCCATCCCAACATCGTGCACGAGGGCGCAACGCCAACCTTCGTGCTCACCGCAATCCGCACCACCGAAGATCACCCCGAGCATCCGCTCGCTTGGGCCCGCAGAGCACAAGCCGAGCAAGCCGCGGGCGACTCCGAGTCCGCCGTGACCTCGGCCCGCGCTGCGCTGCGTCTTGGACTCGACCAGGGGGTCGTACCAGCCGTCCACGCGGCCACGATCGTCCTTGCTGCCTGCGGGTGCCTCGACGATCTAGCAGTGCTACGCGGCGATAGCCGTGTCGGCGCGCTACCAGTCGCGGTCCTCATGCAGGTGGGGACTGAGCTCGAGGACCTCGAGTGGCTCGAGGAGCTGTTGCACGGCCAGACGTCGGCAGAGGCGCTCGAGACGCGCGCGTGGGTCCAGTTGTGCCGCTGGCAGTTCGCCGAGGCCATCGGCAGCCTGCGGGCTGCCGGCAGGCAGCGACCGCTGGGACCAGCAATGCTCACCAATCTGGGGTACGCTCACGCCGCCCTAGGCAATCTGGGCAAGGCTATCTCGATCACGCGGCAAGCTCGGTCGCTGTCGCCCCATCACCGCGGCGTGGCCTTCAATCTGGCCGGCTATCACCGTGCTCTCGGACAGCCCGAACAGGCGCTCGCGACGCTGGCGCGCGTCCAAACCGGCGCACGTCCCGATTTCGAACTTGCGGTCGCGATGGCTGATGTCCACGCCGAGGCGGGTGCTGTGGAAGAAGCCTTCCGACTTCTCGCCCGTGTTCGAACGTCAGAGGATTGGGCGACGGCGAGCACAGTGCGACGCTGTGAGCTGGAGGCAAACCTCGCCCTCCTGCGTTGGACGACGAATCGTGATCGGCCCGCCCGAGCAACCAAGGAGATCCTGCGTGCGCTGAAAGATTGCGATTACCAGAGCATCGATATCGCCTACATGATGCTCAACGTGATGCACTCGCCTGCCCAAGCGCCCGTGGTGGAGGAGGTCGCCGATCAGCTCGCGGCCCGCCATCCAGAGGACCAGATCCATGGTGTTCGGATGCTGGCCGCAATTCTGCAGCGCAACCCGGATGATGCGCTGCATTTCGCCGTTCGCTGGGCGACCGTCGACCCCATGAATCCAAGCGCTGCAGGGATCGCGGTGCTCCTGCTCAGCGATCTAGCCGGCCGCTTTGAGGAGGCCGCAACTATGGGGCTCGCCGCAGTTAAGCGCCATCCGTCCAGCAGGTTCCTCCTTAACAACGCGGCTTATGCTGCCGCACTCAGCGGTCGACTCCATGATGCCCAGCGGCTACTCGACACGTTCTCAGACGCTGTTGGGCGCGAGCCGGTGCCCACCGCAACCCAGGCGCTCGTAGATCTGTTGCGCGGCGCAACCAACACAGGTCTTGCGGGCTATTCCAAGGCGGCCGCTCTTGCCAAGGAACAAAACGACGTCGGTCTTGCGGTCCTAGTCAAGGCCAACCTGGCGCTGACGCTGAACCGCTGCGACGACACGGCAGCTGCAAGCAAGGTTTTGGACGAGCTACGCGCAGAGCGTATTCAGTCGCACTGGCTCGACAGGCCCTCGTTCTGGACGACCGACCAGCGGCTCCAACGTGAGCTGGGCATCTCGCTCTTCGGCGACCTACCTACCGCGGCCTAGACGCGGTCGATTCGGAGCCGTGGCGCTCTAGGCGGCGGCGTGGAAGAAGGCAATCTCGCGCCGTTGCATATCGCTGAGTGCTTACTAGTCGTCCGGGCGAGCCTGGATACCGACCTCACGGAGATACGTGGTGAGACCCGGCTTTGCAACACAACTGGAACTCCTGCGGTGGGCAGGATCCATCCCCGCGCGAGGCGGCCTGCCACGCCTTATCCGCCGGCTGGTATTGGAGACCGGACGCGATGTCACGTCTCTCGATTTCCCCGCCGACGAGGGTACGGCTGCAGGAGGCTACGACGGCGTGGCGGTTACAGCCGCTTACGCGCCTTACGTCCCTGCTGGACAGAGCCTGTGGGAGCTGTCAGCGGGGCAGTCGACGAACGCGAAGGCAACGACTGACTACGAGAAGCGAACAGTCACGCCCGATGGCAGACCTACATCTAAAGCAACCTACATCGCGGTTTCACTGCGACGTTGGCGCGACAGACGGAAATGGGCTACGGAGCGACAGGAAGACACGCGGTGGCGCGAGGTGCGTGCCTATGGCATCGACGATCTTGAGACATGGCTCGAGTCAGCTCCGGTTACGCACGCTTGGATCTCAGAACGGCTTGGCCTCAAACCCCACGGCCTCCAGACGGCCGATGCCTGGTGGACGTCCTGGTCGGACGCGACCGATCCCGTCCTCTCGGGCGACGTCATTCTGGCTGGGAGGGACGAGGCCGCGTCGAGTCTGCGCGCGAAGCTGGATGGACCGCCGCAGATCATTTCCATGCGTGGAGACAGCGTCGACGACGTCCTCGCGTTTGTTGCTGCCGTAGCCCTGCGGGACGACGCCAACGGCGCGGGCGAGGTTCTGGCCCGCACGGCGTTTGTGGATGACGTGGGAACGTGGCGGACATTCAACGATCACAAAAGACCGCTCGTGCTTGTGACGAAGTCTCCCGCCGTTATGGAGGAAGCGCGTAGCGCGCCAGGGCATCACGTGATCGTTCCTCTCTCCGGCCAGTTGGACGCAGATATCGAACTCGCGCCGATCGATGCGAGTGCAGCGAAGGACGCACTTGTCGCTGCTGGCCTTGACGACGAGCCACGCGCAGACGAGACCGCGCGTCTTGGGCGCCGTAGCCTCACGGCGCTCCGTCGGCATCTGGCGAAGAAGCCGGAGTTGCACACGCCTCCCTGGGCTACGGGTGCAGTCGATCGGCCAACGCGTGGAATCCTGCTCGCCGGGTCATGGAACGACGCGTCGCCAGGGGATCAAGAGGTTCTCGCTGAGCTAGTCGGCCTGCCCTATGAGGACCTCCGGGAGAGGCTCTCTGCAGAGGCAGAGGCAGACGACCCGCTTGTGACACGCGTAGGAAACACGTGGACGGTCGTATCGCCCTACGACGCATGGGTACAGCTCCGCCGAAAACTTCGTCCTGATGACATGGCGAGGCTGCGTGCTGTTGTCGAACAAGTGCTAGTGGAGGCGGATCCGACATTCGGGATGGAACCCCAAGAACGCTGGAAGGCCCCGAAGGAGGGCCAGGTCTGGCGGCATTCAGGCGACTTGCGCAACGGACTCGCGTCCACCATTGCGCTGCTTGGCGCACACGGCGAGAAGGTCAACGCCGGACACGGAGCCACCGGGGTAACCGTCGCGGACGGGATGGTGCGTAGACTTCTGAGAAGGGCCGACGAAGATGCGACAGGCGCTGTGTGGTCCGCTCTCTCGCCGCAGCTACCGTTACTCGCCGAAGGTGCTCCAGACGCCTTCCTCGATGAAGCCCGGACCGGCGCGACCGGCGCCAACTCCGTGCTGCTCAAGGTGTTCGAGCAGGAATCCGACCCGATGTTCGCCAGGTCCCCCCACACCGGCCTTCTGTGGGCGCTGGAATCACTCGCCTGGTCACCAGATCACTTCGGCCAAGCCGTCTCGTTGCTGGCACGCCTAGCCGAGCTCGACCCCGGTGGACAGCTGAGTAACCGCCCGGATCGAAGCCTCGCCGGCATTTACTGCCCGTGGCATCCAGAAACCACATCGAACAACGACCAACGACTCGCCACGTTGGACGGCATTCGAGATCGACACCCGCAGGTCGCATGGGAACTGATGGTCTCGCTCCTACCTGAGTCGCACGGCGTTCATTTTCCCACGTCGTCACCGCGGTTTCGGGACTGGAAGCCGTCCGATCCCATAGTCACGAATCTCCAATACTTTGAGTTTGTCGAGAGCTTGATCGATCGGCTGATCCAGGATGCCGCTGATGTTCCTGAGCGCTGGCAAAAGCTCGTGGATGAGTCGAATCACGTCTCTCCAAGTTCAAGGGCGAAGATTCGAGAGGAACTCCGGAGCCGTATTGAGGCCGGCTCTCTTAGGGAAGAAGGCAGAGAGGCGCTGTGGGACGAGCTAAGGAAGCTCATTGCGCGTCACCGAGAGTTTGCGGATACCGACTGGGCGCTGCCCGAGGATGAGCTAGCCGAGCTTGAAGAGATCGAACAGCAACTAGCCCCCTCTGGCCTCGTGGAGCGTCATGCGTGGTTGTTCGAGGAGTGGATGCCGAACCTCGGCGAGTCGAAGCTGAAGGACGGCGAATACGACCACCGGGGCTACACCACCGAGTTGCAGAAGCGACGTGACGACGCGGTCCGAGAGATCGAGGCGGAAGCCGGATGGGAGGGCTTGATGCGACTGGCGAAACGCTCGCCGTCGCCATGGTGGGTTGGTTGCAGCCTCGCCGAACTGGAGAACGACTCCTACGAGGCGATATGCCTCCCACTGATCGACTCAGACGACTCCGTGGAGTACCAGGTTGCCAATGCCCTCTTCGGTCGCCGCTTCGTGAAGTTGGGATGGGACTGGTTAGAGAGCTTGCTGGCCGACGGCGAACTCAGGACGATGCAGACGGCGCGTTTGCTCTTGCTGACGGACGATCTCCCTAGGTCTTGGCAGCGAGCCGACGAGTTCGGGCCCGACGTCGCGACCGGATATTGGCGCGGCTTTGGACCGACCGGTCTCGGTAGGGACTATCCGCACGTCAGCGAGAGCGCCACACGTATGTTGGACGTCGGGCGTCCCGGTGCCGCGCTTCAGTTGCTGTCCCTCTATGCCGGGGACGAGGAAGCCAGTTCCGCAGAACATGCGGGGATCGCGGCAGATGCGCTTGACGCCCTTCTCAAGGTCCAGGACCCGGTGCCCGAGATCCAAGTTCTGCGCCAATATGACCTCGAGAGGATGTTCAGCCTCGTTGAAGAGCATCGCGACGCGCTCGGCGCTGATCGCGTCGCCCGACTCGAATGGTCGTACCTCGGTGCGTTGGGCCACGATCCGACAGTGCCAAGCCTGCACCAGGCACTCGCGGACGATCCAATGTTCTTCGTCCAAGTGATCTCTACGATCTATCGAGCCAAGGGTGATGAGCCCACCGAAGTCTCCGATGAGCAGAGCAACATCGCCGAGAACGCCTATCGGCTGCTGTCCTCTTGGTCGACGCTTCCCGGCCGCACCTCTGATGGAGGAGTCGACCCAGCTTCTCTTAGGGCCTGGGTTCACGCCGCGCTGGAGCAGCTAGACGCGGCGAGACGCCGTGCCGTAGGCGAGATCAACATCGGTCATGTTCTTGCCTCCGCCCCACCGGATCCGGACGGAACCTGGCCGTGCAGGACCGTTCGAGATCTGCTGGAGGAGTTGCAGTCAGAGACGATCGAACAAGGTCTGGAAACCCAGCTGTTCAACAATCGAGGTGTCACCTCCCGCCATCCAGAGGCCGGCGGCGAGCAGGAGCGTACCCTCGCGAACAAGTACCGCGGTTGGGCAGGCCAAGTGCGCGATCGATGGCCACGGAGCGCCGCGATTCTTCGCTCTCTGGCTTCGACCTACGAACAGGATGCGAGGCGGATGGACGACGAGGCCGAGCGGCGGCGTAAAGGGATCGGCTGAGACATCATCGCCGTGGTGTCCGGCTCGAACGCTGCTGCGTGGTGACGCGTTGGAGGGCACCGAGGGGAGGAAGCGCGGCGGGCGGCGCGGCCGTTGGTGCCGTGCCTCGGGATTCGTGTCTCCGTGACACGGGGTTGGGCTGCCGCCCGGCTTGTGGTTGGCGGGCGCCTCGGGCGTGCTTGACCGTCCGAGGCTGAGGTTGTTGGTGGGGTTGCCGGGCGGCAGCCCGGTGTGATCTCAGGTGCCGGAAGGTGGCTGGAGTGGCGCCTTGGTGGTCATGGAGCCTCGGGAGTTGGTGTGGAGGGCGCGGCATGGGTCGCGGGAGGCCGTGCGCGATCGGGAGTTCGTGGAGTGGATCGATCGGTTCCGGTACACGAGCGTGGAGCTGTTGGCGATGCGGTTCGGCGTCGCGGTGCAGAACGTGCGGGTGCG
>WUUC01219646.1_pt1 | contig 12860 bp, 12 predicted proteins | sample 6278441 | NCBI WGS metagenome assembly WUUC01 (sample SAMN13675441, study PRJNA597444) | soil metagenome | isolation source: soil | place: USA: Washington | collected 2017-10 | reverse complement strand
CAGGTTCGAATCTTGTACCGCCCGCTTACGACATCATGAGGATGGATTAGCCATGTATCTGCACACGCCTCGTAGGCAAAAGCGCGATCGCAACCGCTCCTCTCGCTACACGGCCAAGCTCAAGGCCAAAAACCGCCGCCGCGTGAACCGCATGCAAGGCCGCCGGCTCTCGAAGGCTCGCTAGTCGCCCTGGCCGTGCAGCGGCCCGGCCGCCGCGCTGGGTAGCCCAAGTACCTGCTGTCGTCCGAACGCGCTCCCCGCTACAATCTTAGGGTGAGCGAGCGCCCTATTTTCGTCGTCAGCGATTCCACCGGCGAAACGGCCGAGCGCCTGGTGCGAGCCGCGCTGGTGCAGTTTCCCAACCTGCGCACGCGTGTGCGGCTCTTCACGCGCGTGCGCGATCGCGACGGAGTGCTGCACGTGGTGCGCAAGGCCAAGCAGGCCGGTGCGTTGATGGTGTACACGCTGGCGGGCCTCGAGCTCGGCCGCTGCTGCTACGACCTGGCCATCGAGCACGACGTGGAAGCCGTGGACGTGATCGGACCGCTGCTCGGCAAGCTGAGCGTGTTCTTGAATCGCGCTCCGCTCGGCGCGCCCGGCTCGAGCCAGCCCCTGTCGGACGAGTACTTCAAGCGCGTCGAAGCCATCGAGTTCGCGGTCAAGAGCGACGACGGCAAGGAGCCGCGCAACCTGCGCCGCGCCGACGTGGTGCTGACGGGTGTCAGCCGCACCAGCAAGACGCCGCTGTCTACCTACCTGGCGGGGCGCGGACTCAAGGTGGCCAACGTGCCGCTCGTGCTGGGCGTGCCTCCGCCGGACGAGCTGGCCGAGGTGCCGCGGGTGCGTGTGGTGGGGCTCACAATCGCCATCGAGCAGCTGCTCGAGATCCGCATGGCGCGCCTGCGCCAGCTCGGCATGCCCACCGATACGAACTACGGAACGCGCGCGCACGTCGTCGAGGAGCTGGACTACGCCAGCCGCATGTTCGCCGAGCGCGGCTGGTTCGTGGTCGACGTGAGCGGGCGCGCCATCGAGGAGACCGCGACCATCATCCTCGAGCACTATAAAGAGCTGGCCGAACAGCGCACCGGGCCAACCATCCCACCGCCGCTTCGGGGCTAGCGCCTCGTGTCAGCGTGCGCCCGAGCCCTTGATGTAGCCGTCGTGCATGGCCACATAGAACTGGGCCAGGATGCCGTCCGCCACGCGCAGGCGGCGGCTCAGCTCGCGTGCGATGTTCATGACTAACAGCGCGTAATCCTTGAGATCTGCGCGGTAGAGCAGGCGGTCCACCTGCTCCGTACCCATGGACAACAACAGGCTCGGCGCAAGCGTGCGGACGCTGGCGGAGCGGGGCTGAATGCCCAGGATACCCATCTCGCCGAACCAGTCGCCAGGACCCAGCATGGCCACACGAACGCTGCCGCTGTCCTCGGTGCGTTTCACGACCTCGAGCTCGCCGGCCACCACCACGAACATTTCCGTCGATAGGTCCCCCTCCGCCACCATCATGCGGCCCGGCTCGGCGCGCACGTGGGGGAGCTCGTCCGCGAGCCGGTCCAGAGTGGCGTCGGAGAGCCCGCCGAAGAGCCCGATGTCACGAAGGGTCGCCCGGGTGATGGAAGGTCGGACGTTGTCTGCCATGGGGGCACCTCCTCTAAAGCAATCGAGCTCGCGAGCCCATCCGTTCAACGTAGGCGGACAGCGCCAGGGGCGGCGCTCACGCTCCCGGCCGAGGTCGGCGCTATGAACAACAGGTACGGCCCCGGGCCAGCACTTTCTTCCCGGTTGCGCTGGGTCTTACCAGATTGCAAGCGACCCGCTACTATCCTGACGAGCGCGCTGCGGCAAAACGGTCACGGTATGTCTTCGAATGAGAGCACGAGGCCGCCCGCGGTTTCTGCGATGAATCAGCCTCGTACCTTCGGTCCCTACACTTTGCTGCGACGGCTCGCGGTCGGAGGCATGGCCGAAATCTACGTGGCGAGCACGCGCGGGCTCGGGGGTTTCGAGAAGCTGACCGCGCTCAAGCTGGTGCACCCCCATCTGGCCGCCGACCCGCAGTTCGTGCGCATGCTGATCGAGGAGGCCAAGATTCTGGTCCTCCTCACCCACGCCAACATCGCCCAGGTCTTCGACCTGGGCTGCATCGACGATACCTACTACATCGCGATGGAGTTCGTGGACGGACTCGACGTTCACGGCCTGCAGGCCGCGAGCCAACGCCTGAAGCAGCCCCTGCCCATCGCCGTTTGTGCGTACGTGGTGGCCGAGATGGTGAACGGCCTGGACTACGCCCATCGCAAGCGCGACGGTGCCGGCAAGCCGCTCAACATCGTGCATCGCGACATCTCCCCGCAGAACGTCGTCGTCAGCCAGGCGGGCGAGGTCAAGCTCGTCGATTTCGGCATCGCCAAGACCGCACTGCAGAGCGAGCGAACCGCCGCGGGCGTCATCAAAGGCAAGTATTTCTACATGTCACCCGAGCAGGCTTGGGGCGATCCCGCCGACCGGCGCAGCGACGTGTTCTCCACCGGCATTCTGCTGCACGAGATGCTCACCGGGCACATGCTCTACACCGGCAAGTCGGTGCCGGAGCTGATCGCGAACGTGCGCAAGGCAGAGATTCCGTCGCCCTCGCTGCTACGGCGCGACGTGCCGGAAAGCCTGTCGAGCATCGTGATGCGCGCGCTGGAGCGCGAGCCCCGTGCCCGCTTTCAAAGCGCCATCGACATGGGCGAGGCACTGCGCGACTTTCTGTACGGCGCCTTTCCTGCCTACAACGCCGGCAAGCTCGGCGAATTCGTGTGCAGGATGGTCGAGGCGGACCGAGCCAAGGCGCTGGCAGTCGTGAACCCGGACGAGACACGCAAGCTGCGCGCGCTGACTCGCGACGACTTCGTGCACACGAACAACAGCGTGCTGTTCTCGTTGAACGAGAACGACCTGCTCGCTACGCGTCAGGACGCGCCCACCAAGGACAAACGCCCCACGCAGGCGGCTGCAAAAAACGGCAGCTCACCCGCGCGTGTCAGCGCTCCGCCGCCGCGCAGCGCGCGATCCACTGTGCCCAGCGCCGCCAGTGGCTCGAACAAGCGAACCATCGAGGCTCCGGCGGCGCCCCCCGAGCGAGCCCGTGTCTCGAGCTGGCCGCTTGCGGAAGTGCCGCTTGACGACAGGGCGGGCCGGCGCGGCGAGTTTCCGCTCGCGGCCCACGAGGACGGGGAGCCGACCAGCCGCTACCTGCCGGTGCACGGCCTCACCGTGCGAGGCTTGTCACCGCCCCTGCCGTCCGTCTTGCCTTCCCTGTCGCCTCCCTCGCTGGGGCCGCCGCCGCTGCCCGGCCGGCGAAATTCGCAGCTGGGCGAGGGCATGCATGCGCTCATGCCGCCGCGCGGCCTCGAGCCCTCCCTCGGACCCATCCCGGCGTCGCCCGCCGTGCCCGCCTTTCCCACGCGCCGGGGCATCCGCTGGCTGCCTATCCTGGTGGGCGCCACCTGCACCGTCCTGGGCATGTTCGGCTACCGGGTCTGGCAGGAGCAGACGCGACCCGTACCGGCGCCCCATTTGGAGGTGTTGTCGGCCCCGGCAGGGGCACAGCTGCGCGTCGATGGCCGGCTTCAACCCGGCACGACCCCGCTGCGCCTGGTGGGGCTGCAGCAGGGCAAGCGCTACGCGCTGAGCGTCGAGCTGGCCGGTTATCAGCCTTGGAGCGCAAGCCACATGGCTGGGGCCTCGAGCGTCCAGCAGATCGCCATCCTCAAGCCGCTCACGAAGACGTTGCGCATCGTTTCCAGCCCACCGGGCGCGAACGTTTACATCGCCGATTCGCTGCTCGGGCAGGCTCCCATTGCGGTGCCTTCGCTTGCGGTGGGCCAGGCCCTGCACGTGCGGGTCGAGTTGGCCGGCTACACCACCGTGGAGCGCGAAATCACGCTTGCGGCCGAGGAGACCGACCCGGTCGCGCGTTTCGTGCTCGCGCCGCGGCGGCCCTAGTCTACGCGTCAGGGCCGTGGATCGCGGCCGAGCTCGAGGTTATCGATTAGACGCGTGCCGCCCAAGTGCGCCGCCACCAGGATGACCATGGCCTCGCTGGCCAAGGCGATAGGTTCGAGCGTGTCGGGATGCGCGGCGGCGATATAGTCGATGCGGTCGAAGGCGGCTTCCACGGGCTTTCGCACCAGCGCGACCAAGCCCGCGGGATCCCGCTCGCCGCGCGCGTACGCATCGTATGCCGCGCGCAGGCCGCGAACGATGCCCAGCGCCCGCGCGCGCTCAGATGCGTCGAGATAGCGATTGCGCGAAGACATGGCCAGGCCGTCGGTCTCGCGCACGATGTCCGCTCCGACCACCTGCACCGGCAGGTTCAGATCCAGCGCCAGCCGCGACAGCACCCGCCATTGCTGGTAGTCCTTGCGCCCGAACAGCGCCACGCAGGCACCCACCGCGTTCCACAGTTTGAGCACCACGGTGCTCACGCCGCGAAAATGGCCTGGCCTAAATTCTCCGTCTAACCAGCCAGTTATGCCAGAAACCTCGACTTGGCTGGAAAATCCAGCTGGATACATGGCGGCCACCGAAGGCGCGTAGACGACGTCGACTCCGGCTTCGCGGCAGCGTGCCAGGTCCGCGTCGAACGTGCGCGGGTAACGGGCAAAGTCTTCGTGGGGGCCGAACTGCAATGGGTTCACGAAGATGCTCAGCACGCGAAAGTCCGAGCCGTACTGCCCGCACGCGCGTACCAGCGACAGGTGGCCCTCGTGCAGCGCGCCCATGGTCGGCACGAAGCCCACCTTGCCGCCGCCGCGGCGCACCAGCTCGCAGCGTTCGAACAGCTCTTGCGGGCTTTCGATGACCGTGGTCACGTCTGGCCTCAGTGCGTCGGACCGTAGCTGCCGGGCGCCGGGACCGAGCTCGGCTCTTCCAGTTGGACGTTGCCAAAGGCGTGCGCTTCGCTAGGGAACTCGCCGCGCTTGACCTCTTCGCAATACTGCCGCGCCGCCGCGCGGCCCAGGTCGAAGAACTCGGCGTAGCGCTTCACGAACTTCGGACGCAAGCTGGGGGTCAAGCCCAGCAGATCGTAGCAAACCAGCACTTGCCCGTCGCAGGCGGCGCCCGCGCCGATGCCGATCGTAGGGATGTCGATCTCGGCGCTGATACGCTCGGCGAGATCCGATGGGATGCCCTCGAGCACGATGGCAGACGCACCTGCTTCGGCGACGGCGCGAGCATCTTCGAGCACCGCTTGCGCGGCGCGCGCCGTCTTGCCCTGCACCCGGAAGCCCCCCATGGCGTGCACGCTCTGGGGCAACAGCCCCACGTGGCCGACCACGGGGATTCCCACAGCGACGATGCGACGAATGGTCTCGGCAGCGTCGAGGCCCCCTTCGAGCTTCACTGCTTGCGCGCCGCCCTCGCTCAGGAAGCGCCCGGCGTTCTTGAGCGCCTGCTCCGCCGAAAGCTGAAAGCTCATGAAAGGCATGTCGCCCACCACGAGAGCGCGCCGCGTGCCGCGCGCGACGGCGCGACAATGGTAGATCATCTCGTCGACGGTAACCGGCAAGGTCGAATCGAGTCCTTGCACCACCATGCCGAGCGAGTCACCGACCAGCAACATGTCGGCGCCTGCTTCATCGAGCATGCGCGCGAAGGTCGCATCGTACGCAGTAACCATCGCGATGCGCTCGCCTCGCAGCTTCATGGCGCGCAGGGATGGGATCGTCACGCGCCGGGGCTGGGCGATGCCGCCCGGAGAGTCGGGGTGGTTGGCTGTCATGGTTTGGACCGTCGCTTCCGTCGCGGCCGGGTCCATCCCGGTCCACGCTTCCGCAAGTGGCGCACAGTCTAGCGCAGCCGGCTCCCGCGAGCAGCGGGCTTGCGGCTAGCTCCGTATTGCCATCCAGGGTCCGTCCATGAGTTTTGGGTACACTCGCCGCCCTGGCCTTACGCGGTTTCCGGCCCTGCACGCGTGCTGCGACCTCGTCTTGCGCGGCTATCGCACGGCATGTGCTTGGAAGCAGAGCGCTTTCTGCCGGCGTCTAGCCGCTCAGCGCGGCCGCCCTTTCGCGCATACGCTGAGCCTCTTCGGCCAGCCCCAGCGACTCCAAAAGGCGTGCGGCTTCACGGTGGTACAAGGCATGGTTGGCATGGTCCTCGCCTTTGGCCAGGGCCCCGTACAAATCCGCAGCGCGAGCCAAGTTGCCCGCCTTTTCGTGTAGCTTGGCCAACGCAACCGCCCCGGCAGGGGGTAGATCGTGGTGGCCGCGGCTGACCAGCGTCTGGACTACATTCTCGAGCGCGTCCACGGCATGTTGGTTCTCACCGGCGTCGGCATAGGCGAGGCCCAGCTCCAGCATCACGGGCCACTCTACCGGTGCGTCGACGAACAGCGCGCCACACATCTGCAGCACCTCGATGGCTTCACGCGGTCGTTCGATCAGGCGCAGGTAGTTGCCGAGGTCGAGCAGCGGTCGCGGATCGTCCTCCAGCGCCTCGGCGCACGCCTCGAACTCGGCGATGGCTGTCTCGCGCTCGCCTCGCTCATGGCACAGGCGCGCCAGCTCACGATGCGCGACCAGCCGTGCCGTGCCGCCCTCTTCGGGCCCGATGCGGGCGAGAAATTTGCGCAGTGATGCCTCGACCTCCGGTGCGGGCTTGCCGGCCAACAGCTGGGCGCGCGCCAGCTCGAGCCAAAGATAGCTGGCGTCCTTCGCTGTCGAAAGCAGCGGGACGAGTTGTGCCAGCGCCTCTTCGCCGCGGCCATGTTCGATGGCGATCAACGCGCGCGACAGCGCCTCTCCGTAGCCCTCGAGCTCTTGCGCCTGCAGCGGCTCCCAGGCTCCGGAAATCAGCGTCAGGTGCTCCTCGTCTGAAAGCTCCGGAGGAGCGTCGCTCGCCTGCTCGACCGCGTCGCGCTGCTCCAGCGCGCTCTGGGCAGCACGCACGCGCGACAGTGCCTCGCTGCCGTGCGCGGTCTCGAGCGCGTGCCTGAGCTCCTCGCGCGCCAGATCCAGGTGTCCTGCCTGAGCGAACGACAAGGCAGTGTCGATACGCGCATCGGCGATGCAATCGCGGCACTCTTCGCTGCGCGCGCGCGCCCGCTGGGCAAGCTCCGGCTGCTCTTTTTCCGCGCGTGCCTCGAGCCTGTCGTAGGCGAGTTTGGCGTCACCGAACTTGCGCGCATCGAACAGCTGGTCTGCTTCGCTCGCCAGCTCTGGCAGCGTTCGCTTGCGAAACAATCCTTCCAGAATGCCCATCAGGAGCCCTTGTCCTTCTTCTCCTTGGCAGCCAGCCTCTGCAGTGCAGCGGCCTTGAGCGGCTGGACCACGTTGCGGCTGCGCGAGAGCGCGCGGAGTTCGTCGTCGCGCAGGTGACCGATGAAGCGCAGCGAGATACCGACCGGCGTCTTGGGGTTGAACACCAGGCCGTGCTTGATCTCGTGGTTCTTGGTCCACTCGCGCTTGTTGCCGATGTACCGAAGGATGTCCTCACCCACCTCCTTGCTGTGGGCGATGGGCACGATTTCGTTCTCGCTGGTGGATGGCGACGCGATGGCGGCGTAGGCGACCGCTTTGTCCTTATCGCGCACCAAGAACGCACGGGCCACTGCGTTTCCCACCAACGCGAGCCGCAGCTTCTCGGAGCTGCTCATGCGACGAATGCGCATCATCATCGGCAAGAATTGCTCCTTCACCTCGTCCTGTGCGGCCTCAGGCTCCGTCGCCGGCGCTACGGCTTGCGGATCGTCGGCGTCCTCTGCCAGCGCCTGCGCGAAGTCCCTATCGGAGGGCAGTGGCTCTTCGGTGGGTTCCGGAATCAGCTGCCCCCTGATGGCGGCAACGTGCGCCTGGAACGTAGGGATGTCGAGCACGACGTTGTTGCGCGCCGCGAGGTCGATCAAGCGGTCGGCAGTAGACATACGCGTGTTCTTGTTGCGGTACAGCGCCTCGATGATCTTGGGCGCCTTGAGCAGGAGCTGCTCGTTGACGGCGACGCGCTCGCTGACGCGCTCGGTGCAACGCAGCGCGATCCACTCGACGGTCTCGGGGTGCGTCTGCGGATTGGCGACCACACGCTCCTGCACCGCTTCCAGCTCGCGATAGCGCTCGGCGATGTGGTCGAGGAACGCCTCCGGCAGCTCTGCTTCGCACGCCGGGAGCAGCACGTTGTCCGGCAGCTTCTGCAGAGTCGCGCCAGCGGTTTCGGCGACGGCCGCGTCCGGCACGCAGGCGAGCTGGAGCAACAGCATCAGCTGTTCGTGACCCTTGACGGGCACCATGCCGCGCGCGGCCAACATACGCCCCGCTAGGGGCGCTGCCGGGTCGCAAAAGCGCCGAATGCCTTGTGGCAGCTGTTCGAGCGGGAGCGGAAGGGGCGGGGGACGCGCCATGGTGCTCGCTCAGTCGTAGTATTCGTTGCCGAGGTGCGTAATCAGGTTCTCGCCCTTCATCCAGCGCAGCATGTTCTTGAGCTTCATGCCCTGTACGAACAGGTCGTTCTCGGGATACAGGCCGGGCACCGTCATGGGGCTCTTGTAGTAGAACGACAGCCACTCCTGGATGCCGTACATGCCGGCGCGCTGCGCGAGATCCGTGAACAGCGCGAGATCGAGCACGAGCGGCGCCGCCAAGATTGAGTCACGGCACAGAAAGTCGATCTTGATCTGCATCGGATAGCCGAGCCAACCGAAGATATCGAGGTTGTCCCAGCCCTCCTTTTGATCGCCGCGCGGCGGGTAGTACTCGATGCGCACCTTGTGATACATGTTGCCGTACAGGGTCGGATGCAGCTCGGGTTGGAGGATCGTCTCGAGCACGCCCAGCTTCGACACCTCTTTGCTCTTGAAGCTGTCCGGGTCGTCCAGCACTTCGCCGTCACGATTGCCCAGGATGTTGGTCGAGAACCAGCCGCGGATGCCGATCATGCGCTGGCGCAAGCCGGGCGCGATGACGGTTTTCATCAACGTCTGCCCGGTCTTGAAATCCTTGCCCGAGATGGGCACCTTGCGCTGCACCGACAGCTCGCGGATGGCGCCGATGTCCACCGTCAGATTGGGCGCGCCGTTGCAGTAGCCCACGTTCTCCATCAGGCAGGCGTAGGCGTAGATCATCGATGGACTGATGCTCGCATCGCTGCTCTTCAGGCCGGCTTCGAATTTGGCCACGCTGCTGTGCACGTCGGATGGCTCGCTGTGCACCTCGGTCGAGCCGCACCAAACCGCCACCACGCGCGTGAGGTCGTTGTCCTTCTTGAAGCGGCGGATGTCGTCGCGCACGGCCTCCGCCAGCTCCCACTTGTTGCTGCCCGGCTTGACGTTTTCGCCCCGAAGACGCTTGACGTACTCCGGAAAGAACACGGCAGGCATCGGCTTGATGCGTTCGAGCTCGTCCTTGACCAGGTCGAGATGCTCACGTGTGAGTACATCGGCGGTGCATGCGGCCTGGTACGCGTTGTCCTTGAACAGGTCCCAGCCTCCGAACACGAGATCGTCGAGCGATGCAAGCGACACGAAATCGCGAATCAGCGGCGTGCGTGCGTCCGTGCGCCTTCCGAGCCGGATGGTGCCCATCTGCGTGAGCGAGCCCACGGGGGCAGCCAGCTGGCGGCGCGCCAGTAAGCAGCCCGCGATGAAAGTCGTGCCAACGGCCCCCATGCCCGGCAGCAAGATGCCCAGTTTGCCCTTTGCGTCTTCGATTTGCTTTGGCTGTTGCATGGTTCCTCGGGTCTCGGCCTGCTTCCCGCCGCGTCGCCACGTAGCAAATCGCTGACTACTCCGCAAAACAACGATGGCGGGACGTGTGGCGCCGCGGCTGCGCACGATGCGAAAAGCACTGGACTAAGCAATGCTCGTACCGGCCAAAGAACGAACCTCGCGCGCTGTCCGAGCGGCAACCAGCGCGCACTTGGCAGGTTGCTTCACATGCTCGCGTGCGAGAGACGCACGCTGCGAGCCAAATCGGCACAACGCAGCGTTCACTTTCGCCGGTTACAGCCCGAGCCAGGCGCGCGCGTCCTGCGTCTTGGTGCCGCGCCTCACCTCGAAATAGAGCGGCGCGGAGCCGGTGCTGCCCACCCGAGCGCTTTTCGACAGGTCATCACCTACCTGAACGTCGAACTGCGCCAGACCGCCGTACACCGTGTAGTAACGATCGCCGTGGTCAATGATCACCAGCTTGCCGTACGAGCCGTAGTTGTCCGAGAACGCCACGCGCCCCGCGGCCGCTGCACGCACTGTCGCGCCGGGCGCCGCCCCGAACTCGAGGCCAGGCCCCTCGCTTTCGGCCCGTGTGGCGTCTTCAATGCCATGGGGCCCAGATATGGGCAGTGCCAACGTGCCACGCTGCTCGCTGAAGCGCTCAGCGATCGCGCCGCCCACCACGGATAGCCCGTACTGCACGCGGCTCGACGCAATGCGCGCTCGCGCCGGCCTTTCAAATGCTGCCTCGAAGCTGGTGTGCACGGAGCGCTCGCGCAGCGCAGCCGCGCGCGCGAGCGCGAGACTGGAGAGCTCGCGCTCTGTCGCCGCGATCTGCCCGTCGAGCGCAGTCGCTTCCCTCTGCAGCGCCAGCTGGCGTTTGCTCAGCCCCGACAGGATCGCGAGATCGTGTTCGACGAGGTGCGAAAGGCGTCCTACGCGCGAAGCGTGGCCCAGCAAGGCCGCCATGCCTCCCGCCAGCGGCAACATACCGCCGCGGCTGACTCGGTACAGCGCGCGCGCATCTCGCTGCAGTCGCTCGCGCGCCACCTGCACGTTCGTGCCGAAGCCGGCCAGCACTGCCAGCGTCTCGGCTTTACGGGTTCGGTTCTGTTCGAGCGTGCGCTGGGACGCTGCCAGCTGCGCCTCGACCGAGCTCAATAAATCGGCGTACGCGTTGTCGTATGCCATTTCCGCGGCCGCGGCGGAGGCCAGCAGCAGCAGTCCGATGGCGCCGAGCAGCTCGAGCGGGGTACGCGTTCGAACGAGCGGCTTCATACCTTCAGGTACCGATGGATGGAGATCACGCTACCGAAGGCGCCGAGCACCGCACCTGCGATCACGATACCAACTGCCAAAAGAGGTGGCAGAAAGGAGAGTCGCATCCCGGCCAGCGGCGCCAGCGCGGCGTCGAACCGATCGCGCAGCAAGAAGTAGGCGACGATCAGGATCAGCATCGCGAGGCTCGACGCCAGCAACCCCTGCAGTGTGCCCTCGATCACGAACGGCCCGCGCACGAAGGCATCCGTTGCGCCGCACATCCGCAGCATCTCGATCTCGTCGCGGCGGTGCGTGACCGAAAGACGGATCGTGTTGGAGACGATCGCGAAGGCGCACACGATCACCAGCAGCGTGAGCATCAGCGCCGCCACGCGGCCGGCCGAGAGCAGCGCCCCGAGCCGTTCGAACCAGGTGCGGTAGGTGTCCACTTGATCGACCACAGCGTTGAAAGCACCGACCTTGCGCGCCACCTCCTCGATGCGCGCGGCGCTCACCCGCGCGGCGAACTCGACCTCGATGGATGCCGGAAAGGCCTCGACCGGCAACGCTGCCAGGCTGCCACCCGCGGTCGATTCGCGCAGAAACTGTTCGCGTGCCTGGCTTGGACTCAGATAGTCGACGCGTGCGAGCGCGGGCAGCGCTTCCAGTACTTGTAGCAGACGGTCGACATCCGCGCGTTCGGCACCGTCCTTCAGATACACGCTCATGTGATGGCTACGTCCCCAGCGTTCGGCCAGGTCACGTAGGTTCGTCAGGCCGAGCAGCGCGGCCGACAGGCAGAGAAACGCCACGGTAAGGCTGGAAACCGCGACCAGGTACAGACGCGGATCGTCGCGCAGCCCCCGCTTGGCGCGTGTGTACAGATTGTTCAGGTCCAAGTGTCGCCCCCTCTCGCGAACTGCGTGGCCGCCCCCTCAGGCGTGGGCCCTGCTCACCCGCGTGGCCCAGCCCGCTAGACCCTTTTGCGCCTCGGTCAGGCGCCCCTCTTCCAGCACCAGCAAGCGGTGAGCGCGCGCAGACAAGAGCGCGTGATCGTGCGTTGCAAACAGCACCGTGGTCCCGGCCTGGTTGATCTCTTCGAACAACGTGAGGATATCGAGCGCCAACGTGGCGTCGAGATTGCCCGTCGGCTCATCGGCGATGAGTAGCGCGGGTTCGGCGACGATTGCGCGCGCGATGGCCACGCGCTGCTGCTCGCCTCCGGAGAGATTGGCGGTTCGGTCCTCCCCGCGTCCTGACAATCCAACACGTTCGAGCGCCTCGGACACACGTGCACGCACCAGGCGCTGCGGCATCTCCAGAATCTCGAGAGCCACCGCCACGTTCTCGAACACCGACCAGTGCCCGATGACCTTGAAATCTTGAAACACCACGCCCATGTTGCGGCGCAAGTAGGGAATCGAATCGCGCGTGAGGCGCGCGATGTCGCGCCCACAAAACAGGATCGAGCCCTCATCTGCCGACAATTTCCGATAGATGAGCTGGAGCAAGGTGCTTTTGCCCGAGCCGCTTGGACCCGTGATGAACACGAACTCGCCGCGGTCGATCCGGACGTTCACGGCGCGCAGAGTCGGAACGTCGGGCTGGAAATACTTGTAGACGTCGTCCATGACGAGGATGGGCTTGTCTGCCACGGACGGGTCAGGCCGGGCACCCGCGCGAAAGAACGCAAACGGGCGCGTGCTGGGCCGCGCACCACTCGTGTCGTTTCTGCCTCGCTGAGCCATGAGACACCATGGGGTACCAGGGCGGGCCTTGACAAATCAAAAAAGCGACTGCTCTGGGTCAACGCCCCATTGCCAACCGAAGATGCGTTCGAGCACGCGCTCGGCCGGCTTGGCGTGCGGCGAGAAGCCCCAGATTTCCTCCTGGGAGACGTCGTCGA
>WUUC01007721.1_pt1 | contig 12862 bp, 1 predicted proteins | sample 6278441 | NCBI WGS metagenome assembly WUUC01 (sample SAMN13675441, study PRJNA597444) | soil metagenome | isolation source: soil | place: USA: Washington | collected 2017-10 | reverse complement strand
GTCCGGCGCTCGGCCAATCCTCGCAACTGACGACCGGGACAACTTGCCGCTCTCGTTCGCGCAGCAGCGTCTATGGTTTCTAGACCAGTTGGAGCCTCTCTCAGCGGCCTACAACATTCCTGCTGCGGTCAGGCTCGAAGGCCGTCTCGACGTTCCGGCCTTGGAGCGCACCGTCAACGAGATTGTGCGTCGCCACGAAGTGCTGCGCACGGTCTTCACCACACACGCAGGGCAGCCGCGCCAGATTGTGCGGGAGCACAGGCCGGAACCGTTTGTGCTGGAAGATTTGAGCGCGCTTCCCGAAGCCGAGCGCGGGGCGGAGGCGAGCGCACGCATCGAGAGTGAAGCTCGTCGCCCCTTCGACCTTGCGCGCGGCCCCCTGCTGCGGTCGTCGCTGCTGCGCTTGGGTGAAGAAGAGCACGTGCTGCTTCTGACCATGCACCACATCGTCTCCGACGCGTGGTCGTCGGGCGTGCTCGTTAAAGAATTGATGGCTCTCTACGAGGCGTACACGGAGGGGAGAGAGTCGGCGCTTGAGGAACTGCCCGTGCAGTACGGCGACTATGCGCGGTGGCAGAGAGAGTTGTTGCAAGGAGAAGTGCTCGAAGAGCAACTGAAGTACTGGCGCGAACAGCTCTCCGGTGCTCCTCCTGTGCTTGAGTTGCCGACTGACAGACCTCGCCCTTCTACTCAGACCTTCCGAGGAGCACGCCTGCCGTTTGCGCTCGGCCCCGAGCTGACTCAACGATTGCGGGAGTTGAGCCGGGGCGAAGATGCGACGATGTTTATGACTTTGCTTGCTGGCTTCTCGGCGCTGCTGTCGCGATATTCGGGGCAGGATGAGGTAGTGGTGGGGACGCCGATAGCGGGACGGACGCGGAGCGAAGTGGAAGGGCTCATCGGGTTCTTCATCAACACTCTGGCTTTGCGCACGGATATGTCGGGTGAGCCGACGTTTCGCGAACTGCTTGGGAGGGTGCGCGAAGCATGTCTGGGGGCGTACCAGCATCAGGAAGTGCCGTTCGAGAAGCTGGTCGAAGAATTACAGCCCGAGAGGAGCTTGACGCACACGCCGCTGTTCCAAGTCTGCTTCGTTCTGCAAAACGCTTCCATCCCGGAGCTGCATCTTCGGGGCTTGAAGCTGAAGCCTTTGGAGATTGAGAGCGTCACGGCGAAGTTCGACCTGACGTTGATGCTCAGCGAGCGCGGCGGCGAGCTGAACGGAACCATCGAGTACAGCACAGACCTCTTCGACCCCTCCACCATCCGGCGCATGGCCGGTCACTTCGAGCGGCTGCTGGCGGGCGTCGCGGCAGACCCCGACAGGCCAGTCTCTGCGCTGCCGCTGCTGGCCGAATCGGAGCGCCGGCTTCTTCTGCACGATTGGAACGAGGCTAAGGCCGAGCATCCGCCGCTGGCCTGCCTCCACGAACTGTTCGAGCGACAGGCGGCGACCACGCCGGGGGCCGTCGCGGTTACCGGCGAGGACGGGCCGCTCACTTACAGCGAACTCGACGAGAGGGCGAACCGATTGGCCCGGCATCTGCGCCGTCAAGGCGTGGGGCCGGAGTCTCGCGTCGCGCTGCTGATGAACCGAAGCGCGGAGATGGTGACGGCCTTGCTCGCCATCCTGAAGGCGGGCGGCGCATACGTGCCGCTCGACCCTGCCTACCCTCGCGAGCGGCTCACGTTCATGCTCGAAGACAGCGGGGCGGAAGTCTTGCTTACGCACGCTGGTCTGGGTGAGGAACTGCCGGGCGTTGCGGCGCGCGTCATCGACGTGTCCGAGGCGTGGGGAGATGCGCAAGGCGAGCATGAGAGCGCAGGGACAGAGCTTGAAGGGTTCGCGGGCGGGTCGCGGGCTGAGAATCTGGCTTACGTCATTTACACGTCCGGCTCGACGGGCAGGCCGAAGGGCGTGATGGTCACGCACGCCAACGTGTCGCGGCTGCTGGCCTCTACGCAACACTGGTTCGGCTTCGGCCCGTCGGATGTCTGGACGATGTTCCACTCGTACGCATTCGACTTCTCTGTTTGGGAAGTCTGGGGGGCTTTGTGCTACGGCGGGCGGCTCGAAGTCGTGCCCTACTGGGTGAGTCGTTCGCCGGAGGAGTTCCGAAAGCTTTTGGCCGAGCGGCGCGTGACGGTGCTCAACCAGACGCCTTCGGCCTTCCGGCAACTGGCCGCAGTCGAGGCGTCGCGCCGCAACTCCGAGAGAGAGGGCGGCGAGGGCTCTCAGCCCTCCAACGATGACGGCGGCGAGCTGAGCTTGCGCTGGGTAATCTTCGGCGGCGAGGCGCTCGACGCGCGCTGGGCTCGCGGCTGGCTCGGGCGTCCGTCGGCCCCGGCCCTCGTCAACATGTACGGCATCACGGAGACGACCGTCCACGTTACATACCGTCGGGTCGAGGAATCGGACGCCGAGGCGGGGGCGGGCGGCGTCATCGGCCAGCGCATCCCAGACCTACAGGTCTACGTCTTGGACACGCGGATGGAGCCCGCTCCGCTGGGCGTGGCTGGCGAGCTATACATCGGCGGGGCGGGGCTGGCGCGCGGCTACCTGAACCGGCCCGGCCTGACAGCCGAACGGTTCGTGCCGCACCCGTTTAGCGCCGAGCCGGGCGCGCGGCTCTACCGTACGGGCGACGTGGGCAGGTATCGCGCGGACGGAGAGCTTGAGTACCTCGGGCGCGCAGACCAGCAGGTGAAGATTAGAGGCTTCCGCATCGAGCTTGGCGAGATAGAAGCGACGCTCGGCGCGCACCCTTCCGTGAGGGAAGCGCTGGTGTTGGCGAGCGGCGAGGGCGGGGGCGACGCGCGGCTTGTGGCTTACGTGGTCGGCGAGGCGGGCGGCGAGGCTCCCCGCGCGGGCGAACTGCGCGAGCACCTGCTGACCCGTCTGCCCGACCACATGGTTCCCTCTGCTTTCGTCATGCTCGACGAGCTGCCTTTGACGCCGAACGGCAAAGTTGACCGCCGCGCTCTTCCGCCGCCAGAGCAGTCTGCGTCGGCTTCCGCCGGGACGTACGTGGCCCCGCGCACGCCGGTCGAGGAAATTCTCTGCGGCATCTGGTCGGAGGTCTTGGGCGTCGAGCGAGTGGGCGTCGAGGATAACTTCTTCGAGCTGGGCGGCGACTCAATTCGCAGCGTGCGCGTGCTGGCGCTGGCGAGGGAGAAAGGCTTACAGCTCTCGCTCCAACAGTTGTTTCAGCGACAGACCATTGGCGCGCTGGTCGGCGAGCTTGAGCCCGCCCGCGAGCTTGAGTCGCAGAGCGCGGGCAGCGAGCCCTTCTGTCTCATCCCTGCGGAAGACCGCGCGAAGATTCCCACGCACGTCGAGGACGCATACCCTCTGGCGAGGATGCAGGCGGGCATGCTCTTTCACATGGAGCTGACGCCCGACTCTCCGCTCTATCACAACGTGAACAGTTGGCCGCTGCGCACGCGCTTCGACGCCGACGCTCTCCGTGCGGCGGTGCGGCGAGCCGTGGAGCGGCACGCCATCCTCCGAACCTCTTTCGACCTGACGAACTACAGCGAGCCGCTTCAACTCGTTCACGCGGAAGCGCACTTGCCGGTCGAGGCCGAAGACCTGCGCGGCCTCCCCACGCCGGAGCAGGAGAAGGCCGTAGCGGCTTACGTCGAAGGCGAGAAGAGGCGGCGCTTCGACGTGTCACGCCCGCCGCTCCTGCGCTTTCACGTGCACCGCCTCTCGGACGAAGTCTTCCAGTTCACCCTGACTGAGTTCCACCCGATTCTGGACGGTTGGAGCCTACAGTCCACGCTGACCGAAATCTTCAACACCTACTTCGCGCTGCTCGACGGGCAAGAAGTGCCAGCCGAGCCGCCGCCCCTGACGACCTACAGGGACTTCATCAGGCTTGAGCGGCAGGCGCTCGAATCGCCCGAGCAAAAGGAGTTCTGGGCCGAGCGCTTGAGCGGCGCAGCGCCCACCGTGTTGCCGCGCTGGCCCGCCGCCGAAAGGGACGCGGCGGCTTCGAGGATGCGCCGCCAGCGCATAAGGATTCCGAGCGAAATTCTCGACGGCCTTCAAGGGCTCGCGCGCCGCGCCGGAGTCCCGCTCAAGAGCGTGCTGCTGGCGGCCCACTTGAAGGTTCTGAGTCTGGTCAGCGGGCGTGAAGACGTGCTGACCGGGTTGGTGTCCAACGGGCGTCCCGAAGAGATAGACGGCGAGAGCGTGCGCGGGCTCTTCCTCAACACGCTGCCCTTCCGGCTCGACCTAGGGCGTGCGACATGGCTTGAGCTGGCGCGCAACGTCTTCGCGGCTGAGCGCGAGCTGCTGCCGTTTCGACGCTACCCGCTGGCTGCGCTTCAGGAGAACAGCAGGGAGCCGCTCTTCGAGACGGCCTTCAACTACGTCCACTTCCACGTGCTCGAAGGCGTGCTCGGCGCTGGCCGCATCGAGGCGGCTGACTCGGCGGGCCACGCCTCCGAGGAGACGAACTTCACGCTCGACGCCTCGTTCAGCCTATCGCCCGTCACCTCGCAGCTTACGCTGACGCTGGACTGCGACGCGACGCAACTGTCGGACGCGCAGACCGGGGCGCTCGGCAGGTACTACCGCAGCATCTTCGACGCCTTGGTCGCCAACCCTTCAGCGCGCCACGACGCCCTCTGCTTCCTCGACCCCGAAGAGCAGAGCCTCTTCGCCGCGTCGAACGATACAGCGCGCGACTATGACCTGAGCCTCTGCGCTCATGAGCTTTTCGAGCGCCAAGCCGAGCGCACGCCCGAAGCCGTGGCCGTGGTCTTTGGCGGGGCGCAGCTAACTTATAGAGAGTTGAACCGGAGCGCCGACCAACTTGCCCGCTACCTTCGGCAGTCGGGAGTCGGGCCGGACGCCCGCGTCGGGATTCTGTTGGAGCGTTCGAGCCGGATGCTCGTCGCGTTGCTCGGAGTGCTGAAGGCGGGCGGCGCTTACGTGCCGCTAGAAGCTGACCATCCTGCCGAACGTCTCTCGTTCATGGCCCGCGATGCTGGCGTCTGCGTGGTATTGACGCAGAAGGAGCTGGCCGGGAAATTGCCGCCGGGGAGAGCGCGCGTAATCCTTCTCGAAGAGGAATGGCCGCAGGTCGAGGCGCAGCCAGCCGGGGCGCTGAAGCCTTCAGCCGTCGCCGACAACCTCGCTTACATCATCTACACCTCCGGCTCGACCGGCACGCCGAAGGGAGTCATGGTCACGCACCGTGGGCTGGTCAACTATCTGAACTGGTGCGTTGAGGCTTACGGAGTGACGGAGGGCGGCGGCGCTCCCGTCCATTCGCCGCTCGGTTTCGACCTGACCGTCACGGGGCTCTTCGCGCCGCTCGCGGCGGGAGGCCGCGTCTTGATGCTGCCCGAATCGAGGGGGCTCACGGCGCTCGGCCAGACGCTCTCGACCGAGCGCGACCTCAGCCTCGTGAAGCTGACGCCCGCGCACCTCAATCTTTTGAGCCGGATGCTTCCGGCGAGTGAAGTGGCAGGGCGTGTGCGCGCCTTCATCGTCGGCGGCGAAGCGCTCACAGCCGAGACGCTCCGCTTCTGGCGCGAGCACACGCCCGGAACCAGAATCATCAACGAGTATGGGCCGACCGAGACTGTGGTCGGCTGCTGCGTCCACGAAGTGCCGGAAGGCGAGCTTTCGCAGGGGGCCGTCCCCATCGGCAAGCCCGTCGCCAACGCGCAGATGCATGTGCTCGACGCGCGAATGCATCCTGTGCCGACAGGCACGACGGGCGAGTTATACATCGGCGGCGCGGGCGTCACGCGCGGTTACGTCAACCGCCCCGCGCTCACAGCCGAGCGCTTCGTCCCCGACCCGTTCGGCTCTCCGGGCGCGCGTCTCTACCGCACGGGCGACCTCGGGCGACGCCTGCCCGGCGGCCAGATTGAGTTCCTTGGCCGTTGCGACAGTCAGGTGAAGATTCGCGGCTACCGCATCGAGCCCGGCGAGATAGAGTCGGCGCTCCGGGCGCATCCCGGCGTGCGTGACGCGCTCGTGCTGGCCGACACGGAACGCGGCGGCGACCAAAGGCTGCTGGCTTACGTAGTGCCTGAAGCCGAGTCCGAGCCCGCCGTCGCCGTGCTGCGCCGCCATCTCAGAGAGCGGCTCCCCGAGTACATGGTTCCGTCGGCCTTCGTCACGCTCGAAGCCTTTCCGCTGACGCCCAACGGCAAGGTCGATCAACGGCGGCTGCCGCCAGCCGACGGGCTCGCGACGGCTTCGGGTGAGGTCTACGTCGCGCCCTCGACGGAGGTCGAGCGGCAGCTCGCCGCCGTCTGGCAGGAAGTCCTGCGGGTGGAGAAGGTCGGCGTCAACGACAACTTCTTCGACCTCGGTGGGCACTCCCTCAAAATCCTTCAAGCGCACAACAAGCTTCGCGAAAGATTCGGCCCGAGAGTCTCGCTCGTCGATATGTTTCAGTACCCGACGGTCGGCGCGATGGCCGCCTACTTGAGCCGGAAGGAGCGGGACGAGCCGTCGTCTTCAACCCACCTGCGCATGCAGGAGAGGGCGGGCAAGCGTCGGCAAGTCTCAGCCCAACGCAAGCAGCTCAGGAGAGAGCAGAATGTCGGCGATGAATAACGCACAAACGGGAGACACCCCGGAGGGGATTGCCGTCATCGGCATGGCCGGGCGCTTCCCCGGCGCGCGCAGCGTGGCCGAGTTCTGGCGAAACCTCTCGGAAGGCGTGGAGTCAATCGCGCGCTTCAGCGACGAGGAGCTGGCCGCATCGGGCGTGAGCCCGTCCGTGTTTCGCGACCCTTCATACGTCAATGCCCGTCCCGTCCTCGACGACGTGGAGCTGTTCGACGCCTCGTTCTTCGGCTACACCCCGCGCGAGGCCGAGGTCATGGATCCACAGCAGCGGCTCTTTCTCGAATGCGCTTGGGAGGCTCTTGAGAACGCCTGCTGCGACCCGCAGCGCTACGACGGGTTGATAGGCATCTACGCCGGCACGAGCATCAGCACTTACCTTCTTTCAAACCTGCACTCGAACCCGGACATCATCCGCTCGGTCGGCAGCTTCCAGACGCTGCTCGGCAACGACAAGGACTTCATGCCCGCGCGCGTCGCCTACAAGCTGAACCTGAGAGGGCCGAGCGTGCTGGTGCAGACCTCCTGCTCGACTTCCCTTGTGGCCGTCCACGAGGCTTGCCAGAGTCTTCTCGGCTACGAGTGCGACGTGGCGCTCGCGGGCGGCGTCTCGGTCAGGCTGCCGCAGAAGGCGGGATACCTCTACCAGCAGGGCGGCATCTCCTCGCCCGACGGGCATTGCAGGACTTTCGACGCGCGCGCGCAAGGGACTATCGGCGGCAACGGCGTCGGCGTCGTCGTGTTGAAGCGGCTCGAAGACGCTCTGGCCGACGGCGACCACATCAGCGCGGTCATCAAGGGGTCGGCCATCAACAACGACGGCTCGTCCAAAGTCGGCTTCACGGCCCCGAGCGTCGAGGGGCAGGCCGAGGTCATCATGCAGGCGCACCTCAACGCCTGCGTCGAGGCCGAGACCATCTCTTACGTCGAGGCGCACGGCACGGCCACGCCGCTCGGCGACCCCATCGAGGTGGCGGCCCTGACCAAAGCCTTCCGCCGCACCGCCGCCGGAAAAAACTTCTGCGCCCTCGGCTCCGTGAAGACGAACATCGGCCACCTCGACGCAGCCGCCGGAGTCGCCGGACTCATCAAGACCGCGCTCTCGCTCGAACACCGCGCGCTCCCGCCGAGCCTCCACTTCGAGCAGCCGAACCCGAACATAGATTTCGACGAGAGCCCCTTCCGCGTCAACGCGAAGCTGTCGGCGTGGGAGCAGCCGGGCGGCGGCCACCCACTGCGGGCCGGAGTCAGCAGCTTCGGCATCGGCGGGACGAACAGCCACGTCGTGTTGGAGGAAGCCCCGGCGGTCGAAGACTCCGGCCCGTCGAGGCCGTTCCAGCTCCTCTCGCTTTCGGCGAAGACGGCCATGGCGCTCGACGCAGCGACGGCGAACCTCGCGGCTCATCTGAAGGGCACACACGGCCTGAAGCTCGCCGACGTGGCCTACAGCCTGCACGTCGGGCGCGGGGAGTTCGGCCACCGCCGCACAGTGGTCTGCCGCAGCGTCGAAGAGGCCGCAAGGGCTTTGGAGGGGCGCGAGCCGAAAAGGGTCTCCACGGCGGCGCGGGAGGCAGGAGACACGGCGGTCTATTTCATGTTCCCCGGTCAGGGCGCGCAGCACGCGGGGATGGCGCGCGGCCTCTACGAGTCTGAGCCCGTGTTTCGCAAAGAGCTTGACCGCTGCGCCGCTCTGCTCGAAGCCGACCTCGGGCTAGACCTGCGGAGTCTTCTGCTCGCGCCTGAGCAGGAGCGCGAGGAGACTGCGGGGCGGCTCCAACAGACCGCGCTGACGCAGCCTGCGCTCTTCGCCGTCGAGTACGCCTTAGCGCGTCTGTGGATGAGTTGGGGCGTGCGCCCGCGCGGGATGATAGGCCACAGCGTGGGCGAGTTCGTGGCCGCTTGTCTGGCGGGCGTGTTCTCGCTTGAAGACGCTCTGCGGCTGGTGGCGGCGCGCGGGCGCTTGATGCAGGAGATGCCGGAAGGCCGGATGCTGGCCGTCCCTCTCTCCGAGCAGGAAGCGTCGTCGCACCTCTCCGGCGGCCTCGCGCTGGCTGCGGTCAACGGCCCCGCGCTCTGCGTTGTCTCCGGGCCATCCGTAGAGTTGGAGGAGCTTCGCGCGCGTTTGGAGCAGCGAGGCGTCACGTGCCGACCGCTTCGCACCTCGCACGCCTTCCACTCTCCGATGATGGAGCCGGCGGCTGAAGCCTTCGCGCGTGTAGTGAAGGACATCGCGCTCGCGCCGCCACAGCTTCCATACGTCTCGAACGTCACGGGGAATTGGATTACAGAGGACGAGGCGACCGACCCCGCATACTGGGCGGCGCACCTTCGGCAGACCGTACGGTTCGCCCAAGGGCTCGAAACTCTACTGGCGGAGCCCGCCTGCGTCTTGCTCGAAGTCGGCCCCGGCCAGACGCTCGCCTCCCTGACGCGCCAGCACCCGGAGAGGCTGCCCACACAGAGCATCATCTCCTCGTGCCGTCACGCGGACGACGGGCAGCATGACGACGACGCTTTATTAACCGCCGCAGGGCGCGTGTGGCTGGAAGGCGTGCGCTTTGACTGGCCCGCCTTCTACGCGAGCGAGCGGCGGCGGCGCTTGCCGCTCCCGGCCTATCCGTTCGAGCGCCAGCGCTTCTGGATAGAGGCGAACCGGGAGACGCCGCACGCTGCCGTGTCAGCCCTTGAGCCCCGCCGCCGGATGGAACTGTCCGACTGGTTCTACGTCCCGGTCTGGAAACAGTCTCCGCGCCCCGCCACGCGCGCCGAGTCGGTCGCCAAAGCGGCGACGTGGCTCATCTTCAAAGACGGTTGCGGGCTCGGCGAGAAGCTGTCGCGGCGTCTGAGGGACGAAGGCCACACTGTCTTCACCGTCGAGGCGGGCAGCGGCTTCGAGCGGCTCGGCCAGCACGACTTCACCATCGACGCGCGTCGCGCCGCCGACTACGAAGAGCTGCTCCGGCGCTTGCACGAGTCGGCAAAGGAGCCCGCGCGCATCGTCCATCTTTGGAACGTCACGCAAGCATCGGACGCCCCCGCGCGGCCCGACTCGTTTGAACAGTCGCAGGCGCTCGCCTTCTTCAGCCCGCTCTTCCTCATGCAGGCTCTCTCCAAGCGCGAGGGCGCGCGACCTCTGGAAATCAGTCTCGTGACGAACGGCGTGCAGTCCGTGACGGGCGACGAGCTTTTGCGCCCCGAAAAGGCGACCCTCCTCGGCCCCTGCAAAGTGGTCGCGCGCGAGCAGCCGGACATCTTCTGCCGCAACGTGGATGTCGAGCTGCCGGAGCCGGGCGGCGCGTCCGAGCAGAGGCTCCTCGAACAACTTTTAAGCGAGTTCGACGCAGGGCCTTCGGACGTTTGGACGGCCTACCGAGGTGGGCGGCGCTGGGTGCAGGTCTTTGACCGCGTGCAGCTCGACGGCGGCGACGGCGCTGGCCGAACCTTGCCGCGCGAGGGCGGCGTCTATCTCATCACGGGCGGGCTCGGCGGCATCGGCCTCGTCCTCGCCGAACACCTCGCGCGAGATTCGAGGGCCAAGCTCGCCCTCGTCGGGCGCACGCCGCTGCCCGAGCGAGCCGAATGGTCACGCTGGCTCGAAGAGCACGACGCCGAAGACGCCTTGAGCCGGAAGATAGCCAGCCTTCGCGCGCTGGAACAGGCGGGCGCGGAGGTTCTGGTTTTCGCCGCAGACGCGGCGGACGAGAGGCAGATGCGAGAGGTCTTCGAGGCGACCCGCGCGCGGTTCGGCGTCATTAACGGAGTCGTCCACGCGGCTGGCGTGCCCGGCGGCGGGATGCTGCAATTGAAGTCAAAGGAGCAGGCGTTTGCCGTGCTCGCCCCGAAGGTCAAGGGCGCGCTCGTGCTCGAAGAGTTGCTGCGCGGCGAGCCGCTAGATTTCTTCGTCCTCTGTTCCTCCATCACTTCACTCCTGCCCGGCTTCGGTCAGGTGGACTACTGCGCGGCCAACGCCTTCCTAGACGCTTTCGCCTACTCGCAGGCGGCGCGCGGCGGGCCTTTCACCGTCTCGATTAACTGGGGCACTTGGCAAGAGGTCGGCATGGCTGTGAACGCAACGCAGCCTGCCAACCTGCGCGCCTCGCACCAGATAAATCTGTCGAACGGCATCCTCTCCACGGAAGGCGTCGAAGCTTTGCGGCGAGTGCTCGGGGCCGCCCTGCCGCAAGTCGTCGTCTCGCCGACAGACCTTCAGGCACAGGGCGACCGTTACAGAGAGCACCGGACGCCGGACGCGGGCAAGGCCGCAGCACCTCAGCCGGTCGCCGCGCAGGCTCACGCACGGCCTAATCTGGGGAGCGCCTACGTTGCCCCCAGAAACGAGACTGAGCAGACCCTCGCGGACATCTGGCAAAACCTGCTCGGCATCGAGCGCGTCGGCGTCCAAGACAACTTCTTCGAGCTGGGCGGCCACTCCCTGCTCGCCATTCAGCTCGTCTCGCGCGTCCGCGACGCGCTGCTCGTCGAGCTAACGATGCGCAGCCTGTTCGACTCTCCGACCATCGACGAGCTGGCCGTCCTGATTCTACAGAGACAGGCCGAAGGCGCGGACGACGAGACGCTGGCCCGGATGCTTGCCGAGCTGGAAGACCTCTCGGCGGATGAATCGTCCGCGACTCCTTCAAACAACAATTAATTCAGGGCAGTGAAATTCCAATGAACGACCTTCAAGCGCGCCTCGCGGAACTCCCTCCCGAAAAACGCGACCTCCTGACGCGAAAGCTCAGGGCGCACAAAGCAAGTACCGGGGACACTTCCTCCTTCAAGATAACGCGCCGGGAAAGCGGCCCTGCCGACGGGCTCCCGCTCTCGTTCGCGCAGCAGCGTCTATGGTTCCTAGACCAGTTGGAGCCTCTCTCCGCGGCCTACAACATCCCCCTCTCCGTCAGGCTGGAGGGCCGGCTCGACGTGTCGGCCCTAGAGCGCACATTCGACGAGATAGTGCGCCGCCACGAAGTGCTCCGCACGGTCTTCGCACAAGGCGAAGACGGGCAGCCAAGGCAGATTGTGCAAGAGCACCGCCCGCTAATACTCGAACTGACAGACCTCGGCCACCTTCCGCAAGTCGAGCGCAAAGCTGAAGCAAGACTGCGAGCCACACGGGAAGCGCAACTCCCCTTCGACCTTGCGCGCGGCCCGGTCTTCCGCGCCTCGCTGCTTCGGCTCAGTGACGAAGAGCACGTTCTACTGCTGACCATGCATCACATCGTCTCCGACGCATGGTCAGCGCGCGTGCTTGTCAAAGAGATGGGTACGCTCTACGAAGCTTACTTGGAGGGGAGAGAGTCAACGCTCTCAGAGCTGCCCATCCAGTACACCGACTATGCGCGCTGGCAGAGAGAGTGGCTCCAAGGAGAGGCGCTCGAACGCCAGCTCTCCTACTGGCGTGAGCAGCTCTCGGGAGCGCCCCCCGTGCTTGAGTTGCCAACCGACAGACCTCGCCCCTCTACTCAGACCTTTCGAGGCGCGAGCGAAAGCTTCACCCTGCCGAAGGATTTGGCCTCGGAGCTGCGAGAGTTGAGCCGTCAAGAAGATGCGACGCTCTTCATGACTTTGCTGGCTGGCTTCTCCGCGCTGCTCTCACGCTACTCAGGGCAGAAGGACGTAGTCGTCGGGACGCCGATTGCTGGACGGACACGGGGAGAGGTAGAAGGACTCATCGGATTCTTCGTCAACACTCTGGCCTTGCGTGCAGACCTCTCGGGTGAGCCCTCGTTTCGTGAGTTAGTCAAGAGAGTGAGAGAAGCATGTCTGGGCGCATACCAGCATCAGGAAGTGCCGTTTGAGAAGCTGGTAGAAGAGTTGCAGCCAGAGAGGAGTTTGACGCACACGCCGGTGTTTCAGGTGATGTTCACGTTCCAGAGTGAGGGAGGAGAGCGGCTACGGCTGCCCGGGTTGGAGTTGCGGGGAGAGGGCGTTGCGACTGCTGTCGCTAAGTTCGATTTGACGTTAATGGTGCATGAGCGCAGTGGCGGGGAATTGACGGCTTCCTTCGAGTACAACACTGACCTTTTCGACTCCTCCACCATCCGCCGCATGGCCGACCACCTGCCGACATTGCTCGGGGCTGCGGCGGCAGAGCCAATGCGGGCAGTCTCCGCTCTGCCTGTGCTGAGCGAAGAGGAGCGAAGACTGCTGCTTCATGAGTGGAATGATACGAAGCGTGAGCGCCCTTCGCGTCTCTGTGCTCATGAGTTGTTCGAGCGGCAGGCACGGCTGATGCCCGATGCCGTGGCGGTGGTGAGTGAT
>WUUC01174176.1_pt1 | contig 12864 bp, 11 predicted proteins | sample 6278441 | NCBI WGS metagenome assembly WUUC01 (sample SAMN13675441, study PRJNA597444) | soil metagenome | isolation source: soil | place: USA: Washington | collected 2017-10 | reverse complement strand
GGCAACTGGTGTGGGACGAGGAGAACCGCCTCGCCTGCAACCAGGACCACAACCGCAACAGCACGGTGCCGCAGGATCCGAGTGCCTGCGGAACCCCGCAGCAGCCGGCGACGGTGCGCTATGTCTACGACGCCGACGGCAACCGGGTGCTCAAGGACGCCGGACCGGTGCACGTCTACCCCAACCGGAACTTCAGTGAGCGCGCCGGCACCGGGTACAAGCACGTGTTCGTCGGCGACGAGCGGATCGCGACCAAGACCGTCAAGACCGACTCCACCTATGAGAACCACCAGTTCTTCTTCCACGCCGACCACCTGGGCTCGTCCAGCTATGTGACCGACGAGCACAGCAACCTCACCGAGCACATCGAGTACTTCGCCTTCGGTGAGACCTGGGTCAACGAGCACCCGGCGCAGCCGACCCCGGTGCCGTATCAGTACGGCGCCAAGGAGTTCGACGACGAGACCGGCCTCTACTACTTCGGCGCCCGGTACTACAACCCGAGAACCAACGCGTGGCAGAGCCCGGACCCGAAGCTGCCGGACTACTTGGCGGGCACCGGAAACGACGGCGTGTTCCAGCCGTTCAACCTGGCCTCGTACACCTATGCGTCCAACAACCCGGTCCGGCTGTCCGACCCGGACGGCAGGAGCACGTGGAACCGGGTGGTCGGCGGGCTGAAGCTGGTCGGCGGGATCCTGGAGTCGGCGGCGGGTGCGGCCGGCGGCGCGGCGACGTCGTGGACCGGGGTCGGTGCGGTGGCCGGTGCGGTGGTGTTCGTGCACGGCGCCGACACCGCGGCCACCGGCCTGCGCCAGCTGTGGACCGGCGAGGACGAGAGTTCCCTTACCAGCCAAGCCATGCAGGCGGCCGGGGTGAGCAAGCCGACCGCGGACCTGATCGACAACGGCGTGTCCATCGTCGGCTCGCTCGGCGTCTCGGCGCTGGCCAGGGCTCCGCAGGCGGCGGCCCAGGTGACCACGACGGTCACCAGGAGCGGGTCCCAGACGGGCGCCGCGCTGGCCCGCTCCGGCGTTTCCGCCGAGCAGACCGTCGCCGCGCGGATCGGGGTGGCTCGCAACGTCGGCACCGGCCGGGTGACCGTGCCCGGCACGGGACCGGGTGGCTACCGGATACCGGACTTCAACCCGGCCGCCACGATCGCCGCACGCGGCACCGTGGTGGAGGTCAAGGCGGTGCAGGAGCTGTCGGTCACGCCGCAGCTGCGGGACCTGGTCACCTACGCGCGGGGTCGCGGTGTGCCGCTGGAGATCTTCACCAACGCCAAGCTGCCGACCACCGGCGAGCTGGCGAACTGGATCAAGTCCGGCCAGGTCATAATCAGCCCACTATGACCCCGGAGTTCGCCGACTGTGATCTCGACGCCGAGGTCGTGTTCGACCGGACACTGGACGAGCACGACCTCGGCAGGCTCCAGCACCTGCTTGGCTCGCTGGCTCCCCGCTGGGCTTCGAAGCTACGGGTATGGCGCGGGCCGCGAGACCAGCGCCCGGTCGAGGTGGGCCGACCCGGCGCCCTCGCCTCGGCCGTGCTCGACGCGGTCGCGGAGCGGGGAGCCACCTACCGCCAGCTCGTCGAGAAGCACGGCCGCCCGCCGCACGAGCGGATCGCCGGCTCCGCCGAACTCCGCGGCGCCGGCCCCGAACTGGTGGTGATCGTCTCCCTCGACCAGCTCGTGCTCAGCCCCCTCGGCGCTCGAAAGCAACTGGGCAACGGCGTCGCCGTCCAGGTCCGCCGGCCGACCGTGGAACGCCGCCCCGGCACGGAATGGCTGTCGTCCGCATTCACCTCGCTCACCGAGCTGTCGCCCGCCTGGGGTTACGCCGCTCACGCGGGCGAATACTGGGCAAAAGTGATGAGCGACCCCCCACGAATCGAAGCCGCCGGCCGCGACTTCGGCCGATTCCTCCCCGGCCTGTTCTGGCTGAACTTCTTCGGCCGCCGCTACCGCGAGTTGATCGGCGCCGACCGCTTCACCTCACTGCCGGCCGGCCTCGCCTCCCTGGGCGACGACCCGCTCGCCTGGGACACCCCCGAATACGCCATCCTCGAACAGCGCCTGCGCGACCACCTCGGCCCCTCGCTGTTCTACTCAAAAGCCGATCCCACCCGCCACACGGTCGCCCCCGACTTCGACACCTAGGCGCCCGCCGTCGGGATGTCCGGTCACAGTGGACTTTCGTGGCGTCGGCGGTGCCGAAGCTCACCCATCTGCAAGCGCACTTGCACGTGTAATGGTGATGGTATCACTCGAAAGACTGAATCTTCGATCAAGGTATTGGCCAAGAAAGGTCCACGGAAGGTCATTTCGCACTTCGAATGGCGGAGTCTCGTATGGGTCGGTGCTTGCCGCGGGTAGCGGTTGGGCCGGCCGATAGCTGCCGCCGAGCGCTATCGCGGTCCGGTTGACCTGGGTATACAGCGCGGCGGTTGCTTCAGGAGAAGGAGTGGGACCGGTCCGGCCGACGGTCGCGTTCGGACGCACCGAGAGTAGAAAACTGATCTTGGGTCGTCCAAAGTGAATTGTTGCGGTCATCGACATTGGTCGGACAACCTCTTGCCTCATGACCAACGACGAGCCCCAGCCATCCGGGCTGTGGGTGCCGATTAATCGAGGCGAGGAGTTTCCCGATGCCCTACAGCACAAGGGAGCGTTCGTACCACGGCCGCTGCCCGCCGAGGTGCCATTGTCTTCCAAGACCTACCAGGCGCTAGCCGCGGCCGAGCAGGCATTGGGACGGTTGGACGAGGCGGCGCAGCGGCTGCCCGACCGGTCCATTCTGGTGCGCACCACGCAACTGCGCGAGGTACAACACTCGGCCGGGCTGGAGGACATGTCCGCCGCGCTGCACGAGATGTTGCTGCTGGACCTGCCCGGCCTGCAGGAAAAGCCGGCGGTCGACCAATTCTTGGTCAGCTACGTCCGTGCCGCCGACAAGGCGTTCACCCGCGTCTGGGCCGGCACTGCCGTCAACCTCGAGCTGCTCGCCGAGATCAGCGCCGACCTGGCCCCGGACCCGGTTCCGAACCTTGACGCGGTCTGGCGAAACGACCTGGCGTGGCTGGGCGGGCGCGAGCCCCGCGACGCCGACCTGATCTGCGCTCCACCCGGCCCGTACCTGAGGGCGGCCGCCGAGCAGTGGTCGGCCTGGGTCGAGGCGAGGTCGGACCTTCCCTTGCTGTGCAAGGTCGCGCTCGGCCATTACCAGATCGAAGTGTTGCAGGCGTTCGCATTCGGGACACGGCACTTGTCCCGTCTCTACATTGGACTGGAGCTCGTGCGCGCGGGTGCGCTACGAGACCAGATACTGCCGATCTCGGTCTGGCTGGACCGACATCACGTCGAATGGCACCGCACGCTACAGCGGGTCGTGCACGCGGGTGCTTTCGATGACTTCGTTCGATTGTTCGCCGAGGGCATTCGCGAACAGTCACTCATTCAGATCAAGCTGATCAACCGGCTTGAACAACTCCGTGCGGAGCAACTGGCCAAGATTCCCGGCCGGGGGAGTGGTACGAGCAAGACCAGGACGGTCCTGTCCGAACTGATCAGCTTCCCGATAACTAATCACAAGCACATTGAGAACCGCCATCACTTGTCGTTCAAAATGGCCACCGAGGTCATGCGGAACCTGCACGGCCAGGGATTGGTCGAAATCCTCGACAATAAGAAATATCGCAAAGTCTTCTTGTGCGCTGAGGCCATGGAGCTGCTCAGCCTCGACGACCCGACGCCGCCTGACCACGACGGCGATGCCTTCAGCTAGTTGCCCAACCTATCGCCGCCCCTGGGAGAACCCATGCACGCCTTGAGATCCCGTCGACGAGATGGCCGGCACCGCCGGCCACGCTCGCGCGACCTGACCACGTTCCAACCGTTCGTGACACTTATCCAACTCGCGGTGTCGGTGCTGCACCTGTTTCGCGGCACGTGACCCGGTCGTCCTCCGGCAGCGGCTCCTCGTCCCTTGTCGCGAGTAGCCGGCGCACCCGATCCGCCGCCGCGTCGTCGAGGTCTACCAGCATCGCCAATGATCTGCTGAAGCACCGGCGCGCCGCGGCGTGGCGGCCGAGGCTCCAGCGGATCCGCCCGAGGGTGATCAGGACGTCGGCATGGTCGCGAGGTGACGGTGTCCGCAGCCCGTCGAACGCCTGATCGGCGCGCGACAAGTAGTCGACCGCGGAATCCGTGCGGTCCGCGGTGAGCATCGTCGATCCGAGCTCCGCCAGCACCCGCGCGACAGCGGACTCGTCACCCAACCGCTGAGTTCTGACCAGCCTCATGAACAACACATCCAGTAGTCGGTGAGTCCGCCCCCACATCCGGTACAGCTCACTGAGTGAGTCGAGAACATCGCCTATCCGGCGATCGTCGTCGAGTTGCCGCCCGATCGCCGAGGCCCGCACCCACTGGGTCTCGGCGGTCAGGAAATCCTCGGCCTGCTGGAAAACTCGGGCGCTCCGCTCGAGGAGATCCAACAGAAAGTGCGGATTTTTCCACCGAATAGCGGATTCCTCACCCCAACGCGCGAGATCGGGCCACCAGTTTTCGCCGACGGCCGCCGGCGCCAACTCCCACAACCGCGAAGCCAGCCGCGCGGCCGGCTCGGCCGGGCCGTGCTCCGCTCCCATTCGGACCGCGGCCAGCAGACTAACCCGGTGATCCGCCAACCACGCCACAACTCCCGCATCGCGAGTCGCCTCAAGCAAGCCCTCGATAAACCGGTGCCGCAACTGTCCGACATCGAAATCGGCGATCCCGAACCGCCGGTGGCGGATGCGCACCAGCCATCCCGCCCGGCACAGCGCACTCGCCGATCGCTCCACCTCGGCAACGGACATGTCGATCACGGCCGCCAGCTCCTCCACTGACGCCTCCGCCACATCCAGAACAACAAGACCCCGTACTACCTCACCAGCACCTGCGGGGAGATCCCTGAACGAGCGTGCTCGCTCCCCGCTCACCGTGAACCCACTCCTTGTCTATGCCGTTCGCCAAAGCGGCTCCGGTGTCAGCGCATGGCAAATGAAACACCGCCACCCATGCATTGATCACATCCCGCCATCCCGTCCGCTAACAAGGACGCAGGAGCCCACCAAGTATGGCGGGGATTTCCGTAACTCTTTCCGTTTCCGCTGGTTCCAGCCCTCCCGCCGGCGGATGTCGGCGACCGCTCGTCGGCCTCGCCGGACCGACCCGTGGCTCACCCGGCTCCACCGCCAACCTGCCGGGGTCTGCTTCACGACATCCTTGCAAAGTCCCCGCCGCGCCGTTCGTCCTCGCGCTTTGACCGGGACCCGCTAGGTTTTGTCCGTGTCCCGTACCACTGTCGCCACGGTTCTTGTGTTGTTGGGGTGTGTGCTCGCCGGGCCGGCGGTTGCGGCTTATGCGCTGGAGCGTGAGATTGTCGATCAGGGTCGGTACCTGGCGGCGGTCACGCCGCTTGCGGATGATCCGGTTGTGCGGCGGGCGATTGCTGATCGGGTGACTGATGCGATCAGTGTGAAGGTTGGCGGTGGGGAGCGGGTGCGGGGGGCCGTTGAGACCGGCGTGCGGAGGGTTGTCGAGAGTGAGGCGTTTCGGTCGGCGTGGGTCGCGGTCAACAGGAGGGGGCATCCCGAGGTTGTTGCTGTGCTCCGTGGCGAGCCTGGGAGTTTGCGCATCGAGGATGATGTGGTGCTGCTCGATTTGGGTGTGGTCGTTGAGGATGTGAAGAGCCGGCTCGCTACCGATGGGGTGCCTTTCGTTGACCGGCTGCCCGAGGTTGAGGCCTCGATCGAGCTGTTCTCCCGGCCCGCGGTGCGGCGGGCGATTCCCGCGTTCGGCGCGCTGGAGGAACTCAGCGTTGTGCTTCCGGCCGTGGTTGTCGCGTTGCTTGTTGCTGGGCTGGTCGTTTCCGCGCGGCGCCGGTGGACGGTGATCATCGGTGGTGTGGGGCTGGCTGTCGCCATGCTGCTTCTCGTGTTGTACCAATGGATTGGCCGTGGTCAGCTGGTCGCGAGGAGTCAGACGCCGGAGTTGGCCGGCGCGTTTTATGATGCGCTCACCGGTTATTCCAAATTCCTGTTGTGGGTCGTGTTTGGTATTGGCGCCGCAGCCGCGCTTGGCGGTCTGCTGGTCAGAATGTTCTCGGTGAGGACCTTCAGAAAGTCTGCTGCCGTTTGGCTTTGGTAGCCGGCGGTTCGGCGGACGGCGACGACGGGAAGGCGCGCGTTCATGGTGGGCACATCGATTGTGCGGAGGCTGCCGATGCGCAGTTCTTCCCGAATGCTGCTGATGGGCATGAGCGCGACGCCGAGCCCGGCTTCGACGAGTCGTTTCTGGGCGGTGAGGCTGTCGACCGTGGTGATCGAGGGGTTCACGATGCCGGACGCGGTTAGCTGGCGTTCGAGGAGGTTGCGGAAGGAGCCTGGGCGGCCGCGTTCCGCCGGGAAGCCAAGCCACTTCTCGTCCTGTAGGGGGCGCAGGTCCGGTAGGTGGTGGGCGGTGATCCGGTGCGTGGCCGGCACCACGACGTGGAGCTTCTCCTCGCCGAGCGGGATCGACTCCAGCTTGGGGTCGGTGTCGGGGTGGTAGCGAAGGCCGAGGTCCGCCTCGCCACTGCGAACGAGCGTGCTCACCTCGCGGCTGGTCGCGGTGCGCAGGTCGACGGAGACCTCCGCGAACCTCGACGTGAACTCACGCAGCGCGTCGACGATGTGCGAGTCGGCCAGGGTTCCGACGATGGCCAGGCGGAAGGTCAGCGCGCCGCCGGCCCGGTCCCGGACGGCCCGCTCACCGTCGCGAATCGCGGCCAATGCGGCTTCGGCATGGGGAAGCAGGGCGTGCCCCGCGTCGGTGAGGACCACTTTGTGTCGCGCCCGCTCGAACAGCACCACGTCGAGGGCGTGCTCCAGTTCGTGTATGCGCCGGCTGATCGCGGGTTGGGAACGGTGTAGCCGCCGGGATGCCTCGGTGAATCCGCCCACCTCGGCGATGCAGACGAAGGCTTCGAGCTCGTCGACCGTCATGGCATCAGTATTTCTGATAGTGGACAACAATACTATGCATTTGCATGATGGTTGGCGCGGGGGGACAGTGGACGCATGACCGATCAGGCGGTGAAGGCCGCGCAGTTCCGCGCCCTGCACGAGCGACCGGAGCCCTTGCTGCTCCCGAACCCCTGGGATGTCGGGACGGCCCGCCTGCTGGCCAGTCTTGGCTTCGAAGCCCTCGCCACCACGAGTCTGGGCGTGGCCAACCTGGTCGGCCGCACCCGCGCCAGCCGGCAGGAGATCCTGGACAACTGCCGAGCCATCAACGAGGCGACGCCGCTGCCGGTGAACGCCGATCTCGAGAATGGCTACGCCGACGACCCCGCTGACGCGGCGAAGATGATCGAGCTGGCCTACACGTCCGGTGCGGTCGGAGCGTCCATTGAGGACTTTACGGCCGACCGTCGGGCGCCGATCTATGACTTCGGGCTGTCCGTCGACCGGGTGCGCGCGGCCGTGGAGGTGGCGCGCGCGTTGCCCATTCCCTTTGTTCTCACCGCAAGGGCCGAGAACCTGCTGTACGGCGTCAACGATCTCGACGACACGATCCGGCGACTGCTGGCTTTTGAGGAGGCCGGCGCCGACGTGCTGTACGCACCGGGACTTCGCACCCTGGACGAGATGCGTGCGGTGGTCTCGTCGGTGGGCAAGCCCGTCAACGTCGTGATGGGCTTCGCGGATCCGTCGATCACAGTGGAGCAGCTGGGCGAGATCGGGGTGCGCCGGGTGAGCATCGGTGGCGCGCTCTCCCGGCTCGCGCTCAAGTCCTTTATGGATGGAGCTAGGGAGATGCGCGCGGGCCGGTTCGGGTTCGTGGCCGACCTACCCCCAGTTTCCGAGCTGTACCAGGCGTTCACTCGCGAGCAGTGATCAGTGCGCGGCTTGCTTGTGGCGGGCGAGGGATGCGTAGTGGGCGACGGCGACCGCCGCGCCGACCGCCAGGATGAATCCGATGGTCGCGACCACGGCAAAGCCGGCGCGCACGCGGTCATCGAGGTAGGCCAGTCCGACGAGCGAGGACAGTGCCGTGTTGGTGGTGAACATGATCGCGGTGACGGCGGTCGCGCCGCCCTTCTGCAGGGCCATCGCGAACACCACGGCCGCGATGAGTCCATTGAGGACGATAGCCCAGATTGACGGCTCCAGGATGAGTCGCCACAGCGGGTCAGGAATGTTCAGCGTGCGGGCGGAGATGCCGACGACGCTGAGGCCGAGGCCGGCGCCGAAGGCGAGCACCGCCGCCGCCCATACCCGGTTGTGACGCTTGGCGTAGAAGGCGATCGCCGCCACCGGTGCCGCCACGCCCAGCAGGATCCACCGCCAGCCGGGCGGCAGAGTCTGTGCCGGGCCTGGTTCGGCGGACACACCCAGCAGGATCAGGCCGGCCGCGCCGGTACCCAACGCGACCCACCCGGCGGCCGCAAGCCGAGTGCCCATGAACGCCGCGATCGTGGCGGTTACCCCGATGCTGAACGCCAGTGCCGACTGGACCAGGAACAGCGGCAGCCGATGCAGGGCCGCGGCCGCGAACCCGAACCCCAGCAGGTCAATGCCGAGACCCAGAAAGTAGATCCATTGCCGCCGCAGCGCGACCAGATCCATTGACCTGCCACCAAATGCGCCCGCGCGCCGGACACCGAGGGACTCCAGAATCGAACCGCTGCCCGATCCCAGAGCCGCCAGGACGGCGAACACATACCCGAGTGCCACCCGATCAAGTGTGTCAGTCCACCGAGCTCGCCGCGCGACTACCGAGTGTTGTCATGCTGGTGCGGTGATGGAGGGCGGTGAGGTAGGCGAGGTTGTCGCGGAGGCGGGATTCCAGGGGGACGGCGGTGGAGAAGTCTTCGACGGTGATCCAGTCGTCGTAGCCGTGGGTGTGCAGGGCGCGGAGGTAGGCCTCGATGTCGGCCTGGCCTTCGCGGAGGGGGGTCCATTCGCTGTGCCAGCAGGTGGCTCCTTGGCGCCAGGCGGCGTTCTTGATGTGGACGTGGGCGAGGTAGGGGCCGAGCATCTGGAACGCGGCAAGGTGGTCCTCGTGGCCTTCGATGATCAGGTTGCCGAGGTCGTGGATCACGCCGATGTGCGTGGGGTCGAGGCCGTCGACCAGGCGGATCGCGGCGGAGGCCGAGGCGACGATGGTTCGGTGGTGCAGTTCGACGAGGATCCTGACGCCGTGCTCGGCGGCGCGGCCAACCGCCCACTCCAGGTGTGCGCGGGTGGCGGTGAACAGGTCGCGGTAGTGGGCCGTGCCGAGGGCGGGCATGGTGACCCGAAGCCGCTCGGCGCCCAGCTTCGCGGTGGCGGCGATGAGGCGCTCGACGGTGGGGTGGTCGGAACTCTGGGCGTAGCCGCCGATGGCCGAGAACTCGAGCCCCGCCTCCCGGGTGACCTTGGCGATCTCCGGGAGCCGGGACTCGAGTCCGGTCAGCGGCCAAGTGGCTCGGTTGCCGGCCCAGAATCCCGGTGTAGCGGCATCTTCCTGGTCGGTCACCCGCCATTCGACGCCGTGCCAACCCTGCGCGGCCAGCACGGCGGCGGTCTCCGTGGGGCTCCAGTCCGGAGTGGACGCGGTGAAGACCGAGAACCGCATGGGCTACCTCACATCCAGGGCAACGTCGTCGAACGCGCCGCTCAGCACGTCGTCGACCATCACGGGCGCACCGAGGGTGGCGGACAGGTAGATCGACTTGACCACGGCGAGCGCGATCAGTCCATCGTGGACGGTCACCCCGGTGGCGCGGCCCTGCTCGATGGCTGCCACCACGTCGGCGTACTGGCGCAGGTGCCCGACGACGAAACTGTCGTCCGCCGGCGGGCTCTCGCCGGCCGACGGGAAGAAGCTCAACCGGTCGCCCTCGACGACGGCCGAGCCGAGGGTGCCGTGAAGGTGCAGGCGCACCGGCAATCCCGGGTAGGCGCCGGTGGTCGCGTGGAACACCGCGAGCGCGCCGGAGGTGAACCGGATCGTGGCCACCGCGACGTCCTCCACCTCGATCCGCTCGTGGGCGAGCCGTGCCGTGCGGGCGAACACCTCCTCGGGCTGGCCGAGTAGCCACACCAGCAGGTCGACCGTGTGCACGCCCTGGTTCATCACCGCGCCACCGCCGTCGAACGCCCAGGTTCCGCGCCACTGTGCGGAGTCGTAGTAGTCCTGGGTGCGCCACCACGGCACGGTCGCCACGGCAGAGGTGATCCTGCCCAGCCGACCGTCCACAATAGACTCGAAGACGGCCGTGACGGCCGGGTCGAAGCGGTGCTGGCTGACCACCGAGCACACCTGCCCGCGTTGCTCGGCGTCGGCGGCGAGCGCCGCGATCCGGCGGGCCTCCGGCAGTGAGACCTCGAGCGGTTTCTCGATCAGCACGTGCTTTCCGGCGGCCAGGGCCTCCTCGGCTACGTCGCCGTGCAGGCCGCTCGGCGTGCAGATGGCGACAAGATCGACATCGGGAAGCGCGCCGGCCAGCGTCGGGAACCGCGGCACCGGAGCCGCGAGGTGCTCGGCAAGTGCTTGACTGGCGGGGAGCACCGGGTCGACCAGGGCCGCGACCCGCAGCCGTGGGTGCAGCTGGATCGCGTCGGCGTGGTTGCGGCCGATGATTCCGCAGCCGACGATGGCCACCGCGATGCCGTCCGTCACTTGACTCCTCCCGCTGTCAGACCGTCCACCAGGTACCGCTGGAAGATCAGGTAGAGGAGCACGACCGGTGCCGCGCACAGCAGCGAGGCCGCCATCAGCTGCCCGTACACCGGAATCGCGCCGCCCTCCTGGGTCGCCCCGAACACCTGCAGCGCGACTGCGGCCGTCCGACTGTCCACATTGGTCATCACGGACGCGAACAGCACATCGTTCCAGCCGAGCAGGAACGCGAAGATCGCCGAGACGATCAGCCCGGGCCAGCTCAGCGGGAGCACGATGCGGGTGAGGATCCGCCACGAGGACGCCCCGTCGATGCGGGCGGCCTCGTCGAGCTCGGCCGGCAGGCCGCGCAGGTAGGTGACCATGACCCAGGTGGAGAACGGAAGGGCGAAGGTCAGGTACGTGATACCCAGCGCCCAACGGGTTCCGATGACCTGCACCCCGATCACCGTCGCCGCGCTGGAGAACAGCACGAACACCGGCAGCAGCATCAGCGTGCCCGGGATGCTCTGCAGCGCAAGCAATCCACGCAGGATGGTCAGCCGCCCGCGGAAGGAGTAACGCACCAGGACGTAGGCGCTGGAGACGGAGACCAGCGAGCAGGCGACGGCGACCACCCCGGCTACCAGCAGGCTGTTGGCCAGCCCGCCGGCGAGGTCGACGGTCGACCACACCCGCAGGTAGTTGTCCAGGTGCCACTCGGTTGGCAGAAAGGCCCCCGCGGCAACGGAAAGGTCCGAGCCGACCGAGGCGAACACCATGTACAGCACCGGTCCCAGCACGACCAGCAGCAGCACGGCGATCACCAAGGCTTGCAGCGGCCGGGGAAGCAGCCGCGTCACGTCCGGGTTCATGGTTTCCTGCCCTCCTCGCCGGTGTCCAGCCGCACGGCCCGCAGGTAGACGGCCAGCGGCACGGCGATGAGCACCAGCGACAACACCGCCATTGCCGCGCTCAGGCCGAACTGGAAGTTCTGGAAGCTCTCCACGTAGGTCAGCACCGGAAGCACCTCGACGTCGTGCGGGCTCGGCACTCCGAAGAGCACGAACGGCAGGGTGAAGTTGTTGACGTTGTGCAGAAACGAGACGATCGCCGCGAGCGAGACCGGCCCGCGCAGGTACGGGAAGATCACGTAGCGCAGCTTCATCCAGGTACCCGCTCCGTCGAGTGCCGCGGCCTCGTGCGCGGTTCGGTCGACGGCCTGCAACCCGGCCAGGGCCAGCAGGTACACCAGTGGCCAGGCGCTCCAGCTCTGCACGATCACCAGCGCCCAGAAGCTTTTGGGTCCGTTGAGCCATAGTTGCTGTCCGATGCCGAGCACCCGGTTGGCCATCCCGTCCGGCTGCAGGACGATCCGCCACACCGTGCCGACCACGAATGCCGGCAGCACAAAGGGAACCAGGAACACCGAGCGCACGATTCCCCTGCCAGCGAACCGGTTCTGGGTGGCGAGGGCGGCGGCCACGCCGATCGGCAGGGCCACCAGGGTCACGATGACCGCGTAGCTCACGCTCACCCAGACCGCGTGCGGCAGACCGGTGTCCCGTAGCGCGCCGACATAGTTGGCCAACCCGACGAACGGCGCGCCGACCCACTGCCGGAACGTGTACTGGTCGAGGTCGAGCAACGAGATCAGCAGCGCGACCGCCAGCGGAACCAGGATGACCAGCACCACCGGCACCCCGCCGGGCCCGAGCATCCACAGTGGACGGTGAAGCTCGGTGCGGCGCCGGCGCGGACCTGGCCGGTGGCCCGCGCGTGGGGCTTCCGGGGGAGCGGCTGTCGAGATCGTCACTGCGCCTTGTCCAACGCCTTCTGGGCGGTCGACTGCGCGTCGGCGATCAGCGCGCTGAGCTTGCCGGAGTCGATGGTGCCCGCCGACAGGTTGGGCACCGACTGCACCACCACGTTGACCAGGGCGAGCTGAACCTGGCTCCAGGCACCGCTGAACGGTGTGCCGACCGACTTGCCGGCGGACTCGACCAGCGCCGCGAGCGCCGGGTCGGCCTGCAGGCTCTTGGCCTCGGCGGCGTTGGTCGGCAGCTCGCCGAACTTCTGGTAGTAGGCGCGCTGCGTATCGGCGCTGGTCAGCAGGTTGACCAGGGACAGCGCCAGGTCCCGGTTCTTGCTGTAGTTCGCCACGACCAGGTTGTCCCCGGACAGGATGC
>WUUC01223727.1_pt1 | contig 12865 bp, 14 predicted proteins | sample 6278441 | NCBI WGS metagenome assembly WUUC01 (sample SAMN13675441, study PRJNA597444) | soil metagenome | isolation source: soil | place: USA: Washington | collected 2017-10 | reverse complement strand
TCGCGATCGAGTTCGCGGTGTCGTGGAAGCCGTTCGTGAAGTCGAAGAAGAGCGCGATCGCGACGACGGCAACGAGCGTGGCGTCCATGGCCCTCAGACGTTCTTGACGACGATGTTCCCGACGAGGTCGGCGGCGGTCTCGCAGGCGTCGACGGCCTCCTCGAGCGCCTCGAAGATGTCCTTCCACCGGATGACGTGCAGCGGATCGCCCCCGTCGCGGAAGAGAGCCGCGATCGCGGTGCGCTCAATCCGGTCGGCCTCGTCCTCGAGCAGCTTCACCGCGACGATGTGCGGCTCCGCCCGGCGAAGCTGCCGTAGCTCGGCGAGCGCCTTCGAAAGGTGCTCCGCAGCTTCGACGAGCACTCGGCACTGCTCCACCGACTGCTCCATTCGCGACTCGACCTGATAGAGGCCGAGCAGATCGGACGCGTGCTCGATGTAGTCGACGACGTCGTCGATCGCTTTCGCGAGCTCGTAGATGTCCTCCCGGTCGAACGGTGTGACGTACTGGGTGTTGAGCAGGGCGATGATCTCCCGAGTCAGGTCGTCGCCCTGGTTCTCGAGCTCCTTCACCCCCTCCTGGCCGACGCTCGTCTCCGGGAAGTCACGGAAGCGCTGCTCGGCCAGCCGCGCCGTCGCGAGCAGGTTCTCCCCGGCGCGGGTGAAGAGGACGTAGAACTCCGTCGTCTTGGGAACGAATGCCAGCCTCATCTGCGAGGCGGATTCTTACTAGCTGTCGACGCGTTCCGGGTGCGAAGCGTCCGTGAACTCGCGGAATTCTCCGGTGACGAGGTACGCCGTCTGCTCGCCGATGTCGACGGCGTGGTCGCCGATCCGCTCCAGGCATCGTGAGACCACGATCATCCGAAGGCCCCACTCGCGAAGCGCTGGATTCGAGCCGAGCGCGAGCACGTGACCCATGACCCGGCGGTTCCCTCTGTCCACGAGCTCGTCGAGCTCCACAAGTGACTCCGCGACCGCCACGTCGCGATTGGCGAACGATTGGAGCGCGGCGCGAATCATCTCCTCGTCGCGAGCGCCCATCTCCTGGAAGGCGGCGATCATCCTCTTATCGGGGGTGATCCCGTAGACGAGCTTGGTCAACTTGGCGATGGTGACGCAGTAATCCGCCATGCGCTCGAGGTGGAGATTGGTGTGCAGCATCGCGAGGACAAGGCGCAGATCACCCGCGGCCGGCGCCTGACGGGCAAGCAGCGATGCGATGCTCTCCTCGATCCCGACGTACTGGCGGTCGACCTCATCGTCGAACGCGATGACTTCGTCGGCCAGCTCGGGGTCTCGGTTCTCGAGCGCTTCCATCGATCCGCGAAGCGCCCTGAGGACGAGCTCGCCTTCCTCCAGCAGCGTCGACTGGAGCGTGTCCAGCTCTTCCTGGAGCGTCGCCCTCATCCGAACCGACCCGTCACGTAATCCTCCGTCCGCTTGTCGCTCGGCTGGGTGAAGATCTTCTCGGTCAAGTCGTACTCGACCAGGATCCCGGAGCGTTCGCCCTCCTCGCCGCGCTCGATGCTGAAGAACGCAGTCATGTCGGCGACGCGCGCCGCCTGCTGCATGTTGTGCGTGACCACGACGATCGTGTAGTCCGTCTTCAGGTCGTGCATGAGGTCCTCGATCCTCGTCGTCGCAATCGGGTCGAGCGCCGAGGCCGGCTCGTCCATGAGGATCACCTCCGGCTCGACGGCGAGGCACCGTGCGATGCACAGGCGCTGCTGCTGCCCACCCGAGAGGCTGAGCGCGCTGCTCTTCAGGCGATGCCCGACCTCGTCCCACAGCGCCGCCTGCTGGAGAGCGCGCTCCACGCGGCCATCTAGGTCGTCGGTCATCCCCAGAACGCGCGGTCCGAACGCGACGTTGTCGTAGATCGACTTCGGAAACGGGTTCGGCTTCTGGAAGACCATGCCGATGCGCTTTCGCACCTCGACGGGGTCGACGTGAGGACCGTAGAGATCCTGCTGATGGTAGAGGATCTTGCCCTGGATCCGGGCTCCGGGAATCAGAGCGTTCAAGTGGTTGAAGCAGCGGATGAACGTGCTCTTCCCGCACCCGGAAGGGCCGATGAACGCCGTCACGCAATTCCGGTAGACCTCGAGAGAGACGTCCTTCAGCGCGGGCGAGCCGTCGTAGGAGACGCCCAGGTTCTGCACCTCGAAGACGACGTTCTGCGCTGCGCGCGACGGAAGGCCACGGTCGTCTCGCTGGACGAGTTTTTCGAGGCTCACCTCGTTGATTGTTGCAGGCGCGCTGCCTGGTTCAGCCATTCTCACCACTTCCTCTGATACCGATTGCGGAGCCAGATCGCGAAGGAGTTCAGGAGCAGCAGGATCACGAGCAGCACGACCATTCCGGCGGCAGCCACCGTCCTGAAGGCCTCCTGGGGTCGCTGAATGTACTGGTAGATCTGTACCGGTAGTGCGGTGAAGTCGCCGAGCAGCGTCGGGTTGAAGGAAACGTAGGTCAGCGCACCGACGAGCAGCAGTGGAGCGGTCTCGCCGAGCGCGCGCGAGAGGGCGAGGATCGAGCCCGTCGCGATCCCGGGCGTGGCCGCGGGCAGCACCTGACGCCACACGACCTGCCACTTCGTCGCACCGAGCGCGTAGGCACCCTCCCGGATTGAGCCCGGCACCGCGCGAATTCCCTCGCGGGCAGCGATGATCACGGTCGGGAGGACGAGGAGGGTGAGGATGAAGGCGCCGGCGAGCAGCACGCGCCCCAGTCCGAGCCCGCGCACGAGGAAGGCCAGGCCGAGGATGCCGTAGATGATCGACGGGACCGCAGCGAGGTTCTGAATGTTGACCTCGAGCAGTCGGTTGTACCAGCGGTCCTTGTCCGCGTACTCCTCGAGGTAGATCGCAGTCGCGACGCCGATCGGCACCGTCAGCGCGATGAGCAGGAAGCCAAGGTAGATCGTGGCGATGATCGCGGGCTTCGCGCCGGCGATGGCCGGATCCGACGAGGGTGGCTCGAGCAGCAGCACCGCGTCGACATTGCTCCAGCCGTTGATGATGACTTGGGCGAGCAGCGCGACGAGCGTCCCGATCCCGAGCGCGAGCGAGAAGAGCAGAAACACGTGGAACAACGCACCGCTTACGCGGCCGCGGCGACTTCCGCCGCTCAGCGCTCCGGGCACCGCACTCATTCGTAGACCTCCCGGAAGCGGCGAACGAGCCGGATCGCGACGAGGTTCATCAGAAACGTCAGCACGAACAGCGTCGCGCCGACCGCGAAGATGGTCTTGTAGGCCGTCGACCCGGTCGCGGCGTCACCTTGCGCCGTCGCGCCGATGAACGCCGTCATCGTCTGTACCTGCTCCCTCGGGTCGAAGGTCAGGTTCGGTTGACCGCCGGCTGCGATCAGAACGATCATCGTCTCGCCGACGGCACGCGAGATGGCAAGGACGAACGAGGCGATGATGCCGGAGATCGCTGCGGGCACGACGATGCGCGTGGACACCTGCAGCCGGCTCGAGCCCAGCGCATAAGCCCCGTGCCGCAGATCTCGAGGTACAGCCGACATCGCGTCTTCCGAGACGGAGGCGACGGTCGGGAGCAGCATGATGCCCATGACGAGCGCCGCGCTCAGCGCGCTGAACGGCCCGACGTCGAAGCCGACGTCCTCCAGAAGCGGAGTGACGAACGTCAGAGCGAAGTAGCCGTAAACGACAGTCGGTATCCCGGCGAGCACCTCGAGCGTCGGCTTCAGGAAGGCGCGGGCCCGGCTGTGCGCATACTCGCTCAGATAGATCGCGGCGCCGAGCCCGAACGGGGCGCACACGAGCGCTGCGAAGAGCGTGACCAGGAACGTCCCTCCGACGAGCGGCAGCACCCCGAACTGCGGTTCGCTGAAGAGCGGGGTCCACTCAGTGCCCGTGAGGTAGTCCCAGATCGAGACTTCCCGGAAGAAGTCGATCGCGGGCAGGAAGAGCGCAACGACGATCCCGACGGTCGTTGCCACCGAGACGAGGGCGCAGAGGGCAAGGACGCCCTTGATGACGTCCTCGCCCCAGCGCCTTCTTGCCGCTCGGAGTTGCGGAACGGCAGGTGAGAGCTCACGTGTCGCCAATTAGACCGTGAGCCCCCGCACTGCCTAGAGGTCCCTGATCGCGTCGTTGTACTGCCGCTTGGCCTTCCTGATCTGCGCCCTCGTCAGCGGCACGTAGCGGGAGGCCCGTGCAATGGCTCGCTCGTTGATGATCATGTACTTGATGAAGGCGCGCACGACCGCGCGCCGGAAGGACGTCTTCTTCGCGTAGACGAAGAGCGGCCTCGAGAGTGGCCTGTAGGTCCCGGCCTGGACCGTCGCGATGCTCGGTGCCACGCACTTACTCCCGTTGTTGACCTGCAGGAGCTTGAGACGATTCTTGTTCTCCACGTAGTAGGAGAAGCCGAAGTAGCCCATCGCTCCTCGGTCGCCCTCGACGCCGCGGACGAGCACATTGTCGTCCTCGCTGGCCGTGTAGTCCGAGCGGCTCTGCTTCGCCTTGCCGTTGATCTTCTCCGTGAAGAAGTCGAACGTGCCGGAGTCCGTGCCCGGCCCGTAGAGCTTCAACGGCACATTCGGGAACCCGTCCCTGACTTCGCTCCAGTTGTCCACCGTGGAGCCCTTGTCCCAGATCTTCTTGAGCTCCGCGGGCGTGATGCAGTTGATCCACGTCACGCCCTTGTTGACCACGACGGAGAGGCCGTCGTTCGCGACGAGGAACGCGGTATACCGGATGTCTTTCTCCCGGCACTTCGCCGACTCCGACTGCTTGATCGGCCGCGATGCGTTCGCCAGGTCCGTCTCGCCGCGGCAGAAGCGCTCGAACCCGCCGCCGGTCCCTGAGATGCCGACCGTGACTTCGGCGCCTGAGTTTCGCCGCTCGAAACGTTCGGCGGCAGCCGTGACATACGGACCCACCGTGCTCGAGCCGTCAGCCGAGACCTTGCCCGAGACACCAGTACGACTCGTCGAGGCTGTGGCCGCAGCAGCGAGCGCAAGTGCGAGGACCGCGACCATGGCCGCAAGGACCGAAGTCCCATGAGACAGTCTTTTCATTCGTGTACTCCCTCCAAGCTCGTAGGTCGCTGCGATCTTCGGCTCGGGCGGGTGGCAGGTGGGTACTTTTGGGGTAAAGGCGCGGGGAAAATCTGGTGAACTCATCCGGCAGAAGCCCCGTCGAGGATGCTGAACGCTTCGTCGAGCTGATCGGGCGTCAGTGGGACGAAGAGCGCCCCACGTGCGAGGCTCTCTGCGTTGTCGAGCAGGAAAGCCGCGAACGCCTCGACCTCGATGCGCGCCAGTGACTTCGTCTTGATGTAGACGAAGAGCGGCCGGGAGAGTGGCTTGTAGGTCCCGTCCTGAACGGTCTCGAGGCTTGGCGCGACGCAGCCGTCGCCGCCGTCGATCTCGACCGCCTTCAACTTCTTCTCGTTCGATTCGAAGTACGAGAGGCCGAGATACCCGAGCGCGCCCTTTTCGCCTGCTACACCCCGAACGGTGACGTTGTCATCCTCGCTGGCCGTGTAGTCGCCGCGGCTCGCGCCCTCTTCGCCGACGATCGCATCGGTGAAGTAGTCGAACGTCCCCGAGTCGGTGCCCGGGCCGTACAGGGTGAGCTCGCTGTCCGGGAACTGGTCGTCGACCGCCTCCCAGGTGGAAACTTTCGAGCCCGGCTGCCAGATTCTCTTGAGCTGGTCGACCGTCAGGCAACTCGCCCAGGTGTTGTCCGGGTTCACGACGACCGAGAGCCCGTCGTTCGCAACCTGCAGCTCGATGAAGTCGATTCCCTTCTTCTCGCACTGCGCCTTCTCGTCCTCCTCGATCGCCCGGGACGCGTTGGAGATGTCCGTCTCCCCCCGGCAGAAGCGCTCGAATCCGCCGCCGGTTCCCGAGATGCCGACCGTCACGCGCACGTCCGGTTCCTCCTCGCGAAACCGCTCGGCCGCGAGGGTCAGGAGAGGCCCGACGGTGCTCGATCCGTCGGCGCGGATCTTGCCGCTCAGCGGCTCCTCTGGGAAGGCGCCGATGTCGGCAGGGCCGGTGTCGGCCGCCTCCCTCTCGGGACGGGATCGACCGCAACCGGTTGCGGGGACCGCGAGAAGAACCGCGAGCAGGACAAGCAGGAGACGTGCTCCCATGCGGACCCGATTCTGGGCAACCGAGGAGTCGCGATGCGGTTACCGACTTGTGAACATGTGGTGACCGAGCCGTCAGCTGCTGCGGAACCGGCACTTGATCGTGAGCCCATGGCCCGGTGTCGCGCTGGCCTCGATGGAGCCCCCCGCTGACGTGACGACGTGCTTCACGATGGCGAGGCCGAGGCCGGTCCCACGCGAAGCCCGTGCTCGGTCGCTGCGGTAGAAGCGCTCGAAGAGACGAGGCAAGTCGTCCGAATCGACCCCCACGCCGTCGTCGGCCGCGGTGAGGACCACGTCGCCGCCATCCTCGCCAATCGCCAGCGTGAAGGTCGCACCGGGACCGGCGTGCCGAAGAGCATTCTCGGCCAGGTTTTCGACGACCATCCTCAGCATTCGAGGTCTCAGAGGAACCGCGACTCCCGGCTCGGTGCGAAAGGCGAGCGTGACCCCGGCCCGATCAGCGCTCTCGCGAAGCTCCTCCGCGACCTCGTCGAGCACCGGCCCTGGATCGTGTAGTCCGAGGAAGACAGTCGTGCGACCGGTCTCGAGCTCGCTCAGGAAGAGGACGTCGTCGATCAGCTCCCTCATCTGCTCGACCTCGCGCCGGCCTTGTTCCAGGAGCTCTGCAGGATCCTCGCCGGGAAGCGAAGCGGTTTCCAGCAGCGCCAACAGGCGCGCCAGCGGTGTCCTGAGCTCATGAGAGACCGCTGCCGTGAACCCAGCGCGTAGCTCCTCGTATGCAGAAAGCTCTGCCGCCTCGCGAAGGTAGACGAGCGTCTCCCGGCGGCCGTCAACCTCGTACGGCACGACCACCGGCTCGTATGTGTCCGACCCCGTCAGGATCTGCGTCGGAAGCGGGTCGCCGTCGGCGAGGTCATCGATGGCTTCACGCGCTCGGCGGCTGGCAGCGAGGACATTGCGCTCGCTGTCGAGCACGACGACCATCTCCATGCTCTCCTCGACGAGTGCGCGCGCCCGCTCGGCCTCGATCCTGAGCGCACGGGCCTCTGCCTCGATGTCGGCCTTCGCCGCGCCGAACAGCCGTTTCATTATCGTGACCAGTATGGCGAAGGTGCTCATCGTCGAAGACGACGAGGTCATCGCACAAGGCATGGCAAGCTATCTCGCGGGCGCCGGTTTCGACCCGGTCTCAGTGAGCAATGGGGAGGCCGGCCTGGCGCGCCTGCGCTTCGAGCATCCCGAGGTCTGTGTCGTCGACTTGATGTTGCCCGGTGTGGACGGCTGGCGCCTCATCGAGCAGGCGAGAGCGGAAGGCATTGGAACGCCGATCATCGTCGTCAGCGCACGAGGCACTGAGCACGACCGTGTTCATGCTCTCGAGATCGGCGCCGACGACTATCTCGTCAAGCCGTTCTCCATGAAGGAGCTCGTTGCTCGAGTCAGCGCCGCCTCGCGCCGCGGCACCAGAGGCCAGGAGAAAGACCGCGGCGATGCGATCGAGGTCGAGGAGCTCCGAATCGACCCCGGCCAGGTGCAGGCATACATCGACGGCGACAGTGCCGGTTTGACACCGACGGAGTTCCGTCTTCTCTACGCTCTCGCGCTGGAGAGAGGTCGCGTCGTCAGCAGAGACGAATTGCTTCAGAAACTGTGGGGAAGACGCGAGGGCCACCGAGACCGAACCGTGGACGTGTTTGTACGCAAGCTGCGAGACAAGATCGACCGTCGCGCGCCTGTGCACACATTCCTCCAGACGCGCTACGGCGTGGGTTACAAGCTCGAAGCGGCGCGCAAGGACGAAACGGCCTCTGAGTAGCTCCTGTACAGAAGTGGAGTAAATCTGGTTGAGCAGCCTTTTTCGTCGTTTGAGTGCGCATACTGTGCGCGATGCGAGTCGCGCTCGTCGCACACCGCCACAATGAGACGAACCTGAGGCTCGTCGAGGCAGCGCCTCCCGGCGTCGACTTCGACATCGTCCCGCCGACGAAAACGCTCGGCCTGCTCGGGCCGGGCGACGCCGCGCTCGCCCGGCTCGACGTGCTCCCTAGCTTGGACGGGATCGAGCACGGCATGTGGGAGGTCGGCCGGCTCGAGGCCGAAGGCGTCCATGTGCTGAACCCGCTGCGGGCACTCCTGGCCACCCACGACAAGCTGCACACCTCTCGCATCCTCGATGCGGCGAGCCTGCCGCATCCGCGGACCGCGCACATGATCGCGGCGCGGGCGATCTCGCCGATCGAGCCACCAGTCGTCGTCAAGCCCCGCTTCGGGAGCTGGGGCCGGGAGGTCACGCTCTGCGAGACTCGCGCCGACCTCGTGACCTGCCTCGAGGAGCTCTCGACGCGCTCGTGGTTCCGCCGGCAGGGAGTCCTCGTTCAGGAGTTGATTCCGCCGCTGGGCCACGACCTCAGGCTCGTCGTCGCCGGCGGGCAAGTCGTCGGGGCGGTCCGCCGCCACGCAGCCGAGGGCGAGTGGCGGACCAACGTCGCGTTGGGAGCCGAGCGCGAGGCTACCGCGCCGCCCCAGGCGGCACGCGAGATCGCAGTCGCGGCCGCGGCTGCTGTCGAGGGCGACCTCGTCGGCATCGATCTCATGCCGACCCGCGACGGCGGCTGGGTCGTGATCGAGGTCAACGGCGCCGTCGAGTTCAACGACGAGTACTCACTCGAACGCAACGTCTTCTCGGCCGTGCTCGACGCGCTCCTGGCTACGATCGACGGAGCGTTGGAGCGACCGGCCGCCGCTCTCGCCTAGCAGCAGCCGCCTGAGGACGCTGCCTGCACGACCGGCAGGCCGAGCGGTTTCGCGGCCGAGCTCTTCACGGCCTTCACGATCGCGCCGTGCATCCCGTCCGCGACTTCGTGCGTGAAGTCCACGCTGACCTCGTCGAAGCCGGCAGCTTCGAGGCCCGCGACGTACTCACCTCTCGAGAGCGCTCCGGCGATGCAGCCCACGTGGCTTCCCCTCTCAGCTCGCTCCGCCGGGGAGAGCCGGTCCTCCGCGACGACGTCGCTGATACCGAGCCTTCCGCCGGGCTTCAAGACGCGCGCCATCTCGGTCAGGACGGCCGCCTTGTCGGTGGAGAGGTTGATGACGCAGTTGGAGATGACGACGTCGACCGAGTCGGCAGGGAGCGGGACTTGCTCGATCAGCCCCTTCAGGAAGTGGACGTTCGTGACTCCGGCCTCGCGAGCGTTCTGCTGCGCGAGCGCGAGCATCTCGTCCGTCATGTCGAGGCCGTACGCCACGCCGGTCGGCCCGACTCGCTTGGCCGAGAGGATGACGTCGATCCCACCGCCCGACCCGAGGTCGAGCACGACCTCGCCCTCGCGCAACTCGGCGACGGCGGTCGGATTGCCGCAGCCAAGCGACGCGAGGGCCGCTGTGTCCGGGAGCTCACCGCGCTCCTCGACGCTGTAGAGCGCCTCGCCGAAGCTCGAATCGTCGGCGCAGCAGGAGCCGTCTCCGCAGCTTCCCTTGTTGCCGTGCACAACGGCCTGGGCAGCATCGGCGTAGCGGGCGCGGACCTGCTCGCGCAGGGTGTCAGTCGTATCAGTGCTCATCGAACAACCTCCGGGAATCGGACGAGGGTCACGAGCTGCGCAGCCGCCTTCGGGTTGAGCGAGAAGTAGGCCCACTTCCCGCGCTGCTCACGATCGAGGAGGCCGGCCTGCGTCAGCTTCTTCAGGTGATGGCTGACGGTCGCCTGCGAGAGGTCGAGGGCCGGCACGATCTCGCAGGCGCACACGGGCTCGTCGCTCAGCGCGAGCAAGTTGACGATCTTCACTCGGGCCGGATCGCCGAGCGCCTTGAAGAGCTGCGCCGTCGCCTCGACCTCGTCCTCGGCGAGCGTGCCGGACGCAAGCGGGCGGCAGCAGTCGATGAGCTCGGCCGTCGCAGACATATCGACAATCATCGTAACGATGTTTGTCGATATGTCAAGGCCAACCTCTTCCACACTTCTTCTTCACCACCCCGATGCCCACCGCTACGCCCGGCGCGTCAAGACTGCGGGCGAGGTCGATCGGAGCGACGGCGACTTGCCCCGCGCTCCGGTCTGCTCGGGGAGGAAGACAACGGCTCTTGGGGGGAGCCGTTGTCTTTGGTCCACGCATTCACCACTCGGTTACTTGCCGTTCACCACGCCTCCACCCCACTGCCGGGGCCGGACGTGAAAGATCTGAAAGCGATGGCGAAAGTCTTGATCCTCGAGGACGACGAGCTCATCGCCAAGGCCATGGCGAGCCACCTCGCCGACGCGGGTTTCGACCCTCTGTGGGTCGGAAACGGCGAGGCGGGGATCGCTCGCCTGCGGTTCGAGCGCCCGGACGTCTGCGTGCTCGACCTCATGCTCCCGCTCCTCGACGGGTGGAAGGTGATCGAGACCGCGCGCAGCGAGGGGATCGGCACGCCGATCGTCGTCGTCAGCGCACGGGGCAGCGAGCAGGATCGAATCCACGCGCTCGAGATCGGCGCCGACGACTACCTCGTGAAGCCGTTCTCGATGAAGGAGCTCGTAGCGCGCGTGCGAGTAGCGGCGCGACGCGGCGTGCGGGCCCAGGATGCCCACCGGGGCGAGCCGATCGAGCTCGAGGAGCTGCGGGTCGACCCGCGGAGCGTCCAGGCGTACGTGGACGGAAAGAGCGTCGAGCTGACGCCCACCGAGTTCCGCCTCCTCTACGCGCTCGCGCTCGAGCAGGGTCGCGTCCTGACGCGGGACGAGCTGCTGCAGAAGATCTGGGGCCGGCGGCTGACGAGGCGGGACCGCACCGTCGACGTCTTCGTCCGCAAGCTGCGGGAGAAGATCGATCACCAGACGCCCAGACACAACTTCGTTCACACTCGCTACGGCGTTGGCTACAAGCTCGAGGCGCAGGAGAAGGTCATGACTTCTCCACACCTGGGGAAAAACAGCTGAGCATTTCGTAACCGGCCGCTCGCCGAATCCTCACCAGTCGGAGACATCCGGATTTGAGTACCTTTTTTGCGCTCTAGCGCAAAAAAGCGAGCACGCCGAAGGCGGGCGAGCCGCTTGAGCTGCACGCTGCGCCTCGGAGATTTTCAGTACCGTCCTGCCGATGCGGCGCCGCGCTTTCGTCTACGGAACGGCGACCGCTCTGCTGGCCCTCGCGTTCGTCCTGGCCCTCGCCCGAGTGGGCGAAGAAGCCGGAAAGCTCTCCGGCTGGCAGGCCTTCACGCTCGGCGTCGTCCAGGGGCTGACGGAGCTCCTGCCCATCTCGTCGTCGGGCCACCTGATCCTCGTTCCGTGGCTCGGCGACTGGCGGTACCTCGAGGAGAACCCGGACTTCAACAAGACCTTCGACGTCGCGCTCCATCTCGGCACGCTGGTGGCGGTCGTCGCGTACTTCTGGAATGACCTCGTGCGCCTCGTCGCTGCGTGGTTCCGCTCCGTCCGCCGCCGGGCGATCAGCACCGCCGACGAAAGGGTTGCCTGGCTCGTCTTCGTGGCGTCGATCCCAGCTGCGATCGCGGGCGCGGCAGGAGCAGATGCGATCGAGGAGCACCTCGGCGACCCATGGCTGATCGCGATCAATCTCGCGGTCTTCGGTGTGCTGCTGTGGCTGGCGGATCGCAGCGCGCAGACCCGCCGGCTCGACGGCATCGGGCTCTGGCCGGCGATCGGGATCGGAGCCGCCCAGGCGCTCTCGCTGATGCCCGGCGTCTCGCGCTCGGGAATCACCATCACGGCCGGCCGGTTCATGAAGCTCGACCGGGACAGCGCCGCACGCCTCTCGTTCCTCCTGCTGGTCCCGATCGTCTTCGGCGCGGTCCTCTTCAAGGGGATGACCGACGTCGTCTTCGGAAGCCTCCCGTCCGGTTCGGTCGGGCCGTTCGTCGTCGGCACGATCGCCGCTGCCGGCGCCGGGCTGATTGCGATCGACCTCCTGCTCGGCTACGTGAGGCGGCACGACTACTCGATCTTCGTGATCTACCGCCTCTGTCTCGCGGCGGCGATCGTCGTCATCATTGCGACCGGAGTGAGGGAGGCCACGTTCTGAACCTCAGCCGTCGCGAGCTCGCGGGCGCAGTCGCCGACGTCGGCGTGCTCGTGCCGATCGCAGTGGCGCTGATCGTGAGCAACGGCCTCTCGGCCACCGCGGTCCTTCTGCCGGCCGGTCTCCTCTACCTCGCGGCGGCGGCGGTCTACCAGCTCCCGGTTCCCGTTCAGCCGCTGAAAGCGTTCGGCGCGATCGCGATCGCGAAGGGCCTCGGCTCGGACGAGATCGCCGCCGGGGCTCTGCTCATGGGCGTGATCTTCATCGTGCTCGGCCGCCTCGGCGTGCTCGACCTCGTGGCGCGTGGCTTCCCGCGCGCGCTCATCCGGGGCGTGCAGCTGACCGTCGGCCTGCTCTTCCTGAAGATCGCCTGGGGGCTCGTCACCGATCCACCCAAGAGCTTCCACGAGCACGCGATCGGGCAAGAGTGGGCGCTGCCGCTCGCACTGCTCGTGCTCGTCGCCGCCTTCGGGCTCCGCCGCTGGCCGATCACCCTAGCGCTCGTCGGCACCGGCGCGGTGATCATGGTCGTGCTCGCGGGAGACCAGGTCGCATTCGGGCCCTCGGCAATCTCGGCTCCACAGCTCGACGGCGCGGTCTTCTGGACCGCGTTGACCGTGCTCGTCGTCCCGCAGGTGCCGCTGTCATTCGCGAACTCGTGCCTCGCGACCGCGGATGCGGCCCGCGTCTACTTCGGCAAGGCCGGCGAGCGCGTGCGGCCCGGCCGGCTGGCGACGACGTTCGGCTCGG
>WUUC01210945.1_pt1 | contig 12865 bp, 11 predicted proteins | sample 6278441 | NCBI WGS metagenome assembly WUUC01 (sample SAMN13675441, study PRJNA597444) | soil metagenome | isolation source: soil | place: USA: Washington | collected 2017-10 | reverse complement strand
TGCAGCTGCTGGCTGATCGCGGACTGCGGGTAACCCAGTCGCTCGCCCGCGTCGCGGAAGGAGCCGGCGCGGGCGATCTCCGCGAACGTGGCGAGATGGCGGAATTCGATCCCCTGCCAGAGCTCGCCGGCCGGTACGTTCTGACGCTGGTCCAGCATCGCTCGCTACGCGGCCGAGAGCGCGCCGATCCCGTCCGCGCTCGCGCCGTGTCCGTTCGAGGTCTCATCGCACGCCTCGAGGGCGGCGATGAACGTCATGATCGCCCGGACCTCCCGGCGGTCGCGATGCCAGTACACCACGATGCGACGCATCGGCAGGAGGTCCTCGAGCGGAATCGCCGCGATGTGCGGGTGGGGATGGTTGAGCGCCATCCGAGGCATCACCGCTGAGCCCAGGCCGTGGGCGACGAGCGCCTGCACGCCCAGGCTCGTCTTCGGCTCCAGGACGAATCGCGGCTCCGTGCCGGCCGCGCGCAGGCGCTCGGCGATCAGGCGCGCCACGGGCGGGGACGGTGCTATCAGAGGTAGCCCCGCGAGCTCGGCCGGCGTAGGCGGCCGGCCCCGGCGCGCCAGCGGAGAGTCGGCGCGCGCGACCAGCACGTACGGGTCGCGCAGCAGCTCGCGAAACGCGAACGGGCCGCTTGGCAGGGGCAGGTCGGCGAAGGCAGCATCGAGCTCGCCGCGAGCGATGAGCGGGAAGAAGCGCCGCCAGTCAGAGTCCTCCATGAGGCCGATGCGCAGCTCGGGCTCGCTCATGGCCAGGCGTCGCACCGCCGGCGGGAGCAGGCTGCTCGCCAACCCGTCGTCGGCGCCCACGGTCATCGCCGTGTGCCGCGCCGCTCGCAGGTCTGCGTGCGCGGCGTCGAACTGTCCGAGAATCTGCTCGGCGTGCTCGGCCAGCTTCGATCCGGCATCCGTCAGCGCCACCTGCGTCCGTCCGGGGGAGCGGTCGACCAGGCGGACCGACAGCTGTCGCTCGAGCTGCGAGATGCGCTGGCTGACGACCGACGGCGCGACGCCGAGCCGGGTAGCCGCGGCGCGGAACGATCCGGCGCGCTGCACGGCGAGCAGAGCGACCAGGTGCCGCGGCTCCACCCCAAACCAGCCCCTCATGACGTGCTCCCGATCAGGTGTGGTGGTCGGAGCATCCGCGGCTTGCTCCCACATGTCCCCGGGCTCATCCGCCAACAACCTCCTTGGGAGGGATCCATGGTGCCTTCACCGACTCCATGGGGACGGACACCATGTTCGCCACCACGAATCGCCTCGGTGCCGGTCCGTCGTAACGACCCAGGTGCACGGTCCGGATCAGGTTCGTGCCTGTCCCTCGGCTTCGGCCTGGAGGCCGAGGCGCTCGAGCGCCTCGGGCGGCTCGACATCAAGGAGCCGCACGGACATGCCTGGATGGCGCGAGTGCAAGGATTCGTCCACGACGGGCCGCTGCGCATTGCCGCCGGCGGGTCGCCGCGGCGGCGTTCAGAGCGACCATCCGATCCCGGGCCTACCCCTCGCGCCCAAGCCAGAGGAACGGACAGTCAAGTCACCGAACCCAACTGATCGCCCCGTGCCGCCGCCTCCACGAAACCGTGCCGCCGCCTCCACGAACCGATCGTGCTCATCCCACGCGCGGTACTCCAGCGCGCCATCTCACCCGGAAGCCTGGCGCTCGGGACCGACAATGGGTCGGCGTTCACCGCCCGCCCGAGCGTTCAAGGCCATCCTGATCGGGAACATGAGGCGGGGGCGACTTGGGGGAGCGCCCCGGCCACGCGGGGGCGCTCCCTTGTCGCCGTGCTACGCAGACAACGGATCGCCGGAAGTCGGCTGCGCCATTCACTTCTTCGCGTAGTTGGCGGTGCTGCAGTGAGAACCGTCGGGGAAGAACGCAAAGATCCTCACGTAGGAGTGCTGCGAGCCGGCGAAGTGGATCCCATAGTCGAGAACGCTGCGAGCTCCAGTGCTTAGACCCCGCGCTGTCCACTGCACCTCGTCACCCTTGTAAACCGTGATCCGAAGTCCTGTGCCGGGCGGGGCAAGCATGCGGAACGAACCCCATTTGATCGATGGCGTGCTCGTCCGAGCGGCCCAACCGTGGGACGCCATCGAATGAATGCCCACTTTGCAGGTCTTGGAAGTGGTCGGTTTCCAATCCATGGCGCTTGCGGGAGCCGCTTCGGCCACTAGTAGTAGCGCTGGCATCGTCCCAGCCACAGCAAACGCCGACAACCTGCGACGAAGTCTTACGTTGAAACTTGGCAAGCTCACCCTTTCGTCGTTCTTACGCAAGGAATTCGCGGTCGCAACGGGATCCGCCGCGGTTCGAGGGCCTTCATCAAGACCTACCGCGACCTGTACGAGAGAGACATGTGTGTGCTCGTGGACCGGGTAGCCGACGGGACGTCAGGTGGTCTCGCATCGGCGTGCCTGGTCGCCGCGCCCGAGCCGGGCGCGGTCGCGACCTGGGCCGCAGTTGAGCTTGTCGCGGCCGCGTCCGCCGGCCAGTCGGTCGTTTCCTGATCCGCCCGACAGCCGGTCGTTTCCGGCCGCGCCCGACAGGGTGTCGTTCCCGGGTCCGCCGGAGATCCGGTCTTGGTTGGCGCCACCGGTCACGTGGTCGTTTCCGCTCCCGGCGCATACCAAGTCGTCTCCGCCGCCGGAGTCGATCTGGTCATTGCCGGCGCTGCCCAGGATCACGTCGCGTCCGGGGGTGCCGTCGATCTTCCCGCTCGCGCTGATCGTCGGCGCCTGTCCGAAGCACCGACCGGCGGGCGTCTCGAGCTTGGCAGTCCAAGGCTGGGCCGCACATTGCGAGTGGAGGGGGAAGCTGTAGATGCCGGTCGCGGTGGTGCTGGAGTCGAATCTCGCCTGGACGGCGGCGGTCTCGGCCGCGACCGTGAAGGTGCCGTCATCGGCGATCTCCGCAGTCCCCGAGCCCCGCACCGGCGGGTCGATGGCGCCCTCGCAGTACGGGCTGCCCGGACCAAAGAAGCCGCCCACGAACTCCTCGATGCGTTGTCCACCGCCGGTGACGCGGAACCTGCTCTCCCAAGCCCACTGGGCCGTGGGCGGGCTGCCGCCACTCCACAGGCCGTCGACAGGCACGGCGGCTCTGGCGCAGGGCACCGCCAGCAAGCACGCGGCGAGGACTCCAACGCAGACCGCACCTCTTCCGCGGGCGTGCCGCCGAGCGGCAGGAGCGGCCAACGGATTCGGAAAGACCGCTCGCCCGCGCATGCCCGTCCACTCGACAGTCACAGACCGGTACTCAACCAGACGACAAGACCACGGCAATGCCAACTGCCGAACAATCCAGTCGGCCTCCACGATCCCGCACCCAGACGGTCAGCTATCGACCTGACGGCACAGTGCCGTTGCCGACCGGGAGAAACTGCACCCCGATCCCGACCGCGTCGGCCTTGGTCAGCGGCAGTTCCTTGCCGTCGGCGTCGACGGCGGGATAGGGGCGGAAGTTCACGTCGTAGCCGTTTCTGCGCGCCCAGCGCTTGACGTTGTAGCGAAATGACTCGGTCGAGCTCTCGTAGTCCTTACCTTTGACGAAACGCCAGGCCTGTCCGTCGGCCCACTGCGAGAAGTCGAACCTGGTCCGCGGAGAGCGCTGCGGGAGACCGTCCTCGAGAAGCTCTGGCATCGCGATACCTCCAGTCCTTGTCGGTGATCGCTCCAGCATCGTCCACGGTGCCCAGAGGAGCCAACACCGGTGCGCGGACTTGCTGATCGTCGGGACCGATCAGCTGTCGTGAGTCATGGGGGAACAGCCGCGGCGCAACAGGTTGATCGCGGATGTAGATAACCCGCGTTCCAGTGCGCGATCGTCGGGTCTGCGCGACATCGGACACCGAGAGCGCGGTGGCGGGGATCCACGGTGCCCCCATGGAACGGGGCGCACGCACCCGGGACGAGGAGCACCGTGTTCGGACTTCGCAACCGCGATGCCGCGGACTTCGAGATCGGCTACGAGGAACTGCTGACGGAGGCCGAATGGCCGCTGGATGACGATTCTCCGCCTGAGCCCACTCCTGCGCTCGATGCCGATCGCGAGCAGGCGACCCTGGGGCGCGACGACGGACTCGTCTTCGCAGACGACGTGAGCGGGCCGGGCGATCCGTCCTGGGAGCGAGACGATGAGCCGCGTTCCAGCTCTGGGTGGGCGCGGTGGGCGGCGCTCGTCGCGTTGCTCGCGGCTGGGGGTGCGTTCCTGGCCCTGATGCTCGCCGCCTCCTCGCGCCGCGATGAGCAGCCATCCGCGCACCGCGTGACCGGGCCGCGACCGACACCATCCCCGCCTCCGAGGATCGTCGTGGAGGAACCAGCGCAGGTTTCGCGTTCGATCCGCCGGCGGCGACATCCACCAGGCAGTCGGCGCGAGCGCGCAGGTTCACGCAAAGAGCGCTCGGCTCACCGCGAGCGTGCACCGAACCGCCGCCGACGCTCCGCTGGGCGGGCGAGCCCACCCAGGCGCCCGCGCGTCGCGCCGCGCCTCGCAAGGGCCGCGCCGGCACCGCAACCGGTCGCCACGCGCGCGCCGGCCCCGACTCGCCGCCCCGCGCCTCCAGCGCGGGCCAGGCCGCAGCCAGTCCCGCCGCCCGACGACGAGTGGGGGTTCGAGCGATGACGGGCATGAGAATCGACACTAGGTCGCTGCGCGCACTGCGATGGCGGGCGCGGGCTCCGCAGATGGCCGCCGGCCTCGTCGCGCTGATTCTGATGCTCGCGGGCGTGCGCGCCATTCTCGCGCCCACTCCAGAGCCCGTGGTGGTCAAGCGCGTCACCACACGTGCGCCCGACACCGCCGCCATCACCTTCGCCGAGCAGTTCGCGCGGCAGTACCTCACCTGGACGCCGGACGAGGATTCCCAGACGCGCGACCAGCGGCTCGCCCCGTACCTGGGCGACGGGCTCCAGGCGGACGCCGGACTCAGCCCCGGAGACGAAGACCGCCAGGAGGTCTTCTGGACCGCGGTCGTCGGCACCCAGTCCGACGGGAAGCCGGGAACCGTCGTCACCGTTTCGGCGGAGACCAACCACGGGCGTATCTTCCTCGCCGTCCCGGTGCACCGCGACGACCGCGGCTTCCTGGGCGTGACCGGTCCGCCCGCGCTCGTGGGCGGAGCGCCTGGCCGCGCGCGACTGCCCGAGCAGGATCAGCCCGACGTGACTCAGGGCGACGCCAAGGTCGTCGTGACGCGGGCCATCACGAACTACCTCACGGGCAACCAGCGCAACCTGACGGCCGACCTCACGCCCGGCGCCGTCGTCACCCTGCCGCCACTACGTCTGCGCGTGACATCGACCGACAACGTCGTCTGGGTGCAACCGGAGCGCCGCATAGCGCTTGACGTCGATGCGATCGACGATCGCGGCACGCAGTGGACCTTGCGCTACGAGCTCGACGTGGTGCACTCTGGCCGTTGGTACGTGCAATCAATTCACACCAATCCAATCGGAAGGCGAGGTCGCTGAGATGCGATCGAAGACGACGATTCTCATCGCAATCGTGATGGCGTTGGCGTTGTCGCTGGCACTTGTAGAGCCGGCGCTCGCCCAGGACAGCAACAAGTTCGGGCAGAACATCTCCGACTTGCTGTATGGCATCGCCCGACCTCTCTTGCCGGCGATCGCTGGGGTGATGTGCATCGCGGCGCTGATCCGGCGGGATTTCGGCATGACGATGCTGCTGCTGGTGATCGTGTTGGCGGCCGGACTGTTCGTCTGGGCCCCGGGCGAGTTGAACACATTCGTGAAGAACGCGGCCCAGGACATCGTGCCTGGGGGAACTGAGAAATGACGAGCCATGATGATCCGCTCCTATAGCGTCTGCTTTCAGATCGAGCGACGCTTGTATCGGATTGACCGCTGGCGCCTGCCAGCGCCCAACGGGGTGCCGCTGCTGGGTATCGGATACACGGTCATACTCATATTCGCGATCTTGATTCTCGACAGCTTTCCGGGCATCGGATGGTTCCTCCACACGCTGCACCCTCTCGTGCGATATCTAGTGTTGCCAGTCGGTCTCACCTACCTGCTGATCCACTGGACGGTCGACGGCCGACCGGTGCACCGCACCGGGTTGTCGTTTTTGCGCTGGCGCTTGTCGCCCGCGCGACTGGTCGCCTTCCGGCGGGCCTTGGAGGCTGACCACGTCACGCGGTTCGGCACGGTGACGATCGCGCCAGACGAGGAACACGCTCGGATGCGCCGCGGCATCATCGAAGGTCCGGCGCGCGTGATCCTGCGCTACCCGACGTTCGCACGTCGGCGCGGGAGGGAACTCCGGCTGCGCCAGCGCGAGGGCCAGCCGCTGTCGCGCGGGCGCCAGATCACGCTGCGTTCTGACCAACGTGTGGTGATCGGATGAGGCAGCCCATCTCGTTCATCTATCGCAATGTCCTCTTCGAGGACACCGGGAGCGGCGGAGGGATCTGGGCGGCCTATCGACTCGCCACGGTCTCCTACCCTGGCCTCACCGAGGCGGCCAAACGCGAGGTGCTCATGCGCTTGGCGGCGTTCGCCTATGCAATCGAGGCGGACTTCACGCTGTTGCGCGTCGGACGCTCCTGGTCGGTCGAGCGATACGAGATGGGAGTCCAAGCCACAAGTGACACCCGCCACGCGCCGCGCGAAGGCCTCACACAGCTGTTGGGGATCCATCGCGAGAAGCTCGCCAACCGCGCCGTGCAAGTGCCCGAGGTCTATCTCTCGGTGCGGTTGAAGGCGGAGCGACCGGTTGCGTCAGAGCTGCTGCGCGTGCCGGCGCTGGCGCGCGTCGCCGATGCGCTCGGGATGGGAAGCCGCGTCGCCATCGGCGGCAAGCGCCTCGAGTCGATCCTTGCCGAGGAGAGCAAGACGTTCAATCGGCTACTCGACTACGTGGACGCCGACCGTGCATTCAGCAACGAGCTCCAGTGGCTGATCCGGCGGGCGTTCTGCCGCGAGGTCGGAGAGCCCGATGTGGACGAGCAGTTCCGGCCCCAGGCGCTGATCGTCGAGGCGCCTGACGATCCGGCCGGAGTGCGCTTTCGACCGCTCGAGGCCGATCTTCTGCGCCTGTTCGACGCTCCCATCAACGTGCACGCTCGCTCGCTTCGCATCGAATCCGAATTCGGAGACTCGCATCAGGCATTCCTGTGCCTCGGCGCATTGCCGGAGGCGGTGCCCTTCCCATCGTCGCGCGCGGAGCTGCTCTTCGCGCCGCTCGAAGCGGTCGACTTCCCGGTCGATGCAGCGTTCACCGCACGCTGGCTACGGAACGAGGACGCGGTGCGCTTCGTCCGCCGCCGGCTGGTCGACGCCGACCAGATCTTCACCGAGGAGGTGAACTCCGACCATGGTCCCAGCGTGCGCTCAGCCGACCGGCCTCAGACCGTGCGCGAGCTCGAGGAGTACCTGACGGGTGGCGATCGTCCGCCGCTCTTGCGGGCGACGATCTCCCTCCGCGTGAGCGCTCCAACCGAGCAGCTGCTCGAGGAGCGCATCGAGCGCTTGCGCGCCGAATACGGGGTGGTGAAGCTGCACCGACCGGTCGGAGAGCAGCTGTCGCTCTTCATCGGTCACCTCCCCGGCAAGGGCAGCACGCTGACCGACTACGACGATTACCTCACGGTCGAGCAGTTCGGCGGCATGGTCCCGATCGCCAGCCACGCGACGGGCGCCGACGTCGGCCCTTACATCGGCCACACGCTGACGGGCTCGCAGCACCCTGTCCTGTTCGACCCGGCCGAAGCGCCGCGCACCAGTCGCGCGCCAGCGACGCTGCTGAGCGGCACGCTCGGCTCCGGCAAGACCCTGTGCATGGAGCTGATCATGTACCAGGCGTATCTGTGCGGGTCGACGATCGTCGATGTCGATCCCAAGGGCGATCACCACTTGGAGCGCCTGCCCGGCCTGGCCGAGCACATGGAGATCATCGAGCTGTCGGGCGACGAGCGCTTCCGCGGCCTGCTCGACCCGCTGCGCATCGGCCCCGACGACACGCGCGAGGACCTCGCGGTCGACTTCCTGCTGAGCGTCCTGCCTGGCCCGGTGTTGGGGGAGTGGCAGACCGAGCTGCGGCTGGCGGTCAGCACCGTGGTCGGTCGCGGCGGGCGCACGTGCGGCGAGGTGATCGAGGAGCTCAAGCGCGGCGGCGCCGCCGCCGCCGCGGCAGCGCGCGCGCTCGAGATCCACGCTGCGTCGGGCCTGGCACGGCTCGGCTTCGCGGATTCGGAGACCGTCCCCGTCGAGGCCGAGGTGAAGCCGATCACGAGCCTGCGCATCCGCAATCTCACGCTCCCGATGCCGGGCACGCCGCGCGCCGACCTGCTGGAGGAGGAGCGCATCGGCCGCGCGATCCTGCATCTGCTGGCCGTCTACGCGCTGCGGCTGACCACAAACGACCCGGGGCGCCACGCCGTGCTGGGCATCGACGAGGCGTGGGTGCTGCTCGCCGACGGCGCCGGTCGCTCGCTCGTGGACCGCATCTCGCGCCAAGGCCGTGCACTGAACGTCACGCCGCTGCTGGCAACCCAGATCCTCGGCGATGTCGACGACCTCGAGGGCCTGATCGGCGCGGCGTTCTGCTTCGGGGTCGAGAGCGAGGGCGAAGCGCGCAAGTCGCTGCGGCTGCTGCACCTCGACGAGGACGACGCCGAACTGCGCAGCCGCCTGTTGGGCTTCCGTCGCGGTCGCTGCCTGATGCGCGACTTCGCCGACCATGTCGCCCCGGTCCAGATCGACCTGGTCGACCCCGAGCTGCTGCGGGCGCTGGACACCACACCACGCGAGCAGCCGGTCGCAGACGACGACCGCGAACGGGTAGCGTGACGGGACCTGGGCGCGATGACCCGGCGATCTCACCATCGTCTCGCCGCGCTGCTGGCTTGCATGGCCGTGGCGCTGGCGGGACTCGGCGCGATCGTCGACGTTGCCGCGGCGGCGCCGCCGGACTCGGCCACCGCGGCCGACGGAGGCTCGCCCTGGTGCTACCGCAACGACCTCGACGCCCGTGCGCTTGCGCTGTGCGAGCTCACTGGCTCACCAGCGCAGGAGCACCCGACCACCCACTACGGCTTGGACACACGCCGGGACGAAAGCAAGAAGACGGCCGAGCAGGCAAAGGACGTCGCTTCCGGCGAAGCGGGCGCCGTCACGATCGCAAACGCCATGTGCGCCTGGTTGTGGGGTGCGCTCGTCTGGGCCATGCGACACGTCATGAACCTGCTCGAGGCCGCGCTGACGTTGGACCTCACGAGTGGCCCTGACAAGAAGTCTGAGAAGGATGACGTGTGGCCCCAGATCAAGGCGCAGCTCGACTTCCTCCACACCAAGGTCTTCGGGACCACCTGGATGACCGCAGCATTCGCAGTCACCGGCATCTGGGCCCTGATCGGGATGGCTCGGCTGCGACTCACTCAGACGCTGGCCGGACTGGCGGCCACCGTCGTGCTGATGATCGGCGGACTCGTGCTCGTGTATGCGCCACAGGAGACCATCGGTCGCGCCTCCAAGTACCTGAGCGACGGATCGCTTGCCGTGCTGACTGCCGCCACCGGAGGCAAGCAGCCGGCGGGTGCCAGCTTCGCTGGCGTCGAGGGCAAGTTGTTCGACCGGCTCGTGGGCGGCTCGACCTGCGTGCTCAACCTCGGCAGCGCTGCGGTCTGCGCTCAACCGGTCAATGCCACGCTCTGCGCCCGCACGACGACCTTCCGGTTGGACAACGGATGGGAGGGCGCATTCCATGACCCCAGCCCGAGCGGGAGGTGCACCATCCAGGGCGCATTGCTGTCCACGCCAGCGGGCAGCGCCGCACGCGAAGCCATCTATCGCATCCTGGCGGGCGAGAAACCACCAAGTGATCACTGGTGGGACCTGTCCTTTGGAGAGTTCCTCGACCAGACGAATGCTCACTGCATTCTCACCAACATATTGCCGGGATGTGAGCGAGGAAACCTCGGCAACGTAGACCCCGATCCTAGCCGCAGGGACAAGGTGGACGATGCGAGGGAAGGCAAGGAGCCGCTCGACAAGAAGAAGCAGATGCGGAAGATCTGGGACGGGTACTCAGAATCGCTCAAGCCTCACATCAATCAAGCAAAGGCGACGGCCAAGATCCAGGTGTCCAACGCCGAGTCGGTACGGACACGGATTCCGCTGGTGCTCGCGTCGTCGTTCGGCCTGCTTGGTGCCATCATCGTGTTCGTGCGGATCACGATTCACCTGATCCGGGCGAAGGCCGGCGTGCTCTTCCTGATGCTGGCGATGCCGCTCACGCTGTTCGCTCCCGCCTTCGGCGAGGCCGGCCGTGCAACGTTCCTGGCGGTGATGTTGAGGTTGATCCGGCACATCGTCGAGGTTCTGGTCTTCGCGACCGCGATCACACTTCTACTTTTCATATCGACTCTCTTCCCAACGCTCAGGTGATGCCAGATGACAACGATGGCCCTACTCAACGCGCTGTTCTGGTGGATGATTGTGTTCAACTTCAACAAGTTGTTCGCGTTCCTCCAGCTCGACCGGCAAGGTCAGGAAAGCCGGGAGAAGGGCCATGGCTTCCTCAAGTTCCTTGCCACCACGGCATTGCTGACGACCGTCGCGAGCAAGGGCAAGGACGTGGTCATGCGGGGGACGGGGATGCGTGCGCTCCAGCGGCAGGGGGTCGCGGCCTCCGAGGCAGCGAGCGCGCGTTCGGCCGAGCTGGCGGAGCTCCGGCTCCACGATCAGGCCGCGACGATCGCCCAGGGCGCCCAGGCGGGCAAGCTGGGAGCGGCCAACGCTACGGCCACTCAGGCCGCCGAGGCCCAGGAGCAGCTCGGCTCGCTCGACCGGCAGGTCGCCGACCTCGACCGGACGATTGCTAACCCGCAGGCGGACCAGGAGCTGTTGGATCGGGTTGATTCGATCCAAGGACAGTATGACCAGCGAGCGCAGGAGCTTCGCGGCGTGGAGCGCGAGGCGGAGACAGCGAAGCAGGACATAACGAACCTGGAATCTGCCGTCGTTCGAGACCAGGCGCGCTGGGAAGCGGCGAATCAGACAGACGACTGGGACGGCATGGGCAAGGCAACCGAGTCGCAGTTGCGCAATGAGGCCGCACTCACTGGCCGTCAGGACGATCTCTTGAAGATCGACGAACGGAGAGAGCTCGCGCACAACCTACTCGACAACGAGCGAGTGCGTCTCGACACCGCGCGGATGGACGTCGAGCACGACAAGGCACTGAAGGTGGAGCGAGCGATCGAGCAGCGCGACGGCATCTGGACGGGTCCCGGCCAGCGCCAAGGCGGGGCGCTGGCGGAGAGGGAGAACCTGCGTGGCTGGCTCAACTCGCCACAGGTCAAGCACGACCTCGACCTCGCCCGGCGCGGCGCCGAAGGCACACTCGGCGCGAGTCCTCAGGACATCGCACAGGCAGAGCGCAACCTGCGCCGCTCGCCTGAGTGGGAGAAAGTCCAGCGACGGGCCGCCCGGGCCTCGGTGCGAAGCCAGCACTGGCGGCAGAAGTACGGCGGTAGGGGCCGGTGAGCGATCGCACTCGCGGACCGGCAGTGATCGTCGCGGCGGCGGTAGTCGCCGCGGCCGCAGCACTGCTGGCGACGCTAGGGCCCTCCGATCGCCCAGGCGGCAGGAGCGGAACGCCTTCGGATCGAAGGGAGCCGCGCGCGAGCATGCGCAGGACGGTCATCGTCCCGCCCGACCTCGCGCCGGCGGCGACGCCCGCTGCCGCATCGGCCGCAAACACGCGCGCCGCCGAGCGCTCGGCGCGGCGCTTCGCGCGCACCTTTCTGCGCTACGAGACCGGCGACCTCGGGAGGGAGGTCAGGCGCGCGTTGCGCGCGATTGCGATTCCGCGGTTGGCGCGCCAGCTACTCTCCGAGCCGCCGCGCCGGCCCGCCGGAGCCAAACGTTCACGCCCAGGCCGCCTGGTGCGGCTGCGCCCCGAGCGCGCGCAAGCTGCCGACGCCGTGACCTTCACTGCCGAGCTGAAGTACCGTGACACGTCCGGCACGCTGCGGATCACGATCGCCAGGCGCGGAGGCCGCTGGCTTGTCACAGGCCTCCGCTAGGAGAGTGGTGGCCGGTGTCGCCAGTACGGATCGGTGTCGCTGTGACGACGATCGTCTTTGCAGCGCTGCTGCTCATTGTCCTACTGTCAGTGGCGAGCTTCCGCGCAGCGCAGGCGCAATGCGACCCGGCACTGGACACCAACACAGCCGGCGCCACCGAGCTGGAGGGCCTCTACCGCACGGCAGCGGAGAAATACAAGCTGGGTGACATGGGCTGGGCGGTGCTGGGCTCGGTCAACCGCATCGAGACCAGCTTCGGCCGCAACCTCAACACGTCTTCGGCAGGCGCCAAGGGCTGGATGCAGTTCCTGCCAAGCACGTGGGCGCAGTACGGCGTCGACGCCGACGACGACGGCAAGAAGGACTGGAACAACCCCGCGGACGCGATCTACAGCGCAGCCAACTATCTGCGCGCGTCCGGCGCTCCGGGCGACTGGCATGGCGCGATCTTCGCCTACAACCACTCCTCGAGCTACGTCAGCGAGGTGTGGGAGTGGGCGCAGACGTACGCGCGCGCCGGCAAGGTCTACGACGCGCCGAAGACGGCCGTCCCGGACGCCTCCGCGCAGCCCGTCAGCGCCGACGCCGAAGAGGGCTGCGGCGTGCCGTCCTCGGTCGAGGGGCTGCGCGCCGAGATCGTCCGCATCGCCCAGGAGGAGCTCGCCGCCTGGCCGCAGAAGGGACCCGAGGGGCCGAACAACGGCAACCCGTACGGACCTCCGTCCGACCCAATCGAGGGTGGGTGGTGCGCGATGTTCACGACCTGGGTGTGGAAGAAGGCCGGGGTCTCAGGACAAGTGGGCAAGG
>WUUC01102582.1_pt1 | contig 12865 bp, 4 predicted proteins | sample 6278441 | NCBI WGS metagenome assembly WUUC01 (sample SAMN13675441, study PRJNA597444) | soil metagenome | isolation source: soil | place: USA: Washington | collected 2017-10 | reverse complement strand
ATGCTGTTGCCGCCCGCGCCCACGCTGCTCGGCACGCTCGCGTGGAAGCTCTGCCGCGCCGGGTTGTAGACGAGGTCGTTAGTGACCAGCGGCACTTGACGGACGCTGGTGGCGAAGGGCGAAGGCGTCGGTGTGGTCGAAGGCGTCGGCGAAGGCGTCGGCGTGGGCGTAGGTACAGCCTCGGTCGAAGGGATGAGCGTGGTCTGAATGATGAAGAGCTGGTTGTTGTCGGTGCGGAACGCGAGCCCGTTGGCTCCCCACCGCACGAGGCTGCGCACGTTGCCGCTGACGCCCGGAATCTGCGCCTCGCCCAATGGGACGAAGGTGTTGATGTCGAACACCTTGAGCACACGGTTGCCGCTGCCGAAGGAGTCGCCCGTCACGAAGTAGGCACGCCCGACCGCCGCGTCGATGACGAAGGCGTCGAAGCCGAAGCTGAAGCCTACGTTGAACGTCCCGAGGAGCGTCCCCGTGTCGGGGTCAACCACCTGCCCGCGTGAGCTGTAGATGCGACCGCCCGCGAACTGGACTCTATCGCCGACTGAGAAGGAGGTCGTTCTGGCGATAGTGACGCCCGAGGCGTCGATGGTCATCGTGTTGAGCCCGTCGCCGTAGAGCTTGGTCTCGACGGCTGAGAAGGCGAGTGAGCGACTGGTGACGCCGAAGCTCGACGTGGTCGTTGGCCGCTGCACTCCGTTGTCGTAGACGGCGACGCTGCTGTCTGAGCTGAACTGGTTGGAGCCTCGCGCCACGGCGAGCAGGTTCGGGTTGCCCGGCGCTACGGCCAAGTCGCTGGCCGTGAAAGGCGCGGAGGAGAACGGAGCGATTCCGAGCGGGAATTGCACGCCCGGCGTGAGCGTCGGAATGTCTAAGCGGCGGGCCGCCCCCGCGCCGTCGAGCCCGACGTACATCACCTGCCCGTCGTCGGAGAGTGCGAGCTGGCCCGGCTCGCTGCCGACGAAGACGGACTGGCCGAGCGCGCCGGTCGAAGGGTTAATCTCGGTGACACTGTTGCCGATGCTGCCCGCGCTGCTCGGCAGGCTGGCGTAAATCTTTTGCGTCTGCGCGTTGTAGACGAGGTCGTTGGCCGCCAGCGAATACTGCCGGATGCTGGTGGATTCGGTCTGAAGGGGGCTAGGGGCTGGCTTGCGCCGCGCATACCCGATTGAGGGGATGCCGGGGGCCAGCAGACACAGTGACAGGGCAAGAACAGTCAGCAACCGGATTCGGCAGCTGCGTGAGGTAAATCTACTGCGCTGCATAAATTTCTCCTGATGGTAGTGGCTCAACCGGAAGGAGAGCCAGCGATGGATTGTGGTCATTGCAGAAAGAGTCGCAAACACAGTTTGGTGCATCGACTCAGAATTGGGAACGGGCGATCAAGGCTCTCGGCGGTCGGCACTTAGAGCAGAGGTGGCGTTGTTTGTCATTCCGTGTGAAGCCATCGCCGGGGAGGTTGACGGCTTACGCAATGATAACGTTCGGCTTCGACCAAATGGGTGAGATTTACGGCCTCACGCGGTTGCACTCTACCAAATTTCGCACGCCGAAACCAAACACCGGACGAACTAAAATCCGAGCCGCAACGCCAACTGGATGGAGCGCGGGCCGCCGACCTGATGCAGCGGCGTGAGGCCGCCGTTGAGGCCGCCAGTGCCGAGGCCACGGGCAAACATCTGCGTGCTCTGTCCGAAGAAACGGCTTCCGAGGTCGCTCACGGGGTCATCGAAGTTTGGATGGTTCAAGACGTTGAAGAACTCTGCGCGGAGTTGCAGGCGCACCCGCTCGGTTAGCGCGAACTGCCGACGCACGGCCATGTCTAGCTGCGAGAGCCCGAAGCCACGCAGGGCGTTTCGCCCGAGCTTCCCCTGCCCGACGGCCACCAGCCGAAACGCTTCGGGATTGATGCGCCGCCCGCCGGGCGCGGAGGGGTCTTCGAGGTAGAGCGCGACGCCCTCCACAAGGTCTGGACGCCGTACCTCGGCGAGTTCTCCGGGCAGTGTGCCCAACACCTGAAGCACGTTGACGGGCGTGGCCGTGCGCGCGCGGAAAATCGCGTCGATTGACCAGCCGCGAAAGGCCGCGTTCACAAACGCGCCCGCGCGGAGCCGAGGGAGGCTGTAGGTCATGGCGGCGTTGAAGGAGTGGCGCACGTCAAAATTTGAAGGGCCGCGCTGCGAGAGCGGCGCGAAAGAGTTTGTGAAGAACAGGTTTGAAGAGTCGTCCGAATCGTCGTCGATGGAATGCGACCAAGTGTATGAGGACTGGGCCTGCAACCCATGCGCTAGCCGCCGCTTGAACTGGGCTTGGAATGCATGATAGTCGGAGGAGCTGCCGTTGACCGTCAGGCGGATGAGGGTGAAGTCGGGGCCGGAATTGGGCAGCGCCGCCTGCAACAGCAGTTGTCGCCCGCGCGCGCCCACGTAAGAGACGGCCAACGTTTGATGCGCGCCGAGGGACTGTTCAAACACCGCGCTCCACTGCAAGGTGAGTGGAAGCTTGAGGCCGGGCTCGAAGGCGTGTACGGGGCCGTAGGGCGGGTCGAGGTCGAGCGGGGGAGGCTGCGCTGACGCCGGGCCGAGCGGAAAGCCGACGTTCAAGAGGAACTTCTCCTTCATGAACGGAAAGACGCCGCCGAAGACCTGCGCCGCTTGACCGTTGCCGAGGTCGTAGAAGATGCCGAGCCCGCCACGCACCACCGTCCCCGGCCCGAGCAGGTAGGCGGCCCCGACTCGCGGCGCGAAGTTGTAGTAGTCCGCCCGCCAGAGCCTAGTACCAAGCGGCGCGAGCGTGAAGTTGAGCCCGCCCGACCCGCCGCCCCCAATCAAGCTATCCTGTTGAGACACCTCAACGGACGGCCACACGAGGACTGCCGGATGGTTGCCGTTCTTCTCGGCGGGCGGCGGGTTGAACTCCCAGCGCAGGCCGTAGACGAGCGTGAGGCGCGGCGTGAGGCGCGCGGTGTCTTGGGCATAGGCGGAGAGGTTGGTAAAGACGGGGAGGCGGGGCCCGGCATCAGCCGTCACCCGTACACGGGAGGCGGTACCGGATTCGATTGCCGCCAGAACTCCGCTCCCCTCTCCTTCGCCGAATACAGCCGACTGCGAATACCCGAGCGGGCTATAAATCGGCGAGAGACGACGGTAATCGAGGCCGAACTTCAACTCGTGCCCACGGCTCACGAACGAGAGATGCCCGACGATGTTGAGTTGCCTCTGAAGGTTGTTAACGCTCTTCCCAGTGCCGAAGCCGGAGTTGAGACCGCCGCTTAGCACAAGCTGAAAGCCGGAGTCCTCGGGGCGCGCGAAGGGCGGGAAGAGCAGCGACGGAGGCGGCGGGACGGCCCCGCCGAAATCGTCGAGCGCCAGCACCGTCTCTCCCTTCGTGCGGCTCCAATTGACGCGCAGGTCGCCCGTCACCCGGGGGCTCAGGGCGGCGGTCGCTCCGGCGGTCAAACTACGGGTTTCGAGCGACGTGCGGTTCAGTGTGTTGAGGCTTTGACCGCCGAGGATGGGAGAGCTTACGCCTCCACGCTGGATGGTTCGAGAGGGCGCATAATTATAGCGTCCGAAGAGGGCGAGCCCGTCGGTGGCGATGAAGTCGAAGCGGGCGCTCGCCGAGTCGAAGTTTGAAGGGTCTGTATAACTGGCCGCGAACTCGGCGAAGCCGTTCCCGAGGTCGGCCCCGTTCGCAATGGGGAAGGCTTCCAGCAAAGGACGGACGGCGGCGGGTGCTGCGGCCCTCGCGCCCGCCGACGGCACTTCGGTGAGCACGACTCGCGGCTGGCCGAGACGCATCCCTTCATATGCGACGAAGAAGAAGGCGCGGTCGCGTGCGAGGGGGCCGCCGAGCGTCATCCCGAAGTTGTGCTGGCGGATGGCCGGGCGGGGCAGGCCGCGGCTATTGGCGAACCAATCGTTGGCATCGAGCGCGTCGTTGCGGAGGTATTCAAAAAGCGAGCCGTGTAGCTCGCTCGTCCCGGAGCGCGTCGCGATAGAGACCTGCGCGCCCGACGTGCGACCGAACTCGGGGGCGTAAGACGAGGTCATCAGCAGGAACTCTTCGACCGCGTCGAGCGGCACAAGGTTGTTGGCTCCACCGAGCACGGTCAGCGCGGGCAAGCCCCCTGCGGCGGACTGCCCCGGCGAGCCCCCCGCGCTCACGCCAGCGTTGGCGCTCACGCCGTCCACCGTGAAGTAGTTGGCATTAGCCCGCTGGCCGTTGACCGAGAACTGCCCCTGCTCGTTAAAGCTGGCGCGAGTGAGCACCGAGCCCGGCGCAAGCTCGAAGAGCGTCTGGAAACTTCGCCCGTTCAAAGGCAGGTTCTCGACGAACTGGCGATTGACGACCGTGTTGATAGAGGTCGTCTGCTTAATGCCTGCGGCCTCGCCGTCGATGACGGTGACCGTCTCGCTGATTTCGCCCACGCGGAGCCGGATGCTGAGCGAGTGCCGGTCTCCGACGTTGAGCACGATGCCGCGAACTTCAACTGTGGCGAAACCCGAGCGCTGCGCCGTCAAAGCGTAATGGCCGGGCGGCAGCAGTGGAATCACGAAGTCGCCTTTCGCATTCGTCGTCGCATGCCGCTGCCAAGCGGTGCTCAGGTTCAGAGCCGTAATCTCGACGCCGGGCACGACATGCCCTCTCTCGTCCAGCACGCTCCCGTTGAGCGTGGCGGTCGGCGAACGGGCGGCGGCGACATACACACTCCGGCCCGCGCCCGCGACGACGAGAAGGAGTGCCGCGAGCGTGATGCTCAATCGCTTGCTTTTGCTGTTCATGGCTATCGTGAGGTCATCATCTACGTGAGCCCCGGCACGGCGGGCGCGGGAAATTCAGAAGCCGGAGTGATGGTACACGTCCTGAATCGACGCGGCTAGACGCTCGGACGCCGCGAGGGAGCGCCAGAACTGCGCGGACTTGATGGCCGCCGCCGTCCCCCCGGCCTCAGAGACCGTGAAGGCCGAGCGCACGGCAGCATCCTGCGCGTAACTCAAGTCGAGGAGATGCGCAGCGGCGCGGCCCACGTTTGCCTCGTCCGCCGTTTCGGAAGGGGCGGCGTCGCCGCTCGCGGGAAAGACGGCGCTGAGGTGTATGCGCAGCGCGGCGGCCTCACGCCTGTAAGCCTGTGCGTGCTCGCGAATCATCGAGAGCCACTTGGCTCTGGGCTCCGGGCCGAGCGCGCGCACTTCGGCGGGCGTGAACCTTCCGACCAGACGCTTCAAAGCGGAGGCATGCAAGAGCGCCTGCCGCGAGCGAGCCATGGCTCGGACGGCAAATTGGTTGACCTTCTCGTCGAGTTGTCCGCCGTCCGCCGTCCTCGCCGCGAGGTGCGCGCGCAACTCTGCATCAGCCGGAATGCGGCCCGTCCGTACGCTAACCTCTCGCTCGGTAACGCCCGAAGGGCCGGACTCCGGCGGTGGCCGCTTCTTCAGCGCCTCCTCGATGGTGTTCACTTCGACGACGACCGAAGGGTTCTGAAGAACCGGCCCGAGAGCGCGAAGAATCGCTTCTTTGCGCTCCTCGGACTCGACAAGCGCGTCAACACGCAGGGCCCCTCCTGTGGTACGGCCCATGCTGACTTGCTCGCCGAGATTCGCCCTAATCCCGTTGAGGAGGTGGGCGATTTCGACTTCCAACTCGGCAGATGCGATGGCGGCGGGCGGTGAGGTAGTACCCGCCGCCGGGCGCGCTTCATCGCGCCCCTGTGCTCGTGCCGTGCGGACGCCTGAAGCCGCCGCGCCCGTGGCATCGAGCAGTTCGGGTTCGAGCTGATAGACGCTAGGCGGAACCGCCTCCGTGCGCCTTCGCTCGACCTCGCCTTCGATGAGCCTGTATTCGACCCTCTCGCCGCCGCGATTCAACACAAGCGTCAGGCGGAAGGCGTGCAGGTCGGCCCTGTTGAGCCACAGTTGCGCCCTCACCAAACCCTCGCTGCCCTGCGGCGCTTGATAAGTAAGGAGATAAAAACTCGATTGCTCTTCAGCCGTCAACTCTTCGGGACGAATGCCGAGCGCGGAGAATCTCTTGACCGAAGGCTCTAGCCGCCAGATTTCACGCGCTTCGAGGAGCGCCGTCGCTGTATTGAGGACGCCCTCTTCGGGCCGTGTGTCCCGGCGATAGACGTTGCTCGTCCCGTCTGAATTCGTCCATTCGGCTGCGAGCAGGTTGTTCTGCTCGTCGTAAAGACGACGGAGACTGATGCCGCTCGCGCTGCTCTGCCATAGCTCGACGCGGCGGCGGACTGTGCGCCGCCCGCCGCCCGTCTCTTCGGCGAAGACGGTGCGATGGAGCACAAGGGCCGGGCCGCGAGAAGAGCCCGACTCTTCGGCCTCGGTCGCACGCCGCAGGAGTTCGGCGGCGGAGACGACGGGCGTTTGGAACCTCACGAAGAGGAGCGCGGCGACGACGAGGATGGAGAGAGCGCCCGCCACCGACACCGGACGCAGCCGGAACAGGAAATGACCCAATCCACTTCTCAGACCTTCGAGCCCCGCCCCGGCCAGAGCGCGCAGCCGCCGACCCTCTCGCACGGGTTCTTGTGTGCCGCGCACTCGAATGGTTTCTGTGAGGGCGTGCTCTGCCTCAGCCTCCCCCGCCTGCGCGACACTTGAGGGGGCTGCGAGCGGGTCGCAGTAGGTGACCTGCACCGTGCATAGCGGGCCGTCGTGGCGGAGCGCTACTTCGAGCCGCCGCCGGTCGCTGAGGGCCATGCTCATGACATAGCCGCCACCGACATCAGCAGGCCACGTAGCAGGGTCGAGGAATAGTAATCTAACCCCCTGCTCGCTGAAGACCTCAACAGAGTTGACCTCTTCGCCGGGGCCAATGTTTAGCTCCTGCCGGTTCAGCTCCGCACCGACTTTCTGCGTCGCCAGTCGGCGATTGTTAACCGAAACGCACAACTCCCTCGGGCGATGCTCGAACACATCGTCGGCGCGCTTCCGGCATCTGCGCTCGTCCTCCTTTGAAGCCGTGCCTGTCGGGCCGCTGCCGTCGTCGCCCCCGCCCTTCTCGCGCGGCTCCGTCCCGAGCGTATCGGTCGGATACCGCTCGGAGAGCAGAGGCAGGCCGTTAATCCTGTTGACTTCGTCAAGGCACTGTCGGCAGCTCACGATGTGAGCCAGCGTGGCACAGTCAAGCCCGCTCTCTCCTCCTTCGTCGTAGAGGCCCGCGAGTTGTTCTTCAGAGAAGCACCCGCCGGGGCGCGAGTCGAAGACCGCCCGGCGCAGGTCACGCAGCAGTTCCTCGGGCGACTGCGCGAAGCCCATCACCGTCGGCACTCGCTTTCGAGCCTCCGCGTCGCTCATCAAACGCAGGCTCGCAGGGTCTTTGACGAACTGTTTGGCTTCGTTACGCGCGACGCGCAGCCGTTCTTCGACGGCCTCGCGCGAGATGCGCATTGCCCGTCCAATCTCGCGCGGGTAGTAGCCGTGGATGAAGCGCATGATGAGGACGCTGCCCGCCTTCGAGCTGTCCTTGCGCAGACACGCGTAACGGCAGACCTGCCGCAGCTTGTCCTGCTCGCGAATCACTTCGCGCGGGTCGGCAGCGCGCAGCATGACCTCCGCCGAATCATATTCGCTGGCCGCGAGCAGCTCGCCACGGGGGCCGCGCGCGCGTCTCAGTTGCGACACGTTGAGGTTGCGCAGCACCCTGTAGAGATAGCCGTCGAGGTTCCACACCCGTTCGAGGTCGGGACGGCTGAAAGTGAACTGCACGAAGGCATCGTGCACCAAGTCCTCGGCACGCCCGGCATCGCCGAGCGTCAGCCGCAGAGCCCACGCGCGGAGGCGTCCGTATCGCGCGAGGAACACGTCCTCATGCCGTTGCTCCCCACGGTGGATTTTTGAAGGCTCAATCATCTCTCTCTAAGAAGAAGACGCAGGCCGCGTGCTTCAACCCACGACGACGGCAGAAAAAAATCCTTTCGCTCAAACCTTCAGCGATTAATCGCCAAGAAACCGGAGTAACCTATATCGCTTCGACTCTTCCGTACAAGCTCCACGGGCAAAATCAGCATCGGCGGCTCTTCTCTGTGAAAGAGCCGCCGATGCTGTTCAGGTGATGTCAACACCGTCGCCGGACTGACGAGCGACTGCCCCGCCCTTAGCGCGGATAGTTGAACTTCACGTCGGCGAAAAGGTTGCTGGTGCTGCCGGTCGTCGGGAACGTGCCGCCGGGGGTGGAGAAATTAGCGCCCCACGCCGTCAGAGGCGCTTTTGTGACCGGCGAGCCTAACGCGCCGAAGGTCTTGGCGACCAGATTGTTGATGTTGTAAGTGACACGGTATTTGACCCCGGCGCTGATGGGGAACGGGGCCGAGAGTTTCTTACATTGCCAGCCGGATGAGGTTTCGTTCGTGAACATCGCCGATGCCAGCTTGGAGCCTGTGTCGCTCCAAATATTGCCGACGTGCGTCCCCGTCTCACCCAAGGCTTTGTAAAAGCAGATGTCCGTCACATAGCCGTCCCGGTCGGACGAGAAACGTGTCCCCTGCTCCCATGTGGCTCCTTCTCCGCTGGCGGTGGTCACTGGCGTCACATTGGGTTGAAAAAGTGATGCGCCGCAGATTATTTGACGCGCGTTTGAAGCGAGGCCCGTAGGGAGCGTGATGTTAGTCCCTGCGACTTTGACCGTGATGGAATGCTCCTGCCCATCCTTTAGAGACGATGGGACGTTGTAGACAAAGCCGTGTATGCCATTGCCTTTCCCCGCTTCGAGCAAATCTTGGCGGAACACGTTCGCAGGCACTGTGGCGACGAGATTGGGGCCGTCATAAATCTCCACGCTGACCGTGGCGTTGCCGTTGTTCTGATCCCATGCCCAACCTTTAATCTGACTGCAATCAGACTCCTCGAACTTCCCTTCGTACAGGGGCATGCACGAGGCCGGAATAGTTGTCGATGCGTTGTGCATCGTGCCGTCGTTACCCGTCGCCCCGCTGCCCATCCCGTGGCGCGCAAACACCGTCCATATCGTGCAAATGTTCGCGCCGCCGTTGAGGTTCTGGTCGGCTTGCAGGATGCCGTCACGCGCGTTGAGGAACGAAGGGCTGCAAGTTGTGTACTTCATCCCCTGTTCGACGAGCCTGTTGGTCTTCGAGGTTCCGAGTGTCTGGCGCAAGTCCCATAGCGTCGCGGCCCACACTTCGCCGTCGTTGTGCTCCTCGAACCCGCCCACGCCGACATCCGCGTAAGAGTTGTGGACGGCGGCGGCGGGCACGGTGTATTTCGCGCGGCGAATGCCGTTGGAGTTGGCGGCGACGTATTCGCCGACCGCGCCGTCATTGTAGAAAGTGTTGGCCCAGTAGTCCGACCATCCCTCGCCGAGGGCGCGCGATTGGAGGCCGTTAAGACAGCTAGTGTTGGATGGGCCGCCGACAAGACGGTTCGACACGCCGTGGCCGTATTCGTGGAAGACGACATCGCCGTCGAGCGAGCTGTCGCGGTCATCCGCGAGGTTGTCGGGCGTGCCGCGCGTAAATATTCCCATCTGCATTCGCGGGCTCTGGCCGTCGGGCGGCGTCGCCATGTTCGCGTTGTTGGTGACTGAGAGGTCTTGCGCCTCGGCCAGAACGCGGTCGTTGCCCTGAAAGTTGCCCGCCGCCTCTGTGAAGCCGAGGCCGTAATGGAAATCGTGCGCGATGTTGACGAAATAATATAGGTTCGTCACGACGGCGCATGGCTGTGTGCGCGGGTCAACTCCCGGAGTGAAGGGGAAGGTGAAATCCTGCGTGGGCGAAGACGCGCGCCCGTTCAACAGGCACGGCGAGTTGATTGAGTCTGCGACGTTATTGCCGTCCGCGTCGAGGTAGGCATCAACATTAGTGTTTGTCGTCACGGTCGAATTGCCCCAAGAAAGAGGGAAAGTGACGAGGGCGCGGCCTCCTGCGTCAGGATGCCGCGTATAGACCGTCCCTTGCGCGTCTTGGTAGAGATTGTGGCGAAACAGGAGTTCGCCCGTGTCTGCATCAACACACATCTCGTACCACTCGCCGGGGCCGACATCCACGTAAGAATGCCACGCCAGCACAGGGTTGTCGCCGACCTGCATGACCCGCAGGTCTGACAAGATGTTCTCGCGCTCCGCGCCCAGAGGGTTCGCGTAGCTTGCCCTATCGGCATGTGTGCGGGCAGGCTCAACCACTTGCAGAAAGGACGGAGCCTTTCGGCCAGCGTGTTCAAAGGCTTTCCCGATGGCCTCCTCCTCCGGCAGCCGGGGCATCGTCAAGACCTTGGCGTTTGGAATGACCGCGCCCATATTCACCGACAGCACTTCGCCCGCCGCGCTGACGGCCACAGTGATGAGCCCCTCGAAGACTTTGACACCGTCGGCGGTCTGTTGGTACTTGAGGAAGGTGACGCCCTCTTCAACATCCTCGACCTCAAGCTTGAGGTTCCGCACCTCTCGCGGAGCGAGCCCGAAGATGCCGTTGTGCGCCGTGAGAAACGCGCGCGCGATGCGGTCAGCCGAGCCGAGTCTCGGTGCTGAAAGAGGAGATTTGTAGTTGAAGAAAGTTTTCGGCACTCCGGCGCGGCCCAACTCGACGCGTAGTGAATCGCGGGCCGACGGCTTTAACCCTGCGCGAAATTGTTCGAGGGCATCAAGCCGCGCGCGCACCGCGTCGTTGTGTACGCTGACATTCAAATCACTCTCCTCAGCCTCGCGTTGCTCTGCGAATTCACGGCGCATGTCGTAATCAGGCAACCCGGCACGCTCACGTCGCCTGCCTTCGCTCGACTGCGCCGCTTGTACGGCGGCGAAGGTGCTTTCGGCGGCAGCGCCAATCAAGTCGCTTTGCGCTAATGACACGGCAAGAAAAGCTATGACCAATCCGAGGCATAATATTTGACGCATGATGCATCTCCTTGTGTGAGACCTGTTTTCCTGACAGGGTGAGAGATATTCAGGCAATCTTCGGATGCGCCCGGCAGCTTCAACTTGGAGAGGCTGTGACCCGACAAATCTGCACCGCGAGGCCGTGTCTAACCAATGCAGTCAGGCCCGAGTGTTGAACCGGGAAGGCTGATTTTCCAAACCGAGGATTGTGAGGTTACGTTGTAAGAAGGCCCACCCGACTCCGTCGGTGTCGGAGCCTTCTCTTATATTCTAAAGGTGAAGCCGACCCTTGGGCTCGCTCTTCTCTCTGCTACCAAGAAGACGCACATGCCATGCTTCAACCCATGCTGCGTGACAATAATTATTTGCAGGCGCAGTAAGGCTTCTGAGTGCATAACGCACAGCCAGCAGGCCCAAACGGCGAAGCGGCTTCATAGCACTCGGCGTAATCAGAGTCAGCGCATGTGATTGACTGTTCATAAGTTTCGTCGTACGATTCACCCGCTCCTGCACATCTCACATAACAATCCCTCTTAGTAAGGAGATAGACCAATGCAAGACCATATAGACGCAGGCAACCATCCCGACTCTTTAGAGCAAGAAGGCAGCCTTCCATTCTTCGCGCGATTCCTCGAAGGCCAGAACAACGTCGAGCGGAGCGCCGCGACTTTGAAATACCCGTCCGACATCGACGAGTTCACGACCATGAAGTACCCGTCCGACGGCGACGACGACGCGCCGACCGAAGAAGGCATCTTGCCGGGAGCAATGGAGAGGCGAATCAGCGCCCTGACTTTGAAGTTCCCGTCCGACTTGGACGAGGGTGATATGACCATGAAGTACCCGTCCGACAGCGACGAGGCTCCCCCGGATGACCGTCTCTACGCCATCTAGTCCGCTGCGGAAAGCTCTTCAGTGATAGTCGAGCAGCCGCTCACGTCAACCGGCCCGCTTTAATGTTCGGAAGTGCCAGCGTGCATTCCAGTCCGTGCTAACGAAAGCTCTCAGCTAAAGGCGCGGCTCGCTACCGAAGTGAGCCGCATCGCGCTGGCACTCCCGAGCATCTTCAACTCCATCGAATGACTTCAAGAGCATCGCGCGACACGGTTCTGCTGCTCACGCACAGCGCCGATTACTACACCATCGAGCTGGTCGCCGAAGCTCTCGCACGCATGGGCGCTCGCCCCTTTCGCCTTAACACAGATTGCTTCCCCGGCTCCGTCAAGCTCTCGGCTCGCATGGGGAACGACCGCGCCGCGTATCTCATCGAGGATGGAGGCGCGCAGGTTTCCACCGAAGAGATTCGGGCCGTCTGGGCGCGGAAGCTTTGGACGCCGCGGATGGATGCCAACCTCGACGAGCGTTTTCGTGAGATGTGCGTTAGGGAGTCCGTCGCCGCGCTCGAAGGGTTTCTCGACGCGCTCCATGACGCGCGATGGGTGAACGACATTCAGCGAGAGCGCGCGGCTGAGAACAAGCAGCGGCAGCTTCGCATCGCCGCGCGGGCTGGCCTGCGTATTCCGCGCACGCTCGTCACCAACGACCCGGCAGCCGCCCGGCAGTTTTTTGCCGAGACCGAAGGCCGGATGGTGGCGAAGCTCCTGCGCCCGCTCACGGTCAGCATGAATGCCGCGCCCCTCTTTGTTTACACCAGCCCGGTTCGGGAAGAAGACCTCGCCGACGCAGAGACGCTCCGTCACAGCCCGATGGTTTTTCAGGAATTGATTCCAAAAGAGCGCGAGCTGCGCATCGCTTGGGTGGCGGGCAAAGCCTTCACGGGCGCGCTCGACGCGAGCGGCACGTCGCGAGGGCAGACGGATTGGCGACTGGCCGCGCCGGAAGAGTGTCGCTGGCAGACGGCAGAGCTTCCCGTCGAAGTCTCGCACGGCTTGCAGAGCTTGATGACGGAGCTTGGGCTCGTCTTCGGCGCGATTGATTTTATCTGCACGCCTTCGGGCGAGCACGTCTTTCTCGAAGTCAACCCCGGCGGCGAATGGGGCATGCTCGAACGCGACCTCGGCCT
>WUUC01233560.1_pt1 | contig 12867 bp, 12 predicted proteins | sample 6278441 | NCBI WGS metagenome assembly WUUC01 (sample SAMN13675441, study PRJNA597444) | soil metagenome | isolation source: soil | place: USA: Washington | collected 2017-10 | reverse complement strand
CGCTTATCGAAACGGCTCGTACCACCATCCACATGTATAGGAGCCTGAGGTCCACCGAGGAAAGTAGCATACACCAGGTTTGCTGCGTTTGCACTCAACACCATAAAGTAAAAGTCATTCCCACGAGCATTCCGTTGAAAGGCATCCGTCGTCGTCGCCATGTTATTTGTATTGCCGCCAACATAGTTTCTTACGACTTCTTGTCGATTACGAGTTACTACCGGAGTGTTGATTGCTCCCCCCCATCCCGCCATATAAATGTTATTGCACTCGTTCACCAGGAAAGCCGTTGGCGAAATGTTTGGTGTTGGATGCGAGGTACCCACGTTGTTGATCCCAAAAACAGTCGACAGCATCGTAGTTCGCAGATTATGACTCAACTTGTGCAGAAATTGTCCTCCACCCGGTTGATTGAATACGTTGTCGCTGATGGGCCAGTCGCCCTGGGTTTGGCCATAAGCATATACAGAACCGTCGGTACCGAGATCGATGAAGTAGATCTGATCGTAGTTCGTGGTACCGAGATAAGTACCATTCACCAGATCTCTGCCATCGGCCGAGAGCTCATAGATCCATCCGTCGATGTCGCCTTGGTTGCCGTCATGTAGCCCGTTCATTCCAATGAGATTCCTGCTATTGGTACCACCGGCAACATAAAGTCGTCCCGTAGGTGCAACTTTGATCGACAAGGCGATATCGGTATTCGCCCCTCCGATCAACCTGCTCCACAGCACCTGTGAAAGATTCGGTGAGAACTTGGCAACGACCGCATCGTGGGTCCCACCTCTGTATCCACCTTCAGGAATAAGACTGCTGATCGGAAAATCATTGGACATCGTATTGGATGCGATATAGACATTGTCCTCCGCATCAACCGTAATGTCGCCACGAAGCTGATCCCCGTAATTTTTTCCGAGTGGACTCTGCACATTGGTAGGTGTACCGATGTTGCCGGAAACGAAGTTCACACCATCATTCGACGATCCTCCGATGTAAGTAGCAGCCATGAGCGTATTACCCGCCTGGGCGAGCTTAGCAACAAAAATATCTGTTCCATCGCCATACAGTACACCTTCGATGGGATCAATTGACTGTCCTCCCTGGAAGGAGCCCGGAATTGTTCCCGGAAAGCCAATCGATGACGTGGTGCCCAGTATCAATAAGTTGTCGTTGCTATCCACCACAAGACTCTGCGGAGTTTCTGTTCCCACGCCGCCGAGGTAGGTAGTGTAAAGAACATTGGCTCCGGTAGAATCATATTTGATGATACCAACATCCCATTGTCCACCACCATAGTTGGTTTGATATGCACCGGCCGTTACGGGGTATTGACTTTGCCCAACGAATCCACTCACGATTCCTCCCGAATATAGATTACCCTTACTGTCTGGTGTCGCGGTGTTTCCCCAATTGTCCCATGTCGAGCCGGAATAGCTGAAGAATATCAACGTCGGGTCGATCACCAATTCATAATTAGAATCGTAACCGTCAGGAAATTCAAAACTAACAACGTCATCGTCGAGTCTGAACCTGCATTGTACAAACCGCCTGACACCGTTAACCTCCTGCCACGCCACTGGTGCCGACTCGTTTACTTTTCCAATACGAGTACCGATGACAAGGTTGTCATTCTCTATATAAATACGATCAACCCCGGAATATTTCACGAGGATGTGGTTGGGATCTGCACACGCATCCACCAACCAATCGTATTTCAACTGGTCTCCATTGGAATACACACGGAGGTTGATGCCAGGATATAATTCTGCGTAGTTTATCTGACCATAAGACCTTGCGCCTTCTGCCCACGTGCGCCGGTCATTGCCTATATAATAATTGTATTTGGAAACCCCTGGTACCGACGAACTGATCCCCGGCTGGCGTGTGTTCAGAAATTCAATTTCAAACGTCGAAAGGTCAATACCGTTGGAGCGGTGGTGCGTTTCATTAAAATCTGTGGCAGGAAGCGAACTCGTCTTAGTGTTCGAATTGTTCTCCACATACTGCATAACGAACAATGACGATTTCTTCAGAAAAATTCGTGCACCTGGAAAGTCGACCCCGTAAAGAAAGTCGGCGTGCCATTGATTTTTGTTTTCTATGAAGTTGGGCGGCGGTTCCTGTTGTGCTTTGGCGCCAAAAGAAAACCCGAGAAGTGCTGAACAAAACCAAAAAATCCTTCCGCAACGCCGCATACGGCAAGTTAATATTCCCTATCAAAATAAGGTAAACAAAGCTTAACGCGGATTGAGGGATATTGGGTGCGGGCCGCTAGTTATTAGCATTTAGCTTTCAGCCGGGCGTACGTCTGCACGACATAGTGCCAGAGTTTCGGATCGCATCCAAAAAAGTGAACATCAGGACGTTGCACAAACGGCTAAAAGCTAACAGTTCAACGCTTCTCAACTCTCTTTTCGCAAGATCTGCAATGGCGGTGTATTGATCACCTCCCGCGAGTTATACCATCCGATGAACATGGTGATTAGTGTAACACCCACGCCGATGGCCACCAGCTCGATATAGTTCGCGGAAAAATTGACCTCAAAGAAAAATTTGGTCAGGAAGAACCCTGCGATCATCGACAAGATGATGCCTGTTGCTGCGGAGAATAACCCGAGGTATGCGTACTCGATCAGGGTGATCCGCACGATCTGACTCGTGCGCGCGCCAACAGTACGCAGTAAAATGTTTTCGCGGATACGAGCGAACTTGCTGTTCATTACTGCACCCGCCAGCACCACAAGTCCGGTAACGATACTGAATAGCGCGAGGAACCTGATGATCAAAGCTACTTTTTGAAAGATCTCATCCACGGTACTTAAGATCAGCCGCAAGTCAATAAGTGAAACGTTTGCGTAATTCATCACCAATTCATGCTGAAAGCGATTGGCTACCTGTTGATCGTCGATGCGGGTTGTTGCCACCCAAATTTGGGGCGCCTGCTCAAGTATGCCAGGAGGAAATACGAAAATGAAATTGGGTGGATCCTTTGGCCAGTCTACTTTACGGATACCATTAATATATGCTGAGATGGGTACACCTTGAATGTCGAACACCAGTGAGTCGCCTATCTCGACATCAAGTGATTCCTGCATGCCTTCAGAAATGGTAACCCAAACAGAATCACGTTGACCTTTCTTCAACTTATGCACCTCTCCTTCCAGGATTTCTTCCGACACATGGAGGCTATCGCGATAGGTAACACGGTACTCGCGGGTGAGCGCCCAGTTGGGAACATCGTCTGTGGTGTCGCGTTGAAGCGAGTCGACTGTTTTGCCTTTGAGTTCCGCTAGCCGGCAAGTTATGATCGGCACAAGTTGTTTTACTGGCAACGATTGTGCCTCCATCAATTTCACCACGCCATCTCTTTGATTCGGCTGGATATCGAACAGTATGGTGTTTGATTGGCTTTCAGTTCCGGTGAATTCGACCTGGTTAAGCAGGGAATTCTGGATGATATTAAGTGTGGCGATGATGAATGCACCAAGTCCGATCGTTACCAGCAGGACCTGCGTCTGGTTGTTAGGGCGAAACAAATTCGAAAGTGCATGCCTGAACACAAAGCTCGCATTGCGGGGAAAAAGTTTTTTCGCGCTGAACAGAATGCCGAGTGCAACCAGTGCAAGGAAACCAAGCGCACCGGCGATCCCGAGCGAGAAGAACGCGCCCGACAACAAACTTTGTGTTTGATAGGCTGCTGAGAGGAATGGAAATAGTACGATGAGTACGATCACCATTATTCTCGCTTTCGAATATCTTCTTTCGGGCACGGACTCGGCGCGAAGCACTGTAAGCGGTGGAACAAACCTCACCGCAAGCATCGGTAATAACGTGAACAGCACAGATACAACACCACCTAGCAATAGCCCTTCGATGACAGCCCGCCAGGAAATTGTGAACTGAAGCTCTACCGGTACAAAGTCTTTGAAAACGATGGGCACCAGTTGCTGAATGCCCACACCGACAGTCGCACCGAGCAGGCTTCCTATCAAGCCAAGAAGAAATACCTGTATAAAAAAGATGTTGAACGCCTGCCACCCCGACGAACCAATGCAACGCAGCATAGCCACGTCTTCGCGTTTTTCGCGCGCGTAGATGTGAACCGAACTCGCTACGCCGAGGCAACCTAAAATGAGTGCTACAAATGCGAGTAAGGCGAAGAACCTGTACACCGATGCAAAACCTTCACCAAGATCTTCACGACGGCCCTCTACAGTTTCCAGCCAGTGGCCATACTTCCTCAGCTTTGGCCGCAGCTGCTGCTCGAGATTGAGGGCGACCTGGTCGGAAGGTGTTTTGAAAAATCGTTTATAGGTGACACGGCTTCCAAACTGGATCAAACCGGTTGAGTCTAACTCTGACTGTGAGATATATACTGAAGGTGTGAACGTAGTGAGGATCCCTGTGCTGCCGGGAAATTTTTTCACGACCCCTGAAACGACGAAGTAAGAGTTACCGATCTTCAGGGAATCACCGGAGCTCACTTCATACTGGCTGGCCAGCGATTCATCGAGCATCGCATAGCGACCGGTTTTCATCTTGTCGTATGCATCAGGAGGTAACGTGAGAATTTCCCCGTAAAAGGGAAATGGCCCGGTCAATGCCATTAACCTGACTAACCTCGATTGCTGTGTCCTGGCGAACATCACCATCGACGCCATTTCCGATTCGGACGCTTGTTCAACTTTCGCCGAGTCGAACGCAGCAAGAATATCCGGTTCAAACTTTTTGTTACCACTGGCGACGAGGTCGGCACCGAGGAGTTCCTTCGCGTTGCGATCGAGGTCGCCCTGTAAAGAATAGTTAAGCGATCCGATTGCGACAACTGCGGCGATGCCGGTAATGAGCGATGCCGTAAAAAGAAAAAGCCTGGAAAAATTATGCCGGGCATCGCGCCAGGCCATTTTCCAGATCCACGGGTCGGTAATGATGGACCGCGTCTTTCGCCGAATCTTAATTACATAATCGATCATACAGCATTGGCGTGCATCTCCTTAACAATGCGTCCGCCCTTCATTTGAAGAATGCGTTCTGTTTTCTGGGCCAACTCCAGGTTATGAGTAACCATTACCAGGGTGGTCTTTTCCTCTTTATTCATTCCGAAGAGCAACTGCGTAACATGTTGCGCATTTTCTTCATCGAGGTTCCCGGTAGGTTCGTCGGCGAATAGAATTTTAGGTGAGGTGATGAAAGCACGGGCCAGTGCTACACGTTGCTGTTCACCGCCGGAAAGTTGAGAGGGATAGTGGTCGAGCCGTTCGGCCAAACCCACACGCGCGAGCAGATCCTTTGCGCGGTTTTCAACATTTTTTTCGCCTCGTAACTCCAATGGAACCATCACGTTTTCAACAGCCGTTAACGTGGCCAGTAGCTGAAAATTCTGAAACACAAAACCAACAAACTGGTTGCGGATATAAGCGCGATCATCTTCACTCATCGCGTTAAGCTTAAATCCCATGAGCGAGATGGTGCCGCGTGACGGAACATCGAGACCCGCGCAGAGGCCTAGCAGGGTTGTTTTCCCGCTTCCCGAAGGACCGATGATCGACATGGAAGTTCCCTGTTCGGCTGTGAAAGAAACATCGTCAAGCACAACGAGCTCTCTTTCGGCAGACTTATATATTTTTGTGAGGCCCTCGGCCTGCAGAACGGTTTCTGGCATGATTTTGAAAGAGTTTTATCGGCCCATTAAACTGATATTTCCAACGAGTTGTTTAATGAAAGTGTTGTTATTCTTTGCGGGCCTCAGGCAATATCACCTTATATAGTTGGCGAGTGTGAAAAAATGTATTTCCCGGTCCCAGAACAAATGTTTTACTATTTTTTAACAAACACCCTCATCTTTCAGGACAATGGTCGGTAAATCGTTCCTCTTTATTGCATTAACCTTACTGTTTCAGGTGCCTGCATCGAAAACCATTCTGTTTTTCGGAGATAGCCTGACCGCTGGTTATGGACTTTCAACTGAGGAAGCCTTTCCCGCACTGGTGGGCACAGTGTTGAACAAACAAAATATAAAGGTGAAGATAGTGAACGCAGGCCTCAGTGGCGAGACCTCTGCGGGCGGGTTAAGCAGGATCGACTGGGTGCTGAAGCAACCGGTAGATGTATTTGTCCTTGAACTCGGCGCGAACGACGGCCTTCGCGGGTTACCGCTCGATCAAACCAGAAAAAATCTTCAGGCCATTATTGACAAAGTGAGGGCAAAATATCCTGACATAAAAATTGTGTTGGCTGGTATGATGGTGCCGCCCAACATGGGGAAAGCATACACCGACGAATTCAAGAGCATCTATCCTGAGCTTGCAAAAAAAAACAAAGTGACACTGATGCCTTTCCTGCTTGACGGAGTTGCCGGAGATGAAAAGCTGAACTTACCGGATGGCATTCACCCGAATACCGAAGGGCATAAGATTGTAGCGGCCAATCTTGCAAAAGTTATTGAACCGTTGTTGAAGTAAGTCTTAGTTCTTAGTTCTTAGTTCTTAGTTCGGCTACGATCAGATCCACCCATAATGCATACATTTTACCGGATGGATGCAGTCCATCGCCTGCGACGAGTGTTGGATCCTCGAGTCCTTTTCGCGAAATGTCTGTAATATTAAAGTACGCGACGCCTGCTTGAAACGTGACCTCCTTGCAAGCTGCGTTGAACGCGTCGAGTTGTCTGGATATCTTTTCTTGCTTGCCTTTACCAAACGGCGTATAACCGTAATCCGGAATAGAAACAACGAACACATTTTCCTTATTTCCTTTTGCCAACGTGATTGCGGTGTTGAGCAGGTCTTCGAACTCTGTCTTGTATTGATCGATCGGTTTTCCCTGGTATTGATTGTTGACGCCGATGAGCAGCGACACCATATCAAAGTCGCTTGGCAACTTAGCGATGTTGATGGCGTTTTTCAGATTGTCAGTTCGCCAGCCTGTGGTGGCAATAATAACCGGTTCGCCTACTTTCGTGCCTTGATTGCGAAGCGCTGCGGCCAATTGAACGGGCCATCGTTCGTTTTCTGCAACGCTTTCACCAATTGTATATGAGTCGCCAAGCGCCAGGTATTTCATAGAGGGTGTTTTTGTTTGTGCCGAAGCGATGGCAGCCACCAGGACCATCAAGCCGGAAATAATCAGCGCACGGCGTATGTTCATTAGCAGTGAGTTATTGGTAAATAGCGGCTTGACAAAATCATTACGGTAACGTGTTCAAGTGCTCAGGTGTTCAAGGAAATGCGTCCCGGTGATCGTAGTCACTCTCATGTAAGTGGTTGGCACCCTGATTCCTCTACGTGAGCACCTGCGCATTTGAACACTCCGAACATACAGCGGAGAGAGAGGGATTCGAACCCTCGGTGCAGTTACCCGCACAACGGTTTTCGAGACCGTCCCATTCGACCACTCTGGCACCTCTCCAAAAGGCATCAAAAATAATCTGTTTCGTGTCACCAAACCTGGGACACAGGAATTTCCGTTGTCCGGCAGGTTAAGATGTACACCGTTCGGGCGAGACTTTCCAAGCCAATCCGAAAGCGCATGCGTTGCGGTTCTTCTAGTGTTTGACCATTTAATACAATAGTGAAGTATCATTATCATTTCAGTGTCCAGTTCCGGGAAATCGGTTGCAAAGAAAAAAGATCGGGCGAACATGGTTTTTGCTGGTAAAAACCATCCTGAAAGCATAATATTTTTCTTTGAAAGAAGCGTGACAATTCATGTGATATAGTCTACCCCTTTTTAATGATCCAAAGTTTTTATTCTTCGGTCCTTTGTTTAATTTGGAAGTTCAAAGTTGAGCAAAATCACCGGCGCCCCCTATGGAATTGTTCCTCAAAGCCGACACCTGGCTGGCCCTCCTTACGCTATGCTTTTTGGAAATTGTGCTCGGTATCGACAACATTATTTTCATTTCCATAGTCTCTAATAAACTTCCGGAAGAACACCGGAAAAAAGCAAGAAACGTGGGATTGGCCCTCGCGATGATCGTCAGGATTATTTTTCTCCTTGGCATTACCTGGATCATTGGCTTCACACAGCCATTATTTACCATACCAAAGAATTTCATGATGGCGCACGACATGTCGTTTAGTGGCCGCGATCTAATCCTGGGTTTTGGAGGGCTCTTTCTCATTGCCAAAAGTACCATGGAGATCAACCATGAAATGGAAGGCGATGGGCAGGAAGAGGGCACTCAAAAAAAAGGTGGAGGTGTTACACTTTCGGGAACAATTGTTCAGATCATCCTGCTGGATATCATTTTTTCCTTCGACTCCATACTTACCGCCGTTGGTATTGTAGACCGCGATAAGGTAAGCATCATGATCATTGCTGTGATCGTTTCGATTTGTGTAATGATGTTCTTCTCGGGCGCAATCAGCAGGTTCATCCAGAATCACCCCTCTATGGAAGTACTCGCTCTGGGGTTCCTCATCCTTATTGGGTTTATGCTTTTCCTGGAATCCCTGCACTATGTGATCCCCAAAGGGTACATCTATTTTGCCGTAGCCTTCTCTCTGCTTATCGAGTTGACCAACATCCGGGTCAAGAACAAACGAAAGGGCGATAAGCCCAAACCAGTGAAGCTCAAAAAGTCCTATTCTGAGGAAGAAATGAAAGACGCAGTCGTCGAGTAGAACTCATTTTTGAGCTGAATTTTCTTCCTGCTATAGTTGTTCTTTCGCTAGTCCATACCCCTCTGCAAAATTATTTTCCATGGAAGATGTACGTTACCCTATCGGCAAATTCGCACCTCAGGAATCTTACACCGGGCAGGAGGTGGCTCAGTTCATCACGCGCATAGAGTCGCTGCCGGCAAAACTTGAGAGCGTTGTTAATGGACTTACCGACCAGCAATTGGATACTCCCTATCGCGACGGTGGCTGGACTTTGCGACAGGTGATCCATCATATTTCCGACAGCCACCTGAATTCCTATATCAGGTTCAAGTGGACATTAACAGAAGATACGCCGTTGATCAAGGCCTACGACGAGAAAGCCTGGGCCACCACTGCAGAAACAAAATTGCCCCCGGATATTTCGCTGACCTTACTGAGGGCGCTGCATGTTAAATGGACAATGCTGTTGAAACAACTGACTTCTGAAGACCTGGCGAAGAAATTTCTTCACCCTGAAACACAAAAACATGTCCCACTCGACCGCCTTATCCACCTTTACGCGTGGCATGGCGATCATCACCTCGGTCATATTACGGGGCTTAAGTCTCGTATGGGATGGCAATAGGTCGCTTGTCACTTCATGTTGACAGCACATACCGCGCGCCCTGGTTTCTTCCCAACCGTCATGCGGAAACAATTTACCCTGCGCTTCTCAGGCGTATCACTCCTCTTGTAATTGAACGCGAACGGATCGTTACACCCGACAACGACTTTCTTGATATTGATATTACTTCGCAACGGTCACGCAAAGTTGTGATCATCTCGCACGGCCTTGAAGGCAACAGCAGGCGCGCTTACGTGACAGGCATGGCACGTGCATTCTCGATGGAGGGCTTCGACACACTGGCATGGAATTATCGTGGTTGCGGCGGCGAGATGAACAAGTGCCTGCGATTCTACCATAGCGGCGCAACCGACGATCTGGAAGCTGTGGTGTTACATGCCATCAGCAAAGGGTACGAGAATATCTACCTGGTCGGCTTCAGCCTGGGCGGAAATCTCACTTTAAAATACCTCGGCGAAAGCCGGCGGCCAATGCAGGTAAAAGGCGCTGTTGCGTTCTCGGTGCCGATGAACCTGAGCAGCAGTTGCGACATGATATCGCAACGTGCCAACCGTGTGTACGCACTACGCTTCCTGAGAAGTCTCAAAGAAAAAGTGATCGCTAAGTCGAGGATCATAGAGGGGCTGGATATCAAAGGCATTGCCAATATTAACACACTCCGCCAGTTTGATGACCGTTATACCGCTCCCATCCACGGTTTTCGCAATGCTGCAACCTACTACCAGGCATGCAGTTCGATCAACTTTTACCGTGGTATACAAGTGCCCACCCTGTTGGTGAGCGCCCGGAACGACCCCTTCCTGGCCCCCGATTGTTATCCTCAACCAGAGACAGGCTCGAGCCTGATGGTGAACTATCCACAACGTGGGGGGCATGTTGGCTTTGCGCTGTTCAATCAAAATGGGTTATATTGGTCAGAGTTGCTCGCGCGACAATTCATCGGTGCGATCTGAATGTTTGAACGTTATACGATAGGTGCAACCGTCGACGACCTGAAGGCCTACTTCCGGATCGATCCCCATGCGTTTGATGGCCCGCGATATAATGCTGCGCCAGCGCAGCTGCTACCGGTGATCATCATGGGTAGCAGTGGATTGTCGCATTTTTATTGGGGCGCTCCGCCACAGTGGGCAAGTGGAAAGTCAATTTCGGAAAAGATCATCAATGTTCATATTGAACAAATCGAGGAGCGTGCTTCGATTCGCAAACGCATGAAAAAGCATCGTTGCATTGTACCTGCGGACGGGTTCTATGGCTGGAAAAAAATCGGCAAAAAAACAACTGTCCCCTATCGATTCGAACTGAAGCCAAAAGGCTTGTTCGGCATGGCAGGCTTGTGGGAGGAGTACGAAGACCTGCCTACCGGACAGGCAGGCGACAAAGGTGAAACGATACACACCTTTTCCGTGCTTACCGAACCGTCTTCGCCGGAGGTGACACCGGTGAGTGAGCGGATGCCATTTATACTGTCGCCTGAAACAATGGTGAAGTGGCTCGATGAAAATGTTGAGTCGGGAGAGATACTGAAACTGACGCGCAAACAACCGCTTTTAGAAGGCTACACGGTATCACCAAGAGTAAATTCAATTGAAACAGATAACGTAACGCTCATTCAACCAGCGCCGCCGGCAGATCAGTTCGGAAACCTCACGCTTTTCAACTGAGGTTGAACGCTTCGTGGGAACAATTTTTTATTCTTGATTTAACATTTTTTGATTTCCTTGACAGGTAGTGTCAACCAGTAACCCGCTGAATCAAAATCTTAAATCACAAATTTCAGAACCCGTCTTCTTCTTCCTTCTTCCCGTCTTCTTTCTTCTTTTCGTCAGCGGGTTTTTTACTCGCCTTCTTACCACCAAAGAGGCCAAACAATCCTTTCTTTTTCGGCTGCGAGGCAGTTGAGTCGTTTGGCGTGATAAGGGGTTCTTCAACCGCAAGTGAATCGGCTGGTTGCTTCTTCCTCAGGAACGAGAACAGTCCTTTCTTCTTTTTCTTTTCCGTCGCATCGGCAGCTTGCTTGTTCTTGTTCTGCGTTTCCATAGCTGCCCTCACATCGGGCAGTACAAGCAGATCTCTGAAGTACCACATGTAGATATCCTGGTCTACATTGTATTTCTCTTTCGTTTTTGTAATGGCATAGACCGAGTCCGCCGGTGCTGAAGTGCTATCAACCACGTCCGCCTCAGCCATCAACTGATCCTTACCTTTATCCAACTTCAGTGAGTCTGGAATAACCGGGAATACCGGCTTCGCCTCGACGGTCTTGAGGTTGCGCATTTTCTTGCGGTAAGACTCCGGAACAGCAATGAGATACTTATTCTTGCTGGCAGTGAGGATCTTCGGCGTTGAGTCCTCTTTAAAGTAACTGAACTTCTTGCGCATCGCCTCCTTGTCGTAAATAAACGAACTCTGATATGCAGGACATACCAGCCGCTGGGTGCATGCCCCAAGCAGGAGGATTAAGCCGACTGATAACAGGAGTGCCCTGATCATTGAGGAGTGCACAATCGGTAAAAATAACGAAATTGAAGAAACTATATTCTTCACATTATATTATTCTGATAATCAGTCGGTTAACAGCATTTACATAAATTGATTGTTCATCTTCTGCGTAATGCCTCGAGCAGCAGCCTACTACTTTCCCGGACCAGTAATTTTCTCCCGCAGCTGTTTGGGAAGCCCCATCACTACCAATTGGTATGATTTTTCCGTCCATTCCGCTACAAGCTTGTCGGATATACGTCCGTTTATCATAACGTTCACCCAGTGCTTTTTATTCATATGATAGGCAGGAATCACCTCATCATATTTCTCTCGTAGCTCCACTCCTTCCTCGGGGTCGACCTTGAGACTCACCCGATCAAAATTGTCGATGCCAGCCAAGGCAAACATTTTTCCAGCTACTTTGAAGACCATTACTTCTTCTCCGAAGGGGAATTCTTCGGTTACAAGTTTTTTAGAAAGGCAGATGGTCCGGAATGTTTCGAGGTCCATACTCTTAAGTCTTAAGTTTAAAATTTGATGTTACACGTTCTGCTGTCGATTTCCCGGCAGGGTAACCAAACATCACTCGTCGTCAACTTGAGACCTGAAACATTTAACGAAGGACTAACTTCCATATCAAATAAATCACCCCAGCCAGGAACACAACTATGGATATCTTATTGATCCCATGCATCATCCTGATATTGATATTTACCGGACGATTAGGATCCTTCTTCCTGAAAAAATAGCCACCGACCTCACCTAGAGAAAAAAAATCACGGAAGGTCATTTTCTTCTTACCCTCGTTGCCGCCTGTTTCGTTTTTCATCATCTATTTGTTTACAGCTTCAGGTATTTCAATCCAGTTTCCATCCTCGCGAATTAGTCCGATCAACTCGTCTACCGCCTGCGGAGTTGGTACGTTGCGCTTTACAACTTCCTTACCGCGATACAAAGTGATCCTTCCCGGGCCTGAGCCCACATATCCATAGTCTGCGTCGGCCATTTCGCCGGGGCCATTCACAATGCAACCCATAATACCAATTTTGATTCCCTTCAGGTGATTGGTGCGCGACCTGATCTTCGCTGTCGTCTCCTGCAGATCAAACAGTGTTCGTCCGCATGAAGGGCATGAAATATATTCTGTCTTTG
>WUUC01093029.1_pt1 | contig 12868 bp, 12 predicted proteins | sample 6278441 | NCBI WGS metagenome assembly WUUC01 (sample SAMN13675441, study PRJNA597444) | soil metagenome | isolation source: soil | place: USA: Washington | collected 2017-10 | reverse complement strand
GTAGAGCAGGCTAAAGCCGCAGAGGTTGCGGGAGCCGGTAAAATTTTTGGGCGTTTTCAGCGGCCAGCTGGTGAACAGCGTAGTGCTCAGCCCGTTTAACTGGCCCCGCAGGCCGAGGACTGCGCCGGCGAGGCGGCGGCCATCGCGTAAGTCGTGGGCGAGGGGGCCGCTGACTTTGCCGTAATCCAGCCCAAGATAAACCTCCTGTCCAGTCTGTCCCAAGGCGACACCGAACTCATTGCGCAGCCACCAACCGCGCTCCGCGGAGAGTGGGATCAGTGGATCGCCATACCCAAAACCTCGGACGCTGTAGCGGCTGCCGATGCTAAAACGCTCTGAGGGTGGCAGTGATGTACGGTTGATTTGTGCGTTCCAACTGCCCTGATAGTGACAGGCCAGCTGTGCAATCTGCACCGGCCGTTTGAGCGACAGCTCTAGGTTGATCACTTTAAAGCGAGGGGTCCCCTCTCGGAGATCTTTAGGAACCGGTTGGGCTCCAAAGGCACCAGTGCCCCGTTGATAGCTCAGGCTGGCATCGAGAATCGCTCGGCCAATAAATTCGCGATGCGCCAATGTGCTGCCCCAACCGCCGAGTGCCTGCCGATGGAGGCGTGAGGAGATCGCTAACTTTTTATAACCGCTGTCGCTGCTTTTGCGAAATCCTTTGAAAGAGAGGGTGGTTTTACGATGGGCATCGCGGTAGAGGAGATATGACAGCTTCGCCTCTGAGCTCGCACTGCCCCCACTCCGCAGATCGAGGCGATCAGGCAGGCTGCTGTAGTCATGGGCCTCCTGTGTATGAGTCAACTCTAAGTACCAGTAGCCCCAGGGCAGCCCATAGTGCAGGGTGTGGCCGCGGGTCTCCCCCTGGCCTACTAAGCAGGGGCCGAAACTTTGGCGTAGATTGATGTAAAACAGATCGTTAAAACCCGAGGGCTGATCATAGGCGAGGGTGAAGCCCCCCTGGTATTTTCTGGTTAGGGGATTGCCCGAATCATCCAGCGAGAGGGTTCCGCGCAGCGGCAGGCGCTGTTGCCAAGTGATGATGAGATCGCTCGTGCCCGCAGGAGCATCCGGATCACTGGCCGGTGCAATTTGGAAGGTGGCGGTGACGCTGGGGAGCCGTTTGAAGTTCTCTAAGGCCTGTTCAATATCCCGTAAATTAAGCAGATCGCCAGGCTGAGCCGGCAGTGCATTCCAGACTCTCGCCTGCTTATCAGAGTGTTCGGAAAAATAGATCTGATGCAGGCGCCCGGGGATGAGGGTGAGCACCAAGGTGCCACTGGCCAGGTTTTGTGGCTCCGCCACCACCTGTGTGGTGATAAAGCCGCGCTGCACAATGGCATTGTGCACCCGCTTTAAAATTAAGTTGATGCCGGTAGCGCCTAGGCAGCGGCCCAGGGGGCTGTCAGGCTGGTCGCCAGCCCGATGAGCAGCAGCTAAGGCCCACTGGAACTGTTGAGACGCTTCGCCCTGTAGGCGCAGCTGTTCAATTTTAAAGCGGGGCGTTTCATCGCTTGGAAGGTGCTGCAGCAGCTCGGCAGAGGGGATCGGCTGCAACTGCACATCTGGCACCACCTCCTGCTGTTGCCGCAGTTCACGCTCCTGTTCTCGCGTGTGCTGTTGGGCAGCGGACTCAGGTACAGTCACTGCCGCAGTGGCTGGCAGGGGGGCGCCTAGAAGGGCACTCAATATCAGTGAAATAAGGGGGTGTTTGATGGCACTAAAGCTATCAAAGCGGTGTTGCCAAAGCGCTGAAAGTTTGGAAGATAACAACTGAATCCCTTCCCTGGTGGTAAACCAAATAGTTTGTAATAGAGAGATTCTAGCTGGAATGGTTCGGTGCGACAATGAAATTGATTGTTAATTAACCAACATCAATAGGTTAACATGTCGTTATTGAGAAGCGTGTTATGAGTCACTCTGACCGAACAGCCCTTCCAGAGGAAAAACGCACTGCAGGCACGTTGGCAGTGAGGGTACTGCTATTAGGACTGACTCCGGAAACGGAAATCTGGCCAAACAAGGAGCTTCAAGCAATCCAAGGAAAAATATAGAGATCCCATACAAGCTGCCGGGATCTCGATGAATCCCGTGTGATTCACTATTTGGCTTGGTTGTGCTAGTCTGTACACAAGAGTACACAATGTAGGAGGGTGCAATGGAAACTTTAAAAGTTGGCGTTCGGGAATTTCGAGCCAATCTACCGCAATTTCTACTGAAAACCAGCTGTCCAATTGCTGTCACTCGTCACGGAGAGACGGTTGGTTATTTCATTCCTAGCAAAGATTCTCAGGCAGACAAGGAATTATTTGCTCTTAGAGAAGCGGCCAGAAAACTAGACGCTTTGCTTGCAGAAAGGGATTTTACTGAGGAAGAGATTGTTGCTGAATTTATCCAACTGCGTTCTGAAAACAAGAAAAATGATCCTTAAGAGATTAGTATTGGATGCAAATATCTTAATTCGCACAATGCTTGGTCAGAAATCAAGAGCATTATTGATGGAGCTTTCTGGACAGGTGGAATTTTTTTCACCAAGGGTTTGTCTTGATGATGCACGAAAATATTTACCACTGATACTGGATAGGCGGTGGATTCCATCAAATTTAGCCCTGGAACTATTAACTATCATTGCTGGGAACGTAATGCTTATCGAAACGGATTGTCTCAGTGGTTTTGAAGGGATACCCTATTGATTCAACAAGCCTTTTATGCGGATAATTGGGCCAATGAACCTAGATTGGCTGGTATCAAGCAGGCATGCTCGGAGTAAAAACAGGCAATAGTGGGCGGCTAGGATGAAAAAAATTGGTGTACTGACCAGTGGTGGCGATGCACCGGGAATGAATGCGGCCATTCGTGCTGTGGTACGTGCAGCACTTTCATGCAGTATCGAGGTCATGGGGGTTAGTGATGGCTACTTAGGCCTCTATGACAATCGCATGGTCGCTTTGGATCGAGCAAGCGTTTCCGAGGTGATTAATCGAGGAGGGACCTTCCTGGGATCAGCCCGGTTCCCCGCCTTTAAGCAACCAGAAGTTCAGCAACAGGCAATTCATCATTTACAGCTGCGGGGTGTTGAGGGTTTGGTGGTGATGGGTGGCGATGGCACCTACCAAGGTGCCAGGGCGCTCACGGAGAGGGGGATCCCCTGTATTGCGCTTCCAGCCACTATCGATAATGATGTCGTGGGCACCGATTATACCGTCGGCTATTACACTGCTTTGCAAACTGTCTTGACGGCCATTGATCAACTACGCGATACCTCCTCTTCTCATCAACGCATCTCAATCGTTGAGGTGATGGGCCGCTATTGTGGTGATTTGACCTTAGCCGCCGCGATCGCTGGAGGCTGCGAATTTATTGTGATCCCTGAAATGCCCTTTGATCGTCAAGCGCTGGTGAGTGCTATCCAAGCGGGGATCAGGCGTGGGAAGAGACATGCCATCGTCGCCATCACTGAAAATATCTGTGATCCCCATGCGCTAGCACACTATATCGAGCAGCAGATCGGCCGTGAAACCCGGGCGACTGTATTGGGACATATTCAGCGGGGTGGGGCGCCAGTGGGCTTTGATCGTATTTTGGCCTCACGGTTGGGGGTTTATGCAGTTGAACTGATCCAACAAGGTGTCTCAGGCCATTGTGTGGGGCTACAGAACGACCAATTGGTCCATCACGATCTCTCGCAGGCCTTGAACGATTGGCAGCATTCCTTTAAAAGCGAGTGGCTAGCGATGGCTAAAAAACTCTTCTAAAGGAGGAGAGCAGCAGATGGTCCCTTTAAAAAATTCACGCTATCTACGGGCGCTATTACGACAGCCGGTTGACAGAAGGCCTGTCTGGCTGATGCGGCAAGCAGGGCGCTACCTGCCTGAGTATCGCGCCTTACGAGCACAGGCGGGAGATTTTATGTCTCTCTGTCGCAATCCCGATTTGGCGTGTGAAGCAGCGCTACAGCCGTTGCGCCGCTTTGATTTAGATGCTGCCATTATCTTCTCAGATATCCTGACTATTCCTGATGCTATGGGATTAGGGGTGCACTTTACGGTGGGAGCAGGGCCTCACTTTGAGCGGCCGTTGCGCACCCACGAGGCGATTCGTCAGCTGGCGACTCCTGATCCAGAAGCCGATTTGGGTTATGTTATGGAGACGGTTCGCCGACTACGTCGTGCGCTCCAGGGTTCAGTGCCGGTGATCGGTTTTTCCGGTAGCCCTTGGACCTTGGCAGCCTACATGGTTGAAGGCAGAGCCAGTCGCACCTTCGAACGGATCCAACGGATGCTGCTGGAGGAGCCAGCAGCATTACACCTGCTGCTAGACAAGTTAGCAGAGAGTGTTATTTTATATCTAAATGCTCAAATTTCCGCCGGGGCTCAGGCGGTGATGATTTTTGATAGCTGGGGAGGTCTGCTGAGCGATCAAACCTATCGCCCCTTCTCCTTAGATTACCTTCATAAAATTGTGGCGGGTGTGATCCGCGAGCAGGATCAGCAGCGCATTCCGATAACCCTATTTACTAGAGGAGGGGGTGCCTGGTTAGAAGCGCAAGCGGCGATTGGTTGTGAGGCGCTGGGGTTAGATGAGTGGACTAAGATAGCGGAAGCACGCCGTCGAGTCGGGGATCAGGTGGCGCTACAGGGGAATCTCAGTCCAGCGCTGCTCTCTGCTCCGAGAGAGGAGATGCAGCATGCGGTCGTACAACTGTTGGCTGATTATGGTAGCGGCCCGGGACATATCGTAAACCTCGGGCATGGGATCCCTCCAGATGTTCTGCCTGAGCAGGTACAAACCTTGATTGAACTTCTTCACCAGCAGCAGCCACGATGCGAGTAGATGTTCAAGCCTTACAGCAATGGCAGCGGCAACAGGCTACACAGATCGTGTTACAAGATGATTTTGTCGAACCCGTTAACTGGATTGGTGGGGCGGATGTCGGATTTGAAGCGCAGGGGAGTATTACTCGGGCGGTGATTGTGGTACTACACTATCCTTCATGGCACCTAGTAGAGTATCAAGTGGCTCGGGTACCAACGACCCTGCCCTATATTCCGGGATTATTGGCATTTCGAGAGTATCCTGGATTATTGGCCGCTTGGCGGCATCTACAACATCTGCCACAGTTGCTTTTGGTCGATGGGCAGGGGATTGCTCATCCTCGCCGTTTAGGGATCGCCAGCCACTTTGGCCTGTTAGCGCAGGTTCCCACAATTGGTATTGCTAAGCGGCGGCTATTTGGCCGCCTAGAACCGGTTGGTGAGGAGCATAATGCTGTGGTCCCGCTGTGGGATGGGATACAACAGCTAGGCTGGGGTTGGCGTAGTAAAAAGCGCTGTCGGCCGCTGCTGGTCTCCCCTGGCCATCGAGTTAGCCTAACGACAGCATTGTTGTGGGCCCAACGCTGTAGCCAAGGTTATCGTTTACCGGAGCCTATCCGCTGGGCGGATGCTATCGCTTCTAAGCGCCCGCTAGCAGCAGGACTACCCGGTTCTCTATAAAAAATGGGCACAAACCTATAGCTAACTAACATCATTTGAGAAATTTACACGATTATTTGCTGCTGGATGATTTACACCACTAGCTTATTTGTTCTACAGTGATTAGGGTAGTTCAGACTGTTCACTTTAATTAAGGGAAGAACCTAGTCGTTTGCCACAGGCATCGGCTACTTTTATTTTTAAAATAAAGAGCAACCGGAAAAATCTAAGGACAATGTATGAATAAGACTCAATTAATTAGTGAAGTGGCAGAGAGAGCGGTGTTGACTAAAGTTCAGGCCAAAGCAGCATTGGAAACGGTTCTGACTGCTATCACTGGGTCGCTAAAAGAGGGGAATTCGGTACAGTTAGTGGGTTTCGGGACCTTTAAAGTGAATCATCGTAAGGCACGCTCAGGTCGTAATCCAAGAACAGGTGATGCCATCCAACTGGCTGCGGTCAATGCCCCTGCCTTTATTGCAGGCAAGGGGTTGAAAGAGGCTATCAACGACTAATAGTTTTTAGAAGCGTTCTTTTTTAAGAACGCTTTATACTTTTGTATACCAGGCGCTATCTTTGTAAGGCACGATAGCCAATATCACGGCGGTAATAAAGGCCAGGCCAGTGGAGTTGTTGTGCCAACTGATAGGCGCTGCTCTGTGCTGTCGCTAAGGTGTCTCCCAGGGCTGTCGCACACAGAACCCGCCCTCCCTGAGTGAGAACCTGATCATCCACCAGGCGGGCCCCACAGAAAAATAGTTTTTGGCTGAGGCCTGCTTGATCCAGTATCGCTTTAGCCGGTAGACCGGTGATCACCTCACCGGATGGGCAGGGACCTGGATAGCCGTCGGTCGTTAACACGACACCCAGTGCAGATCTGGGATCCCACTCAAGGGTATAGTTCTGGAGTTGTCCGGCCACTGTAGCGAGCGAGAGAGTGACTAAATCACTGCGCAGCCGCAGCAACAGCGCTTGTGCCTCGGGATCGCCTAGTCGGCAATTAAACTCAATCACCTTAGGGCTGCCATCTGGTAAGATCATTAAGCCAGCATAGAGAAAGCCGGTATAGGGTGTTCCCTCAAGAGCCATGCCGCGCACTGTTGGCCAGATGATCTCCTGCAAAATGCGCTGTTCTAGCGTTGAGGTGACTATCGGCGCCGGCGAATAGGCCCCCATGCCGCCAGTGTTAGCCCCCTGATCTCCCTCTCCAATGGCCTTGTGATCTTGGCTAGTGGCCAATGGCAGCAGCTGTTGGCCATCGACTACTACCATAAAGCTAACCTCTTCACCGACTAGAAATTCTTCGATGATAATCCGGCGGCCAGCCTCGCCAAACGCCTTCCCGGAGAGCATGGAGCTTGCAGCAGCTTCTGCTTCAGCTAAGGTAGAGGCCAGTATCACCCCTTTACCAGCGGCTAATCCATCTGCTTTAATGACCCAGGGCTTAGATTCTGATTGTGGTTGCCGTAAATAGGCGAGCGCTGCGGGGAGCTCTGTAAAGATCTGATAATCTGCGGTGGGGATCTCATGGCGTTTCAGAAAAGCCTTCATAAAGGCTTTAGAGCCCTCTAATTGTGCCGCTGCTTGGGTGGGGCCAAGGATCGCGAGATCGGCAGCACGAAAGGCATCAACGATGCCCTGCACTAAAGGTTTTTCTGGACCCACTAAGGTCAATTCTACCCGGTTTTGTTGGGCAAAGGTGACTAATTGTCCAATATCAGTCGAGCTGATCTCAATATTTTCTATTGAACAGGCCCGGGATTGTCCAATTTCCTCCAGAGCAGTCCCTGCATTCCCCGGTGCGACATAAATATGGCTCACTAATGGGGATTGCGCCGCTTTCCAGGCTAAGGCGTGCTCACGGCCCCCCTCACCAATAATCAGTAGTTTCATGCAATAGTCTCTATACGGTTGTAGCGTCTAAGCCGATATTAATGGCGAAAGTGGCGCATTCCGGTCAAGATCATCGCCACCCCCTGATCATTGGCGGCGTTGATGATTTCGGCGTCTCGCTTAGAGCCGCCAGGCTGGATGACACAGGTCACTCCGACAGCTGCTGCGGCATCCAGGGTATCCCTGAATGGTAGAAAAGCATCTGAGGCTAACACGCAACCGGTCAGATCAAAGCCAGCCTGAGCGGCTTTATCGATGGCAATCTTGGCAGCATCAATTCGACTCATTTGACCCGCGCCAATCCCTAGCGTCGCCTGGTGGCGAACGTAGATCATGGCATTGGATTTAACCCATTTGGCCACTTGCCAGGCAAAGCGGGCATCCTGCCACTCGGCCGCTGAGGGTTGCCGGTTGGTCACGACCTGCAGTTGCAGCTGTTGTAAACAGCCTTGATCACTCTCTTGTACTAATAGTCCCCCGGAAATCCGGTGATACTCTACTGAAGGCGTTTGGGTTCGTAAGGCAGCCCCACAGGCTAATACCCGGACATTAGGTTTACGCGCCAGCACGGCTAGGGCTTCTGGAGTGATCTCAGGGGCGATAATCACCTCGACAAATTGCTGCTCCAGAATGGTTTGCGAGAGTTCGGCGTCTAATGGCTGATTGAAGGCAATAATCCCACCAAACGCTGAAGTAGGATCACAGCTGAAAGCGCGTTGATAGGCAGAGAGTAGCGAGTCACCAAGTGCGACCCCACAGGGATTAGCATGTTTAACAATGGCACAGGCCGGCTGCTCATAGTGCTGTAGACAGCCGTAAGCACTATCGGCATCTACCCAATTATTATAAGAGAGACTTTTCCCTTGGAGCTGTCGAGCATTAGCGACACCGGTTGCTTCAGGAGAGAGATCTCGATAGATGGCTGCCTGTTGGTGCGGGTTTTCGCCATAGCGTAAGGGCTGTGGTTGCTGAAATGGTAAGGTGAGCGTCGCTGGAAAAATTGGTGCTAGGGTGCTTGAAGCACGCTCTGGCATCAGCTGTTGATGGGGAGTCGGTGGCTGCGCTAAATAGTCGGCAATTAATCGATCATAGTCTGCGATCGCGGCGAACGCTTTACGGGCTAATGAAAAACGCTGTGATAAGGTGAGCCCCCCCTGCTGATCCTGTAGCATTTTAATCAACTGGGGATAGTCTGCTGGATCAACCAGTACTGTGACGGATGAGTAGTTCTTGGCAGCCGATCGTACCAAGGTGGGGCCCCCGATATCGATATTTTCGGTAGCCTGTTCAAGCGTACTGCTGGGATCCGAGATGGTCTGAGCAAACGGATAAAAGTTAGCCACCACCAGGTCAATGGGTTGGATCTCGTGCTGAGACATCACCAGGCTATCTTGATCACGGCGCCCGAGAATAGCGCCATGAACTTTAGGGTGTAGCGTTTTTACACGGCCACCCATCATTTCAGGGTAGCCAGTGTAGTCGGAGATCTCGATCACTGCTATTCCAGCTGCTCGTAGCACTTCGGCAGTCCCGCCGGTAGAGAGTAGTTCAATCCCGTGCTGCTGTAGCGCTTGTGCCAGCGGCAGGAGTCCCTGCTTATCAAATAGTGTCAGCAGTGCACGGCGAATGGATGGGTATGTTTGCATCGGTGAGCCATTCCAGTGAATGAAGTTCTAGGGAGGAGGGTTAGCATTTAAGAGCCTGGCGGCAGAAGCCTCTCTTAAACAGTGAGAGGAGATCTTGGTCAGCTGTTCTACTGCCAGGGATCATCAGTAAAGGAGTCGCAACTTCAGCGATGATCTCTGGCAGAGGGGGTTACTGTAGCTGTAACCCTTTTTTATCTAGCTGGTGCATAATCAGCTGTTGCTGTAACAGGGTCATCAGATTACTGATCACATAGTAAAGCACTAAACCAGAGGGGAACCAGAGAAAGAAGATTGTAAAGATCACTGGCATAAAGGTCATGACCTTTTGCTGCATGGGGTCGGTCACCGGTGAAGGGGACATTTTTTGGATCAGGAACATGCTGAGACCCATCAATAGCGGCAAGACATAGTAAGGATCAGGTGCTGAGAGATCGCGTATCCAGCCGATAAAGGGGGCATGACGGAGCTCTACTGACCCCATGAGCATCCAGTATAGGGCTAGGAAAATTGGCATCTGGACCAGTAAGGGTAAGCAGCCGCCTAAAGGGTTGACCTGTTCGCGTTTGTAGAGATCCATCATCTCTCGGCTCAAACGCTGTCTATCATCTCCACAGCGTTCGCGCATTGCCACTAGCTTGGGTTGCAACAGGCGCATTTTAGCCATGGCGGTATATTGGGCTTTGGTCAAAGGATATAACAGGCCACGCACCACAAAAGTGATACAGATGATCGCAGCGCCCCAATTACCAACAAAACGATGCAAAAACTTCAATAATTTAAACAGCGGTTGCGAGATAAACCATAACCAGCCATAGTCGACCGTTAAATCCAGGTATTTCACCACGGAAGCCATTTTTTCTTGTAACTCAGGCCCTAACCATAATTTGGCCTGCAGCTGCTGCTGTTGTCCTGGTAACAGGGTGATGAGCTCCCCCTTAAAACCGATTAACGCCTGCTGCTGCTGAGGAAGGTTTTTAGTATAAAACTGATAGGGGTGATTCTCTTCAGGGATCCAGGCGGAGACAAAATACTGTTGTAACAAGGCGACCCAACCTCGCTGTGTGGAGAGGGCTAAATCTGTTTTTTTAAGATCGCTGAAGCTATATTTTTGGTAACGATTCTCTGGAGTGGAGTAGGCCGCCCCTCGATAGGTTTGTAAGGCAAAGTGACCTTTATTACGCGCTTTAGGGAGGTCCACGCTCTGCTTAAGCTGCCCGAATAGTTGAAAGCAGAGGGGGTGTGTGCTGCTGTTATCGATATGGAAGCGCACCTCAAGGGCATAATCACCACGTCGTAACACAAAGGTTTTACGAAATTCTACCCCCTGATCATTACGGTAGACTAAAGGAACCTCGATACTATCCTGAGATTCAGCGATCTGATAGTGCTGCTGCGAGGCCTGATAAAGAGGACGGCCACTCGCCTGGCTGTCGGGTCCCTGTGGCCCGATTAATCCGCTTTGTGCTTGATAGAGGAATGGAGGAGAGTACTCTAGCAAAGATAAAGGGCGTGGATCTTGTAAGGCATGCGGATAGGCCAGTAGTTGCGCTTGAACAATATCCCCCCCCAGCAGATCAATCGCTATAGAGAGAAGATCACTCTGCACGGTGATCCAGTGGTTAGAGGGGTTGTCGCTAGGCAGCGTAAGCAGATCAGTCGTGGTTGCTGTTGGAAGATCGGCTGTTGTAGGCTCGGTTATCGCGGATGGGGTGGTGGTTTGATGTGGAACTGTATAGTCGGTTTGCCACTGTTGAAATAGTAGAACGGAGACAAACACGAGCGCAATCAGCAACAGGTTGCGTTGAGAATTCATGGTTTAATGACTCGAATGGTGGGCACGGCACTGAGGGGGTACGGCGTCATCGCCGCCGGGGCTGAGTGGGTGGCATTTTAACAGACGCTTACTCGCTAACCAAGCGCCTCGAAAGAGTCCAAAACGCTGGAGCGCTTCGAGGGCATAGTCCGAACAGCTAGGAACAAAGCGGCAATGGGGACCCAGCCAAGGGCTCACTATCGCCTGGTAACCTTTTATCAGTGCCATCAACCAGCACATTTGGATCGCTCGTGCTGCTGTCGACAGTGGCGCTGCAAAAGCTTATCCACTAAGGCGGTAAGATGTTGGTTGTCGAGGAGCTCGATTCCCTTTTTGGCAACCGCTACGAAATCCATAGGTGGTAACGTGTCTTGGCGATGGCGAAAGCACTCCCTCAACAGACGTTTACAACGATTTCGTTGATAAGCCCGTTTAACTTGCCTTTTAGCAATGGTGAGCCCCAATCGAGGGTAGCTCCGCCCGTTAGGTCGTGCCAATAGGGTTAATGGAGGTGCCGCCGCCCGCATGGGTTGTTGAAAAACAAAAGAGAACTCTGTTGGACTCAATAAGCGTAACTGTCTCGGGAAAGTGAAGTGAACCACGCTGTTAATACAGTCAAAGAGTTATACGGCAAGGCGTGCCCGGCCTTTGGCGCGGCGGCGTGCCAGGACTTTACGGCCATTTTTAGTCGCCATCCGCGCGCGAAAACCATGGGTACGGGTGCGTTTGAGAACAGAGGGTTGATAGGTGCGTTTCATCGTGCAGTGGTCCTAATTTAAGCGAGTAGTAGTGATTAGGGTGCATTCTAAACAGCCTGGGGCTATGAGTCAAACGCCAAGGGTTCCAGAGTTCCCAGAGCAGCTTCTAGAGACCAAGGGATTTGTCAAGCTAGGAAGCTTTTCAAGCCGATTTGGAAACGCAAGCCCAGATTCAAGGGGATCAGCAGCTATTGATCCCCATGAACAAGTTTGTACAATGGAATTCACGCGTTCTCGAGAAAAAAAGGTAGGCTTTTCTGGTAGCGCCAGTCTTGGAGTAGCTGTGCTATGGCTCGGTTGATTTGAATAATAGGAGTACAATTGGAAACCGACCGAGTACAAAAAATAACCCTTCATGAAATTAGACATTAGCTTAGATGCGTCATTAATAAAGTTTGCGCGTTCTGATTCTGGTAGGTAAACGATCCCGATGCGCAGTATGCCTTGAACGATTTCATTTCGGGCAAATCCAACAAGCATTGGAGTCAGGATATTCTGGATATTCTGGATATTCTGGATATCCAGAAAATCTGGAAATACCGTTATCCTGAGCAACGGAACGCTCAAGGTATTCAAATAACCACATAGTATTGTTTGCTTTATAATATAATCTATACTGAATTTTATTAATCTTTTAAATATAGTTTTAGTACCATTAAATAAATATTTTTGGCTTAAAATAACCCGATTTTTTAAAGATCTTTTTTGATGATAGTCATGCGCTAAATTTCTAATTATCTGGAGCTCTTTCTGGCGTTCTTTGTATGTATCCAATAAGTGATGAGGGTTAATTTTTGCCCCTTTGTCTACCAAAAAATTTGCGATGATTTGCTGCTTTGCTTCCACAGCTATCATCAGAGGTGTTATATTTTTCGCATTAGGCTTGTTGATATCAATGCCAAGGTTTAATAAAAAATAAATATTGTCAACTATTATAGATAATTCTTTTTTCTTATTATTAAGTTCTATTTCCAGAGAAGCAGTATTTTTAACTATACCTTGTATTTTATTAATACTAAGAATAGCTTGCCGAACCTGTGTGAAGAGTAAAGGAGTACCAAATTCATTAATATATTCAGATATTATCTTTTTGTTTTTAATTGTTTCAATGTTATAGCTGTTTTTCATATGTTTCATCATTGTTCAAATGACTCCAATAAAGCTTCTAAGTTTTTTTACAAGTTTGTAATAGAAGCTTAAAGCGAAGGTAGGGCTGGATTAACGCAATAAGTGCAACGCGGCGTCCGGTATAAACTTCTATTGGCGTTAAGCCGTTAAGGG
>WUUC01240769.1_pt1 | contig 12870 bp, 9 predicted proteins | sample 6278441 | NCBI WGS metagenome assembly WUUC01 (sample SAMN13675441, study PRJNA597444) | soil metagenome | isolation source: soil | place: USA: Washington | collected 2017-10 | reverse complement strand
TCTACGACGGCTGGGACGATCGACGATGGACGATCGACGATGGACGATCGACGATGGACGATCGACGATCACTACTTCGTCGGGGGCACCCCCAAGTGGAATCGCGACTCGGCAGCAAGCGGATTATTTCTCGAGAACCCCGGGTTCGCGTTTCCCCAGAACTTTCCGGCGAGATACGTCGCGTTACGGACCCGGGTCTGGAGATCGAGATATCCCGCGCTGGTAGGTGAAAATCCCGAAAAGGACTCGAAGTCGGCGTTCCCGATGATGACGACGTCGACCCCCGGTTGCGAGGCGATCTCGAGAGCGTTCTTGACGGCTTCCTGCGTCTCGATCATCACGATCACGAGCATGTTGTCGTTGATGGTCTGCCGGAACGTCTTCGGCTTCTGGATCACGGGACTCCAGATGCTTCCTGCCTGGCCGCCGCCCGTGCTTCTCCGCGCAATAGGCGGGAAGCGCGCGAACATCGCGGACGAGCGCGCCTCGAGCGCATCGTCCACGGTCGGCACGATGATGCCGAGCACGCCGACGTCCACGGCGCGCTGAATGTTCGTTTCGGTTGCATCGGGTATGCGTAAAATCGGGGTCGCGGGCGCGCGCGGGCAGGCCGCGATCATCTTCTCGACCTCGTCGAAGCGAAGCGTCGCGTGCTGCATCTCGAAGCGCGAGAAGTCGTACTTTTCCGCGCCTTCGCAATAGGCTTTGACGTCGAACTGCGTGATCGTCTGACTGAAGACCTGCTTACCCTCGAGAAGCTTCTGCTTCGTCGTGTTGTAGAGCGGCTGGGCCGGATCATCCATGAACGCCTTCACGGCCCAACCCCACGGCCGACCCGGATCGACAGGGATAGATGTCGCGTTCCCTGGGGCGCCGCCGGGCCCGTGGCCGGGTCCCGCTTGTCCGTGGCCGCCTGTCTGACCCGACATCGTTGGGGGCGATAGCAACACAATGCCGGCTATCACGCAGCCGGCCAACACGAATCCTGCCCGCGCTCCCGTCATTGAGCCTCCTGGAAGTTGAACGCGGGAAGTCTAATCCGAATGGCGCACGTCAGTCATCTTGACCGTCGCATGGCCGGCGACATTGATCGCGCGCATGAAAGCGACGTACTTCACATTTCACGACTCCGCGGTTGTCGGATCAATCACGGCACGCACCTGAGAAATGCGATTGGCGGGAAATCCGCCGCACTTCGCGTGTTCGAGCACCATGGCGGCCGAGGGCGCATTGTAGACACAGTACAGCTTGTCGTCCGAGACGTAGCTGTGCACCCACTGAATGGTGGGCCCCAGTGAAAGAAGCACATTGACCGATCGTTGTGAGATCGCCTGCAGCTCTTCGGGACTGAGTTTCCCGGCGCCGGGGAGTTCACGCTCGATGACGTATTTAGGCATCACACACATCCTTTCCTTCTTGGACCGACCACTCTTTTGACATACCGAAGGTATGTAATTAACATACCTTTGGTATGCCGGTCAAGCTGGAGCGTGCCGCGCAGGCTGCAACCACGAGGCACCAGCTGCTGAGCCACGCCCGGAAGCTGTTCGCGCAGAAAGGTTACGCCGACTCGAGCACCGATGAAGTCGTCCGCCGGGCGAAGGTCACTAAAGGTGCCCTGTACCACCATTTCGCCAACAAGCTCGAACTGTATCGAGCCGTGGTCGAGGACATGGAACGCAGCCTGGTCGCGCAAATGGCAGAGGCCGCCCGGACCGAAGGGCGACCCGACAAGCGCCTCGAAGCCGCGTGCCGAGCCTATCTCGATGCCTGCCTTGACTCGACGCTGACACGCATCCTCGTCATCGAGGCGCCCGTCGTGCTTGGGTGGAAGGCATGGTGCGATCTTGCCCACAAGTATGAAATCGCGGCGCTTGCCGCGCACGTCGAAGCGATCGTCGCCAGGAGCACGACCGGCGAAAAACCGCTCGACATCGCGCACGTGCTGCTCGGCGCCTTGAACACCGCCGCTCGCGTGATCGCCTCATCCCCCGATCCTGCAAAGGCCCGACGGCAGGTCGAGCCGACCATCGCGCGTCTGCTCACCGGGCTGGGGTACTGATCACCCACAACGACCGGATAGAACTACGTACGATCGTCCACGTGCGCAGTGGCGCCTTCCGCGAACCGTTCGCGGGCACGCTCGCGAGCTTTTCGAGACTCTTCTTCTCGATTTTTCGGCGGCGCGCTGGTGGTCAGCGAATGGATCAACCGATGCGAGCTGGCCGTGACCTCATCGACGGCGAGGTTGAACGCCGCTTCGTTCGCTCGCGATGGACGATTGGTTCCACTCAGCTTTCGCACGAATTGAAGCGCGGACGCGCGAATCTCATCGTCGGTTGCAGGCGGCACAAAATTCGCGAGCGTCTTGATATTCCGGCACATTGTCAGGACTCCTCAAATCGCCTGAATCGATCGTTCAGGATGAAAAGCGCCGCCCCGGCTGCCAGCCCCGCTGCGCCGCCGAACAATTGCGCGCGAGTGGCACCGGCGAGAATCGCCAGGGTGACGGCAATAGCGAGCGTGGGCACCACAGGGCCCATCGGAATCACGAACGTCGCCGGCCCGACGATTCCCTGAAAACGCGAGTGACGCAATCGAAGCGTCGCCGCACAGGCGCCGGTATACGCGACAAGCCTCGCGACGGCACTCGCGACTGCGAGCATGACGAACGATCCAGATAGCGCGAGGCCCAGGGCGACGACCGTTGTAAATATTATGGCATTCGACGGCGTGCGATTGCGCGGATGGATCTTGCCAAAAAATCTCGGCAGCTCGCCGTTCTCGGCCAGCGCGAATAGCATTCGGGAGCCGGTCAGCACAGAGCCGAGGTTGTTGCCCGCCATCGACACGACGGATCCCGCGCTGATGAGCAGTGCGCCGGCCGCACCAATGAAGATGAGCGATGCATCAGCGAGCGGCGTTTTCGACACCTCCAAGTCTGGCAACGTTCCCATCGCCACAACTTGAGCCAGGGTCATGATGGCCGTGACGACAATAATCGTCGCGATCAACGCAAACGGCACGTGCCGGCGCGGATCGGCCGCCTCCCCTGCCGGCACGCCAATCACGTCGTATCCGCCGAAGGCAAAGATCAGCAGAAGGGCGGCTGCAGAGGCCTGGCCTGTCGACACCGCACCCAGTGGCGTGAGTCGGCTGGGGTCAATGAACCATAAGCCGACCACGATGAACATCACGAGCGGGCCAAGCTTGGCGACGGTGAGCAGATTGATCGCGAAGGCACTCGGACGAATGCCGCGCACGTTGATCCATCCAAGACCCAAGGTGAACGCCGAAATCATGAGGACCCGTCCAGCGCCGCTTGTCATCAGGGGCCAGTAGAAGCCGAGTGCGAGCGCGATAGCGTTCGCGATGCCAGCCTGGCTCGTGACGCGCGTGACCCACTGCATCCACCCCACTTCGAATCCGACGAAGCGACCGAACGCTGCACGGGTGTACAAATATGGCCCGCCGGTCCGATCGAACCGGCTGCCGACCTCGGCGAAGCACAACGCGACCATCAGCGATGCGAGCCCGGCGAGGAGAAAGGCTATCGGACTCCAGTTTCCGACCTGCGCTGCTACCGCAGCCGGTAAGAGAAAGATGCCGCTGCCGATGACCTGATTAATGCCGATCGCCGTGAGATCCCACTTCCCGAGCTCACGCCGGAGTGTCGGCACCGTCACCTTTACTTGAATACGTCACCTCGTGTCGCCAAGATGAGCGGGAGTATGCGCTATTATGAGCCGCTATCTTGGGTGCTGGAGCTGCTTCCAGGAGGTGTCAAATGTCGATGAGCGAACTCGAACTGTTTCTGAACGAATGGGATCGCGAAGCTGAGGGCACCACGAAGCTGCTGCGCGCGCTCCCTCCATCACAGTACGATTTCCGGCCGGATGCGGGCGGCCGGTCGTTGGGCGAGCTCGCCTGGCATCTCGCTGAAGGTGACGCCTACATGAGCTTCGGCATTGAGAACGGCGGTCTGCAGATGGGAGCCAAGCCGCCGAACATCGAGCGGCCGCGCACGGTCGAAGGACTCGCACCGGGATATGAGCGTATCCATCGCGAGGCTGTGGAGCGAATACGGAAGCTGAAGCCGGAGGATCTTGATCGCTCGATTGCGTTTTTCGACGGCCAGTTGATACCTGTCCGTGTGATCCTGTGGAGCTGGATCATCTCTCATACCATCCACCATCGCGGTCAGCTGAGTCTGATGTGCAGGCTCGCGGGCGGCCATGCCCCAGGCCTCTACGGCCCGAACCGTGAGGAGACCGAAGCGATGCGCGCAAGATCACGCGCGTCGTAACGGGAAAGGGCGGGTCTACACAGCAAGACCCGCCCTATGTAGCTCTCCTCTAGGGGGTCGTGTACGCGATGAGCTCCCCGGGAAACTCGGGTCCGCTGATCGCGAGAACGAGGTACTGTTTGCCGTTGAGCATGTAGCTCATCGGATTCCCCGTTTGTGGCGCCGGCATCGTCACATTGCCCAACTCCCGTCCGGTCGCTTTGTCGTACGCATACAACTTCGCGAACCGCGGACCCGATGGCGGCGTCGTGAAGCCTCTCTCCCCCGAGATGACCAGCGTCTTCGTCGTCAGCGTTCCGATCGGTCCGATCCGCCCGGTCCGCGGAATGGTGACTCCTTTCAACATCGGGTGATTCGTGACGGCATCGAGGGTTTCGCCATGCGCGACCTGCCACACGATTTCACCCTTGTTGAGATCGATGGCCGTGATGCGCCCCCATGGTGGTTTGACGAACGGCAGACCCTGCACTGTGATCGCGCACGGCATCAGGTTGCATCCGGGGAACCCACCGCCTCCTCCCGTATCGCCGCCCCCGCCCGTGTTGATGTAGTCCATATCCGACCTCTTCGGGTCGTTCGCGAGCACGAGCAAACGCGTAAGAGTGTTGGAGTAGAGATACACGATGCCGGTTTCCGGATCGTAGGAGCCGCCCGGCCAGTTCGCGCCGTTCGCGATGTACGCGGTCCCTATCTTGCCGCCTTCGCCGCGAGCGATAGGCGGAGTGAACAGCGGACCCAGCTTGATCTTCGCCGCGACCTTTTGCGCCTCGGCAAGAAGCTCCGGCGTGAAGTCGATCAGATCCTTTTCCTGAACGCCTTGAAGCTCGTAAGGCGGCGGTTTGGTCGGGAACGGCTGCGTCGGGGAATACCATTCGCCCGGAACCGTGCCCTTTTCAACGGGCCGCTCGACGATCGGCCATACTGGCTGTCCGGTCTGGCGATCAAACACGTAAAGGAATCCCTGCTTGCTCGGGACCGCAACGGCCTTGACGGGCTTACCGTCGACGGTAACGTCGGCGAGGATGGGTGCGCTCGGAAGGTCGTAGTCCCAAATCCCGTGATGAACGAACTGAAAGTGCCACTTGCGCTTTCCAGTGTGCAAGTCAACGGCGACGAGCGACTCGGTAAACAAGTTGTTACCGGGACGGTGGCCGCCAAAATAGTCCCCTGTCGACAACTCGATGGGCATGTAGACCGTTTCGAGCTCCTCATCCACCGAGAAGGGCCCCCACATCCCCGCATTGCCGGAGTACGACCATGAGTCGTTCTCCCAGGTCTCGTTGCCAAACTCCCCAGGCATCGGAATCGTGTGGAAGATCCACAGGCGCTTCCCGGTCTTCACGTCGAAACCGCGGATATACCCTTTCGCATTGGTCTTACTGCGCGGCGCCCCACCGGCGCGATGCGCCGCTCCCACAATCACGACGTTTTTGGCCACAAGTGGCCCCGTGTTCAACGCGATTTCACCGGTGACCGGATCGAGAACCTGGTCGTTGTTCTGCTTGAGATCGACAATCCCGTCCTGACCGAAGCCGCGCACCGGAATTCCGCTTTTTGCGTCGAGCGCCACGAGCTGGTACCCGATCGTCACCATGTAAATGCGCTCGTCGCCACGCCCGTCGGTCCAGTACGCCACGCCGCGCCCCGACAACTGGCGTGCGGCAGCGGCGGCGCGTTTACCTTCGTCGATCCGGTACATCCACAGCAGCTCGCCGGTCGCGGCATCGATGGCGACGGCGTCTCGCCTCGATCCGACCGTAGCGTAAAGCACGCCGTTGATCATCAAAGGCGTGGTCTGAAGATTGAAATCGGGCCGGATGCCGAAGACATCCGTTTTGAATCGCCACGCGACCCGCAGCTTGCTGAAATTCTCCGCGTTGATCTGATCGTGGGGAACATAACGCGTGCTGCCGAGATCGCCGCCGTATGTGCGCCACTCGCCACTTTTCGCACCCGTCTGACCCTGAACGACTGCGGTGAGGCAGATCAGCGCAAAGAGCAAGGAGCTAAGAGCAGGCCATCGAACGTTGCGAAACATTTAATCTCCTTCTGAAGGCGGACACCACGATCGTCAGGGTCTGCACGGCGAGCCATCATCGCACCGCACACCACGGTCGGACCCAGGGGTCTTCGGTGCGAACTTTGCCGCCACCTTCTCGTCGATGTCGATGCCCAAACCGGGTAGATCGTTCGAGTAGGTCATCCCGTTCTTGCGCGGCGGACAGCCGGGGAATATTTCCTGCAACTGCGCCGAGAAGGGACCACCCTCGCCGCATCCGAAATTCGGGATCGCGAAGTCGATGTGGGTGTTGACTGCGTGCCCGACGGGCGACACATTTCCGGGACCGTGCCACGCTGTCCGGACGCCGAAGAATTCGCACATCGCGGCCACCTTGCGCGCGTGGTTGAGACCGCCACAGGCCGAGATGTGCATGCGCATGAAATCGATCCACCGATTGGCGACGAGTGGAATCCATTCGATCTGATTGACGGACACCTCTCCCCATGCAATCGGTGTACTGCATTGGCCACGCAGAATCTCATGCCACGAGACATCCTCGGGTGCAAACACTTCTTCCAGCCAGAACATGCGAAATGGCTCGAGGGCTTTGGCCAGCACGAGCCCGGAGCTCGGCGTCAGGCGGAAGTCGACCTCGGCGCACATTTCTACGCCAAAGCCTACGGTCTTTCGTAAATGCTCGAGCGAATTGATCAGATTGTTCATGTACTGATTCTGGGGACCCCGCTGTCGATAAATCGGGCCGCGCTCTCCGAAACCAGGCGAGCCGAGCCCGCCCCCGCCAGGTAAATTTCCCTGCGCTCCAGTCAGCCCGGGGACGGCGCCGACGCCACCGGCGGCCGCCGGTGCACCGCCACGACCTCCAGCTCCGGCACCCCGACCGCCACCACCACCAGCGCCGTCGCCGCCGACCGCACCCACACGGAGATGTTTGTAACCTTCTTCGATCCGCGCGCGCGAATTCTCTTCGAGCTCCTTCAAATCGCGGCCGTTCACGTTGGCGAACATCTGAAGAGCCGGACGCAACTTCCCGCCTAACAGGTTGTGGACCGGCATCCCCGCACGCTTCCCCATAATGTCCCACAGGGCACCGTCGATCGCGCTCATCGCATTGCTGGCATCGACGCTGGCTCGCCAATAGGGCGCGAGCCACGCCATCTGCCAGATGTCCTCGATCTCGTCGACGTATCGTCCGACGGCAGCGGGCTTGAGATATTGGTCGATCGTCTGCGCGACGATCGATTGACGTTCCGAATGCCCTCCACATCCAACCCCGTACAGGCCAGGCTCGCTCGTGAGCACTTTGGCATTCGTCATGTGGGTATTGCCCACCTGGGTCAGGATCACTTTGATGTCGGTGATCTTGAGTCGCGGCAATCCCCGTCGCGTCGCCACTTGTGCAGCCTCCAGAGGGTTTGGCAACATCTTGAGCGCCGCCGTACCCGCACCGCCGCCCGCAAGCAGGCTCAGCGCCTGACGACGGTTTACTCGTTGTGGTCGGTTCATGAAACTCCCTCGCTCTCTGGGCTCTCGCAAAGCCTAAAGCCAAAAGCCCAAAGCCACCGGCATTAGAAGCTATACGCGATGTTGAAATCGACAATCCGGGCCGGCAGGATAGCCGTGGGCCTCAGATAGTTACCCCCCGACTGAACGGTCCGGGCGGTAACCGTATTGCTGTTTGCGACGTTGAAGAGATTGATCTGCCCCTCGACTCTCCGGCCACCTCCCAGATCGAACCGCTTCGACACCCGCAAATCCATGGTGTTCAGGTGCGGGAGGCGAAGGCTGCCGATCGGCTCGGCATTCAGCGTGATTGTCGGAATGGTGCCGCCTTGGCTGAGGGCCACCGTCCGCGCCTGCACATCCCCGCTTCGATGCTCGAAGTTGGCTGACACCATCACGTTGTACGGGAACACGTAGGCGCTCGACGCGCGAAACAACCATTCCCATGTTTGATTGCTGTTGTTGATGTCGACGTTCGGATTGATGTTGCTCTCGGCCGGCACCGGGATGTTGACCCTCGTCGCCGAATAGGAAGCCAACATCTGCCAGCCGTTGGAGAGCCGCTTCGAGCCCGTGACCTCGACAGTCTTGAAAGTTTCGGTCGCGTTGGGGTCGGCGACCAGCGTGTTCAGCTGGAAGAAGACCGGCCTGTACTCGGCGGGGTATTCCCACCACGTCAGCGTCCTGCCCGGGTCGTCGGACGTTCCAACTCGGTTGTCTGGTCCGGGGTCGGGCCTCGTGTTGGCAATCGTATAGACCTCGGGACCGCGCCGCAGGTTCTGAGTCCGGATGACATTGAAGCGCCGCGAGTACAATCCCGTTACCCGAAGCGCGAAGTTCGCCCTCAACTCCCTCTCGAGTGAGAGCGAGAACTGGTCTTCCTTCGTCTGCGGCTGGTCCGGATTAGAAACGACGTTGGCGATGGTCACATTCCCGCGGCCGACCTCCTCGATGAAATCGGTTCCTCCGCTCGTGCTGAGGTCGACCTCTCCCGGGTCGTAGTCGCCGTTGCCGTTCGGATCTGTCCACCGATATCGGCGCTGGAGGGCGACGTTCGGGTTGAGCGGGAGCACATGGTTTCCATTGCGCCAGTCAGCGAACCGTCCCCATCCACCCTTGAGCGCGGTCTTTCCGTTGCCCGTCACGTCGTAAGTCGCGTAGAGGCGCGGAGCCAGCGAGCGTTGAGTCGCCCCTTGGATGTGCTCATTGCAGTTCGCCGGGAAAAACGTACCGGCCTCCCGGCACTGCGCTGGAATGTACCCGTCGTCGCGCGACCAGCGGAGCCCGAGATTCAGCGTGACCCGGCGCCCGAGCGACCACTTGTCTGCCGCGTACACGGCGGTCGAGTGAACCGTGGTTCTCGGATAGTTCGGCGCGTTGTAAGTCAGAATCTCAATCGGATTGTTGTTGCTGTACCGGAGCGCGTAATCCCCTTTTGCCGGCGTCCCTATTCGTGAGTCCCACCCTCGACCTGACGTGGTCTTCACGTCGTCATATCCCGCTTTGAAGTCGTGACTGCCGAGGAAAAAATCGGGTCGGAACCAGCCGACCGAACCCCTTGTTGCCCACGGCCGATAATGGTCGACGACGTTCCCCGCGCCATTGTTTGTTCCAGACGTAAAGGGGATACCGATGTCGTTCTTCTCGGGCCCTGTTCCTCTGATGTTCTGAGTGACATGGACCCGCCAGCGTGAGACTTGCCACGACGCCACGAGGGCGTTGCCCTTTACCCCCTGCCACTCCAGCTTCGTCGTGTGCTGCGGTTGAAAGTTGTTCTGCTTCGTTTCGTAACCTTGGGCCACGGTAACGGGATCGTCCTTGATGAGCCTCTGGTAGTAGTCAAAGAAGACTAGCCTTTGCGACCGGGTCATCTGACTGGACACTTTATTGGTGACCATGAACTGGGTCTGATCCACGACGCCCGGCGAGCCATCCGCCGCGAAGACCCCGAGGGGGTTCTCCGAATTCTTTCGGCCGCGCACCCCGCTGTAGAACCACAGCTTGTTCCGAATGATCCGGCCGCCGATGTCGGCGCCGCCGTAAAACCGCTGGCGGAGATAATTGGGCGTCGTGATGCCCAGCGCCCGCAGATCGTCGTCGAGATTCGAAGCCGCGAGCTTGCCGCTCGTCTGCTCCCAGGACGCGTCACCGTGGAAGTCGTTGCCGCCGGACTTTACGATGAGGTTGAGATTGATGCCGCGGTTGGGTGTCTCGACGTCGTTCGCGATGGTTTGCATTCGCGCTTCCTCGAACGACGCATAGTCGAAATACGAACCGCCGCCACCCGTCTGCCCGGCATCGGTCGTCACGACACCGTCGAGCACCAGCCAGGAAGTCGCCTGCGTCGCTATTCCGTAAACGCGCATCGCCGGCAACTGGTTCGACTGGGAGCCGCCCACGTCCAATTGCGAGCGCACCGAAGGCGACTGGTTCATCAACGTGATGATCCCGGCGCGGCTCGACGGAACCACCTCGAGCGTCTCTCTGGTCAGCACGGTGACCGCGCCGGTCGACTGCACATCGATCGTCGGCGTGGCCGACACGGTGACCGATTCTTCAATCGCGCCGACGTTCAACACCACGTCCACTCGCGCGACAAACCCAGCGGTGAGCCGCAGGCCGTCACGCCGCACGGTCTGGAATCCTGAGAGTGTGTAAACCACCTCGTAGGTGCCGATTGGCAACGGCGTCAGGCGGTAATCACCCTGCCCGTCTGTGATGTCGCTCACCTGAGGGAGCTGCAACGCCGGGCTTGTCGCGGTCACCGTCACGCCGGGAAGGATGGCGCCGCTCTCGTCGGTGACTCGACCGACGATGCTGCCGGCGGTTTGCGCCTGGCCCGCTGACGCAGACTCTGCGCACATGAACAGACTGAAGATCACCGCGACCCCGAGGATTAGCCGATGAGACATGATGGCGTCCCCCTCTTGTTGGAATGACCGACGATTGTGAATGGGAAGTGTCGCGATGCTACGCCCGCGGGACCGAGCAGGTCAACGTCTTTTTGGAGAGTTTCGCGCATCCTCCAGGCAACGCGCGAGCTTCTCGCCGAGGGTCTGAACGTGGGGTTCCGCGAGCATGGTGACGTGATTTCCGGGAACGTGATGAATTTCTACCCCGAGCCCAGCCAACGGTCCCCACCCCAACCGTGGATCCGCGTTCGACTCGCGCTCGAGGGCCCTGAACAGGGTGACGCGCCCGGCGTAAAACTGCGGCGTGTACTCGCGCCTTGCATGAAAGTTTGCGTGCGTCACGATCAGCAAAGGCTGCGGCAGCGAATAATCGAACCATCGATAGATGTTATAGGTGAGGTGCCACAGTCGATTCTTGATGCGGCGTCGAATGGTCCGCGATCGCTTCAGAATGTAGGTCGCGCGAGCCGGGCCATAAATCAGATGTCGCGCGTGCAGCGCCGCCCGTGCCTTGTAATCTGACGCCTTGTTCCGAAGCCACGGCTTGAGTCCCAGCGCTCGCCGGCGTCCGGCAGACGCATCGAACAGCGCCAGAAGCGCGACTTCGTGCCCTTGCTGCTGCAGTTGCCGGGCCATTTCGAATGCCACCAATCCACCGAACGAGAGTCCACCGAGTGCATACGGCCCCGTGGGTTGGACGCGGCGAACGTGGGTTATGTAGTGGGCGGCCATATCTTCCACACGGAAGTCGAGGTCGCCCTTCCCATCAAGTCCCCTTGATTGCAGGCCATACACAGGCTGATCGAGCGGCAGACGTCGCGCCAGATCCTTGAACCCCAACACGTTGCCGCCCACGCCGTGAATACAGAAGAACGGAGGCTTGGTCCCGCCGGCGCGAATGGCGACCAGCGGAGACCACAGCGGTGTCATGTCTCGCCCACGGAGTATCTCCGCTTGGCGTTCTACAGTGGCCCCTTCGAGGAATGACGCGACGGGGAGGCGTGCGCCGAACGTTTTCTCGATCGTGGCGCACAGCTGCGCCGCGAGAAGTGAGTGGCCGCCGAGGTCGAAGAAATTGTCCGTCACGCCAATGCGACTTCGCCTGAGAAGCTCTTCCCAGACTTTGGTAAGGCGAACCTCCAGATCATCGCGTGGCGCCTGATAGCCGCCCACCGCCTGCAGCGCGTTGGTGTCGGGAGGAGGCAGCGCCTGGCGATCGAGTTTACCGGCGGGAGTGAGAGGCATCGCCTCCAACAGCACCCAGAACGTGGGGACGAGATAGTCAGGCAACCGAGCCCGTGCAATCTGCTGCAGATCTGGAATGAGCGACGCACTGGATTCCTTCGCCACGATGTAGGCGACGAGCCGCTTCTCTCCCGGGACATCTTCACGTGCAACGATGAGAGCCCGGCGGACCGCCGGATGGACTTGAAGAACCGCCTCGATTTCGCCAGGTTCCACGCGGAAGCCGCGAATCTTGATCTGATGATCGTAGCGACCCACGAACTCGAAGTTGCCGTCGGGCCGAAGCTGGCCGAGATCGCCTGTCTTGTATAAACGCGCATCGCGTCGGTTGTTGAACGGATCCGGCACGAACCGCTGGGCGGTGAGCGTTTCGTCATTGAGATACCCGCGCGCAACGCCGTCTCCTCCTATGTAGATCTCTCCGAGCGCTCCGGCCGGCACAGGCTCAAGGTTGCGGTCCAGCAGATAGAGCTGCGTATTCGACAGCGGACGTCCGATCGGAATGGCGCGTTGATCGTCGGCGACATCGGTCACTTGGTACCAAGAAGCGAACGTTGTCGACTCGGTCGGACCATAGACGTGCAGCAATCGGCGCGGCCCACCGGCCTTCAGGACGGCAGCGACAGCTCTTGGATCTGCGGCTTCGCCGCCGAACAGCACTTGTGTAAGGGAGTTGAAGGCATTCGGCCGCTGTGCCGCCATCAGGTTGAAGAGTGCCGTGGTGACAAAGAGGGTGGTCACCCCGAGGCGTTCGAGTTCGGCCGCGAAGTCACTAGGCGAAAGAATAGTGTGCTCGGGAATCACAGCGAGCCGGCCCCCGTGTAGCAGCGCGCCCCAGATCTCGAAGGTGGCCGCATCAAATGAGCAGATCGATGCCTGCGCGA
>WUUC01156960.1_pt1 | contig 12870 bp, 9 predicted proteins | sample 6278441 | NCBI WGS metagenome assembly WUUC01 (sample SAMN13675441, study PRJNA597444) | soil metagenome | isolation source: soil | place: USA: Washington | collected 2017-10 | reverse complement strand
GATCTTGCCTGCGCTGAACCAGTACACGTAGGCCAGGCGGCTGTAGATCCGGATGGCCAGCAGCTCCTTGTCCGCACCGTCCCACGAGCGCCGAGCGTGGAAGAGGCGGGGGACGGCCGTGTGCAGCGCCTGGACGATGATCTCGAACAGCGCGGCGGCGAGGAAGCAGATGCCGCGCCTCGGGACCCAGCGGCCGAGGTCGCGCAGCCCGCGCTCCAGGTGGTGCCGGGCGAGGAGCTGATCGCCCCGCTTGAACGCGACGTCGCCCAGCTTGCCGTCCAGCACGGCCCGCGCCTCGGGATCGGCAGCCAGCTCGCGGGCCACGCCGAGCACCTCGGTGGCCTCGGCATAGCTGCCCTGCAGGGTGAGCACGTCGCCGAGGCCCTGGGCGATCCGGCAGCGAAGCGCCACGTCACCCCGAGCCTCGGCAGATCGTTGGGCGATGCGGAAGTGGGCGACGCTGGCGTCGAGGGCATGGCGCTCGCGGGCGAGCTGCGCGACCTGGAGCGCATAGGGCAGGGCCCGGTCGAGCTCGCCCGCGGCATCGAAGTGGTACGCCAGCTCGTAGATGCGGGCCGCATCGGCAGCCTCGATCTCCTCCGCGGCGCGGCGGTGGAGCGCGGTGCGCTCGCCCCCGTCGAGCCGACCCAACAGCGTCTCTCGCAGCTTGTCATGGGTGAACGAGCAGCGACTCTCGCCCTCGTCCACCCAGAGGATCTGGCGCCGGCGCGCCTCGTCGATGGCGGGCGTGAGCACCGATGCGTCCTGACCCGTGAGGGCAGCTGCGAGCCCGAGGTCGAACTCCTTGCCGAGCACGGCCCCGACGGTCAGGAGCGCGAGCGCATCGGGTCCCAGGAGGTCGAAGCGTCGGGCCAGGAAGAGCGCGGCCCGGCGGGAGGTCTGGGCGTCGGAGAGCAGGTCGGGATCGACCTCCCAGCCCCCGCTCGTGCCCTGCAGGGCGCCCGACTCGACCATGCCCCGCAGGACGGCCGCTGCCATGAACGGGCTGCCCTCGGCCAGGTGAACGATCGCAGCCAGGACCTCTTCTGGGAGGGCGCCCGCCATGGAGGTGCAGAGCGCAGCGACGTCGGACGCGGTGAAGGGCGCCAGCGCCACGGTCGTCCACGGCCGCACCGCGCGGAGCTGGTGGCCGGCTGGCACCTCCTCCGACCGGTAGGCGGCCACGACCATGACATGGCCGTCACCATCTCGACCGCGCCCCTCCTGCCAGGCGGCGAGCAGGGAGATGGTCAGACGATCCGCCCACTGGCAGTCGTCGAGCAGGACGAGCACGGGCCGGTCCGACCGACCGAGCGAGTCGAGGAGCCTGCTCAGCGCGTCGACGCTGCGGTTCTCCCCATAGGCCTCGGGTCCGAGCACCGCTGCGTCAGAGGTGCCCAGCACCGGCACCAGCCCGGGTGCGGCCGCCGCGGCGGCGCCGGCCCAAGAGCCGATCCGTCCGCGCAGGTCGGCCAGCTCCCCTGGCCCGAGCTCTGCCGAGACGATCCCGTTGACCACGCCGTCGAGGACCTGGAAGGGCCGCTGGGCCGTGCGGTCGACGCCCTGGCCCTGCAGCACCCAGACGTCGCGCTGGGCGGCGTAGAGCGCGAGCTCGTCGAGGAGGCGGGTCTTGCCTCCCCCGGACTCCGCCTCCACGAGCACGAGCCGACCGTGGCCCTCGACGGTCTCGTGCAGCACCTGGGTGAGGATGCCCAGCTCGCTGCTCCGGCCCACGAACGCCGGCTCCGTGACCGCCAGCCGGCGGTCGTGCGCGCCAGGGGTGATGGGGGGCTCGCAGATCCCGGCAGCCAGCGCGTCGCGCAGCTCGACCAGGTCTGCCCGGGCCGCCGCTGCCGACTGGTAGCGCGCCGCAGGGTCCTTGCCCAGCAGGCGCTGCACGATCCCATCGAGCGCCCGGGGGACGGCGACGCCGAGCGCCCGAAGCGACGGCGGTGGAGCGTTGAGGTGCTGGCGCAGGACCTCGCCCACGCTGTCACCGACGAAGGGCGGACGACCGGCGAGCATCTCGAAGAGCACGACACCCAGGGCGTAGAGGTCGGACCGCTCATCGATCCCTCCGCCGAGGAGCCCGGCGGCCTCGGGCGCGAGGTAGCGGGCGGTGCCCACGAGATCCGCTCGCACCGAGACGTCCAGGCGCGAGCTGCGGGACAGCCCGAAGTCGATGAGGTCAGCGCGGTCGATCGGCTCACGGTTCCCGACGATGATGTTGGCGGGCTTGATGTCCCGGTGGAGCACCCCCTGGTCGTGGACGACCTGGAGCAGGCCGAGCAGGTCGATGGCGACGTGGAGGGCCGACGGCACGGGCAGCGGCCCGGCCTCGATCCGGCGGCGCAGGGTCTGACCGGAGAGCTTGCGCTGCGCGAGGTAGAAGACGGGCCCCTCGTAGCCGCTGGCCACGAGCAGCTTCCCCGAGCCGGCATCGAGCCGCTCGAGCACGTCCGCCTCGTGCTCGAGGCGCAAGCGGACCGCCGTCGGGAGATCGACAGCGGCGACGGTCTTGACGATGACGACGGTGCCGTCGGAGGTGTCGATCCCCTCGAAGGTGGCAACGCCGTTGCCCTGCTTCAGCCGCCGTCCGAGCGCGAAGCGGCCCACGCTGCCAGCTGCGGACCCCTCAGCCTCCATCGCCTTCCTCCAGCGCCGTCCGCGCCAGCATCAGCCGCGATGACCGCTGCGGCCATAGCCCATCTGGACCATTTCTGCCGCGCCACCCAACTGTTGGACAACAAGGGTCCGCTCCTCTTCCCCGCCGTCGGGCCCGTCGTTACGGTGCCGGCATGATCACCAAGACCATCGGTCGCTGGCTCGAGGAGATGTGGGAGGTGGGAGCGTCGGACCTCCACCTCACGGTGGGCGCGGCTCCGCACATGCGGGTCGACGGACAGCTCCGTCCTGCGGCCGGGGGCACCATCCTCACCGCCGCCGACGTCGACAGGCACGCCGCCGCGCTCCACGGGCGGGACCCGCGCACCGCGGACCCTGTGGGCTCGGTGGACTTCGCGATGACGTGGGGAGACAAGGCCCGTCTGCGCGGCAACGTCTTCCAGGAACGGGGCTCCCTCGCCGTGGCGCTGCGCATGATCCCCACGCGCGTCCCGAGCGTCGACGAGCTGGGCGTCCCGGCGTCGGTCCAGGACCTCCTGCACGCGCCGTCCGGGCTCCTCGTCGTCACCGGTCCCACGGGGTCCGGCAAGTCGTCGACCCTGGCCAGCATGGTCGACGCCATCAACCGCACCCGCGCCGCCCACATCCTCACGATCGAGGACCCGATCGAGTACGTCCACGAGCACCTCGCCTCCATCGTGCAGCAGCGCGAGGTCGGTCGGGACGCTCCCGACTTCCCCATGGCGCTCCGCTCGGCCCTGCGCGAGGACCCCGACGTGCTGCTCGTCGGGGAGATGCGGGACCTCGACAGCATCCAGACGGCCCTCACCATCGCGGAGACGGGGCACCTCGTGCTGGCCACCATGCACACGAACGACGCCACCCAGGCCGTCGACCGGATCATCGACGTGTTCCCGGCCGAGGGACGCTCACAGATCCAGACCCAGCTGGCCTCGACGCTGCAGGCAGTGGTGTACCAGCGCCTCGTTCCGCGTGTCGATGGGGGCCGCATCGCCGCCTTCGAGGTCATGATCGCCACCAACGCGGTGCGCAACCTCGTGCGCGAGGGCAAGAGCCGGCAGCTCCGCAACGTGATCGCGACCGGGCGGGTCGAGGGCATGCAGACCCTCGAGCACAGCCTCACGGCCCTCGTGGAGGCGGGCACCATCGAGCTCGACGCAGCCCGGGCCGTGAGCCTGCACCCGGAGGAGATCGCGGCCGAGCGTCCCCTCCTCGTCGGTGCGGCCCGAGACCGTTCACCAGCGCTGGTCTGATCCGCACCTCCGAGACGGAGGATGATGGAGCGTGGCCGATGCTCGCCGTGCCTCGGGGCACCATCCGCTCCCCTACCGCGTGCTGGCGGGCCTGGTGCCCTGCGCCGGTGGATGGCTGACGATCACCGGCCGCCTCCACGGGGTGACCCTGGTGAGCGACTCTGCGACGGTCCACGAGCGCTTCGTCGAGGTCCTCGAGCGGCGGCCGGCCTTCGATGGCGTGGGCCTGGCCGTCCCCGTCGGCCTCGTCGCCAGGGGAGGCACGCACGGCCGGGCCTGCGATCGAGGGGCGCGGGACCTCCTGGGCCCCGTCCGCGGACGGGCCGTGCTCCCTGCGCCACCTCGCAACGTGCTCGGCTCGAGGACGATCGAGTCCGCCCGACGTCGCCTCCCCACGATCACCCAGGCCGAGTTCGACCGGCTCCCGTGGATCGCGGAGGTCGACAAGGCGATCCACCCGTACCACCAGCGGACCGTGCGCGAGGTGCACCCGGAGCTGACCTTCCACCAGCTCAACGGCAACCGCGGTCTGGCGCATCCCCGCCGCAGCCCCGAGGGCCGGGCGGAGCGACGAGCGTTGCTCGAGCGGACGCTGTCCGGGATCGGGGCCCTCCTCGACCGGCGGATCCCCGGCACGACCACCGGCGATCGCCTCGACGCAGCCGCTGCCCTCGCCAGCGCCCGCCGGGCGGCTGCCCGCGCCGTCCTCCGCCTCCCTCTCGACGGCGAGTGGGACGACCGGGGGCTGCGCATGGAGATCGTCCGCTGAGCACGCGCGAAGGGGCCGCCCCCTCGGGCGGCCCCTTCGCGTGCGCTCTGGTCGATCAGGCGGTGCAGCTGGAACCTGCGGCCGGGCTGACCGTGTAGTCGTTGCCGGACAGGCTGATGTTGTAGAGGGTCGACTCGTCCTCGATGAGGCCGGCGGTCTTCAGCGCCGACTCGGAGGCGTAGCTGCCCTGGTCGGCGTAGTGGGCCTCCTCGGCCACCTTGAGGGTGTTCTCGTCCGCCTTGCAGGCGGCGGCCTCGCCCTTGTCGTTGATGCCGACGACGGAGAAGATGACGACTGCGCTCAGCACACCGATGATGACGATCACGACGAGGAGCTCGATCAGGGTGAAGCCCCCATCGTCGTGTCGCATCGTGGCGCGCCGCTTCCTGAGGGTCTGCACGATGGGTCCTGCTTTCGATAGGTCGTTGGTGTCGGTTCCGGTGCGGTTCGACCGGTAGACCGCACTCTCGACCGGCCACGTCACGGCACTCGCAACCGGGGCACAACAGCCCCACAACGCGGCGGCGGTCACTTGTGCGGGCGTTGATCCGGTGTTGCGCAAGCGGTGAGGCCCGGCACCCACCATGGCCGTCGTGCGAACCCCGACCGCCCATCGTCGCAAGCCGCTTGCCGCCGCCCCGCTCGCCGACCCCATCGCTGAGGAGGCTCCGATCCGGCCCCGACCTACCAAGGCCGCGCCGCGGCGCCGCACCAGCCCTCAGTCCGCCGACGGCGCGGCCCGGGGCAGCCGCGAGACCGCTGGCAGCAGGATCGGCGAGGAGCTGCTGCGGCGGACCTCGGTCACGGCGGAGGCGCTGCTGCGCGCCGTCAGCTGCCAAGCGGAGGGCGACGACCGTCGCATCGGCGAGCTGCTCGTCGATGCCGGCGCCCTCACCGAAGCGGAGCTGACGGCGGTGGTGGCCGAGCGAGCCGGCCTGGAGCCCACGGAGCTGCGCGACCTCCGCCCGGAGGCCGACGCCGTGGCCCTGCTGAGCGCCACGATGGCCCGCAGCTGCGCCGCCGTGCCCCTCCGAGTGGTCGACGACGCCGTCGAGGTCGTCGTCGCTGATCCCAGCGACGAGGTGAAGGCCGCCCTCGAGCGGGCCATGGGCCGCCCGGTCCGCCTGGCCATCGCGCCGCCTGGACAGGTCCGGACGCTGCTCGACGGCACCTACCGGGTGATCGCCGACGTCGAGCGGCTGGCCACCCGCTTCGACGCCGAGGGCGAGCCGCGGGTGGCCGCCCGTGGGGCGACCGCCGACAGCGCCCTCCTGGCCGACGACGCTCCAGTCGTCCAGATGGTCAACCTCATCCTCACCCAAGCGCTCCGTGACCGGGCCTCGGACGTCCACCTCGAGCCGCAGGAGGGTCGGCTCCGGGTGCGGTTCCGCATCGACGGAACGCTGCACGACACACTCCAGCTCCCGTCGGGCATCGCGTCCGCGGTGGCCAGCCGCCTCAAGGTGATGGCCCGCCTCGACATCGTGGAGCGACGCCGACCGCAGGACGGCCAGCTGTCGCTCACGATCGACGGGCGCACGATCGACATGCGCCTGTCGTTCGTGGCCACGATCTGGGGCGAGACCTGCGTGATCCGTCTGCTCGACACCAACCGGTCGGCACGGCGCCTCGATCAGCTCGGCATGCCCGCCGGGACGCACGCCGCCTTCTCCAAGCTCGTGCACGCCCCGTTCGGGATGGTGCTGTGCGCTGGGCCGACCGGCAGCGGCAAGACGACGACGCTCTACGCGGCGCTCGGGGAGCTCAACCAGGCCAGCCGCAACATCACCACGATCGAGGATCCCGTCGAGTACGTGTTCGACGGGATCAACCAGATCCAGGTCGCGGAGCAGTCCGGCGTCAGCTTCGCGACCGGTCTTCGCTCGATCCTCCGGCAGGACCCCGACGTGATCCTCGTCGGTGAGGTCCGGGATGTGGAGACGGCGCGCATCGCCGTGCAGTCGGCCCTGACCGGTCACCTCGTGCTGTCCACGCTCCACGGCACCGACGCCGTCGGCGCGCTGCACCGGCTCCTCGACATGGGGATCGAGTCGTTCCTGGTGGCATCGGCCATCTCCGCCGTGGTCGGCCAACGCCTCGTCCGGCGCACGTGCGAGTCCTGCGCCTCGCCCTACCAGCCGAACGAAGAGGAGCTCGTCTTCTTCGAGGAGTGCGGCGGCAAGCGCAAGCGCACCTTCGTGCGCGGCGTCGGCTGCCAGCTGTGCGCCGGCACCGGCTACCGCGACCGCGTCGGCGTCTACGAGCTCCTCCGGGTCACCCCGGAGATCAAGCAGCTCCTGATCGGGTGGGCCACGCAGGAAGAGCTGCGCCGGGTCGCCGAGGCGCAGGGCATGCGCACGCTGCGGCACGAGGCCGTGGCCCTGGTCGAGCGTGGCATCACGACGATCGACGAGGTCGTCCGAAGCATCTACTCGCTCTGAGGAGAGCCGCACATGGTCAAGTACGCCTACACCGCCCTCACCGCCGACGGCAGCGCCGTGGACGGCACCGAGGTCGCCACGACCCTCCAGCGGGCACGAGACGCGCTGCTGTCGCGCGGGCTCCAGCCGAGCGAGCTGGCGGAGCGGCGCTCGGTCTGGCAGCGGGAGATCACCAAGGAGAAGGTGAAGCGGCGCGATCTCATGCACTTCAGCAGGCAGATGGCCGTGTTCGTGCGGGCCGGCATCCCCCTGCTGGAGGGTCTCGAGGCGATCGCCGGTGAGACGCAGTCCAAGGCGCTGCGCGGCGCGCTCGACGATGTCGGGGCCGAGCTGAGGAACGGCTCGCCGCTGGCCGACGCCGCCGCCGAGCACCCGGAGGCCTTCCCGCCCTTCTACGTGAGCGTCCTGCGCTCGGCTGAGCTCACGGGCAACCTCGACGACGCCCTCGACCAGCTCGCGGAGTACCTCGAGCGCGATCTCGACACCCGCCGCAAGGTGACGTCGGCGCTCGTCTACCCGGCCGTCACGCTGGTGATGGCACTCCTCACCGCGGTGGTGCTGGCGGTCTGGGTGCTCCCTCGCTTCCAGGACTTCTTCCAGTCCTTCGACGCCGAGCTCCCGCTGGCGACCCGCACCCTGCTCGCGATCACCGGCTTCATCGGCGACTGGGGCGCCCTGCTCCTCGGCCTCGGCATCCTCGGCGCCATCGGGACCTACATCGGGTCGAGGACGCCTCGCGGGCGCGGCGTCCTGGACCGCACGCTGCTTCGCGTCCCCGTGCTCGGCGACCTCTTGCGTCACGCCATCATCGAGCGCTTCTGCCGGGTCATGTCCTCCATGCTCACCGCAGGTGTCTCCCTACCGGTGGCCCTGCAGGTGGCGGCCGACGTCTCCAACAACCGGGCCTACCGGGACGGGATCATGGAGGCTCGGGTGGCCATGCTCGAGGGCGAGCAGCTGGCCGACCCACTGGCCGCGACCGGGCTCTTCCCGTCGTCGGCGAACCAGATGTTCCACGTCGGCCAGGACACGGGCACCCTCGACCACCAGCTCAAGACGGCGGCGACGTACTTCGACCGCGAGCTCGAGCACAAGATCAAGCGGTTCACGAGCCTCTTCGAGCCGGCCGTGATCATCTTCATCGGCGTGGTCGTCGGGTTCGTCGCGGTCGCCATGGTCTCGGCGATGTACGGGATCTTCGACCAGGTGGACACGGTGTGAGCGGAGACGGACCCGCGGCGGGCGCCCGACCACGCCCGATCGCCGAGGAAGGTTCCACGCTGGTGGAGGTCCTCCTCGCGCTCGTGTTCGTGAGCCTGGCAGGTGTCGCCGTGCTGACCGGGCTCGCCACGGGCATCCGCGGTGGTGACACCCACCAGAAGCAGGCTGCCGCCGGGGCCGCCGTCGTCAGCGCGGCCGAACGGCTCAAGGACCCCGCCGTCGCGCGGGTCCCGTGCGCCACGCCGGCGACCGCCTCGTACCTGACGGCGGCGCGGACCGTCGACCTGCCGGACGGCTGGGACCCTGCTTCGACCATCCGCATCACCTCGGTGCGCTACAGCGACGGTGACGGCTACACACCGACGTGCCACGACACGGACGTCCTAGGTCACCGCCTCTCCGGCCAGCTGATCACCCTGGAGGTGTCGAGCCCCGACGGACGGGCCCGCTCGGCGGTCGCCGTGGCCAAGGGCGTGTCGCTGTGACCGCCCGCGCACGCGCCCGGGCTCGCCGAGGCGGCGACGACAGCGGCTTCACCCTCATCGAGGTCGTGATGACGGTCGGCCTGACCGCAGCGATCATCGGCGTGCTGGCTGGCGCCGTCATTGTCACGATGGGCCCCGACCAGAGGACCGCCGAGGGCCTCGCCTCCTCGCACGCCGTGCAGCACGCCTCGATCTGGGTCCCCGCCGACCTCGAGAGCGCCGGTCCCGTCGACACGGCCGCCGACCTTCGTCCCGGCGCGGACCCCGCCTGCACGGGAGCCATCGCAGGCGTGAACGTCCTGCGCCTCGCGTGGTCCCAGCCGGCCCCGGTCGTGACCTCCTTCGCCGTCTCCTACCGGGTCCTCCAGCGACAGGGCGACTGGCAGCTGCTGCGGGTGGCCTGCACCGACGGCGGACCGGCTCGCGAGCTGGTCGTGGCGCGGGGCCTGGTCGACGGCTCGACGGCCCGCGCTGCGGTCGACGGCAGGCGCATCACCGTCAGCTTCACCACGACCTTCGGGGACGACGTCGCCATCACGGGCGTGCGCCGCACCCCCGACGGCGGTGGAGTGCCGACCAGCTCCACGACCACGACGCTGCCGCCGGTCACCACCACCTCCCCCACGACGACCCCGCCGACCACGACCCCGCCGACCACGACGACCACCGCAGCGCCGGCGTCGTGCGCCGTCACGAGCGTCACCGCCAGCCCGTCGTCGATCAACCGGCGCAACAGCGACTGGCACCTCGTCGGCAGCGTGTCCGTCGAGGTCCGTGCCACCGGCCCCTGCAGCGGGTTGCGCCTGCGGTACGTGCCGCTCACCTCCTTGCTGGGCCCCACGACGCGGGACCTCGCCGGCGGTCCGGGGGTGTGGACCACCACCATCCCCGGCTCCAACGCCAGCGGGGCCGAGGCCTGGTCGACCGGCGACCACATGCTGCGGGTGCTCGGCGCCACCGGATCCGCGACGTTCGCCACGACGGGGGAGCTGGAGGTCTCGTGAGCCACCGCCCCACCGAGGAGACCTCCGCCGAGCGGGGCGCCGCGCTGATGCTGTCGATCGTCCTGATCGGCGTCGTCGGGATCGTGGTCGTGGCGCTGCTGGGCCTCGTCCTCGCCAACTTCGAGAGCACGAAGGTGGCCCAAGCCCGGGCAGACCAGCGCTATGCGGCGGACGCCGCCCTCGAGGAGGCCATCGAGTCCATCCGCAACGACCGGACCCTGTGCGAGCCGGCCAGCTCCGCCCGCCCCCTGGCGCCGCTCAGCGTCAACGGCATCACGGTGTCGGTGAGCTGCGACGCCGTGGCGGGGGACTCCCCGGGCGCGGGCGGGTGGGCGATCATCGCCACCGCCACCGATCGACCCGGCATCACGCGCGCCGGCACGGGCCCTCTGGTGGTCCAGGGACCCGTGTGGGCGGCCCGCCTCGACGACGGCCTCCACGCCCGGATCGAGGGAGGACGGGTCGTCGAGCGGCGGTCCGGCCCCAGCTGCTCCTCTGGCGCCGACCGCCCCGCCGGCCTCACCGTCACCCCCGACCCGCCGTACCGCTACGTCTGCGCGGACGAGCCCGTCCCGTCCGTCGACCACCAGCTGCCCGCCGCCCGCCCCGCCGCGGCGCCGGCACCCACCACGACGAACGGCTGCCGGGTCTTCTACCCGGGCACCTACACGACAGCCCCGGTGCTCGCCCCCGAGAACCGGTTCGTGAGCGGCACCTACTACTTCCACGACGTCGGGCGCCTCCTCGTGCAAGGGGCCGAGATCGCCGGCGGCGACCGGCCCGACGAGAGCCGGGCCAACACCGGGACCTCGGCCTGCGACGTCGTGGGCGAGCCGGAGAGCGCGCCCGGGACCGGCGTGAAGTGGATCTTCGGCGGCACGAGCTGGCTGGAGGTGGGGGCCAACGCCGACGTCGAGCTGTACAGCCGGCTCGGCGGTGACCCGTCCGAGGGCCAGGCCGGCATCACCGTCCAGGCCGTCACGAGCCCGGCGCCGTCCGGCTTCACCGCGAGCGCCCGCGGGCTCGACGCCCCCCTCGTCGCGGTCACCGGCGGCAGCTCCGCACAGCTGGCGGTCCACGGCATGGTCTACGCGCCGGGGTCGTACGTCGACTTCGTCGCGAGCACCAGCTCGCAGGCACAGCTGCGCGGCGGCCTCGTGGCGGGCACGGTGCGCCTGCAGGGTCCCGCAACGGGAGGTGGACTGGTGGTCTCGCCATGACGAGGACAGTGCCCGCCGGCCGCAAGGGGCCGCGTCGCCTCCGCCTCGCGGGGCTGGCCGTCGCCATCCTCGCCGTGGTCGTGCCTGCGTTCGCCCCGGCACGGGCCGGCGCCCAGACCGTCGTCAACCAGGACCTCGCCGCATCGTGCGGCGTCGATGTCACCTTGATCATCGACCGGTCGAACTCGATCTCCACCCTGGAGGCCGACGACATCCGCAACGCTGCCCGAGCGCTGATCCGCGGCTTGGCCGGCACCGGAGCCAGGGTGCAGGTCATCACCTTCGCCACGCGGGCCAGCGCCGTGGTCCGGTCCGGGCCGGGCGCCTACGTCGAGGACCCCGACCTCGTGGACCTCCGGTACTACGACGCGTCGGAGCTCACCGACCTGCCCGCCTTCTACGCCGCGGGCGGCGACGCCGGCGGCACCAACTGGGACGACGCCCTCGAGTTCGCCCGGCGAGCCTCCAACGTCTCGCCGCTCACCGTCTTCCTCACCGATGGCGACCCCACCTACTACCTGCAGCCGGCGCCTGACGGCCACGGCGGCTCCATCGGCGGGTCCGGGAGCTCCACGGGGACCACGGAGATGGCACGGGCCACGCAGGAGGCCGACTACCTCCGCACCGGAGTCCGTCCTTCGGGCCCGGCCCAGCCCCCCACCCACCTCTTCGGCGTCGGGGTCGGTCTCACGACGGGTACGAGCGAAGGGCGCGTGGCCGCGGTGACGGGCCCGGACGAGCTGACCCTGGGTGCAGGAGGCCAGGTCCTGGTGAACGGTGCCCCCGGCGAGTTCGCCGGCGCCGACTACACGATCGTCCCCAACTTCGACGACCTCGAGTTCGCGTTCGTGCGCTTCGTCTGGGCGCTGTGCAGCCAGGAGCTCACCGTGCGCGGCACCCTCCAGGGCACCGACGGCAGCGCGTTGCCGACAGGACCGCTGACCGTCGGTCTCGTCCTCGGGCCCAACGCCCCGAACGCCTGGACGACCCCCGCGTCGGCCACCGGCACCAGCGCCTCGCTGACGACGACCGAGGGCTCGGCCACGTTCGACTGGAGCCCGGCGCCGCCGGCGCCGGCGACGAACATCACGGTGACCCTGAGCGGGCTGCCGGAGGGCTACACGTTCAACGGCGTCCGCTGCACCACCGACGACCAGCGCGACACGGCGCCGCCGGCGGCGGTGCTGGACACCGTCGGCCCCAACCAGGCCGGGTCGACCCGAGGAGCACCCACGTGGTCGATCCCTGGTGGTGTCGGCATCCGGTTCGACGCGAGCTGCGAGGTGTTCCTCCGCCAGCTGCGAGGACCGTCGGTCACCTCGCAGCGGATGGTGGTGACCGCAGCCGCACCCTCCCCCCGTGGGGGCCAGCCCCTCGAGGCGACGGCCGTGGTCGACGTGGACGACGACGACGCCCGAACGGTCCGCATCGTCTCCTGGAGGACGGGGTGAGGGTGAGCTCTGCGGCGACCCCACACGTGGGCGCCGAGCCCGCGCTCGCGGGCGCCGTGGCCGATGCCCTCGACGAGCTCCTCGTCGTGGTGCTCGGCTACACCGCACTCGCCGAGCGCTCCCTCGACCGCGATGCCCTCGCGCCCGCGGACCTGCAGGTCGTCCAAGCGGACCTCCAGGTCGTCCAAGCCGCAGCCGAGCGCGTCCGGGCGCTGGCCGGCCACCTCCATGCCATCGGGCGGCACCAGCCGGCGCCGTCCCGGCCTCTGGAGCTGGGCGCTGCCGTCGTCGACCGCTACGGCCCGTCGGACGGAGCCGCCGGGCTCCGGCCCGTCCTCGATCTCCCCGACTGGCCCGAGGTGTGGGTGAGCATCGACCCC
>WUUC01087723.1_pt1 | contig 12870 bp, 12 predicted proteins | sample 6278441 | NCBI WGS metagenome assembly WUUC01 (sample SAMN13675441, study PRJNA597444) | soil metagenome | isolation source: soil | place: USA: Washington | collected 2017-10 | reverse complement strand
CGCTCGACGCCGGACAGCGGGACGCGACACTCGGTCGGATCACGACGGCAGGAGAGCTGGCGGCGGGCCGGGATGCGACGCTCGTCGTCGAAGCGGCGACCGAGAACATGGACCTCAAATTCCGCATTTTCCACGACCTCGATGCGATCGCGTCGCCGGGCACGATCCTCGCCTCGAACACGAGCTCGATCTCGATCACCGACATCGCCCGGCGGACGAGGCGACCGGAGCTCGTCGTGGGAATGCATTTCATGAATCCGGTACCGGTGATGAAGCTCGTCGAGGTCATTCGCGGACTCGCGACGTCCGATGCGACGACCGACCGAGTCCTCGAGCTGAGCCGGGCGCTCGGCAAGACTCCGGTCGAGGTGAACGATTATCCGGGCTTCGTATCGAACCGTGTTCTCATGCCGATGATCAACGAGGCCGTCTACTGCGTCATGGAAGGCGTCGCGACACCGGAAGCGGTGGATCAGGTGATGACGCTCGGCATGAACCATCCGATGGGACCACTGGCCCTCGCCGATCTGATTGGACTCGACACGTGCGTCGCGATACTCGACGTAATGCATTCGGGACTCGGCGATCCCAAGTACCGCCCCTGTCCATTGCTGCGGAAATACGTCGCCGCCGGTTGGCTTGGCCGGAAGTCGGGGCGCGGCTTCTATCGGTACGCGACGTGACCGCGACCGCGCTGCCGACCGCCGCCGCGCTGCTCGATCTCACCGAGGAACAGCGCGAGATCCAGCGTCTCGCCCGCGAGTTCGCGCTCACCGAGATCGCGCCGCACGCCGACGAATGGGATCGTGCCGCGCACTTCGAGAAGTCGCTCGTCGGCAGGCTTGGAGAGGCCGGTTTCCTCGGGATGCTGATTCCCGAGGCGTACGACGGGCTGGGCGTCGATACGCTGACCTACCTGCTCGCGCTCGAGGAGATCGCGGCGGTCGATGCATCGACCGCCGTCCTCATGAGTGTGCACAACTCCCTCCCCACGCAGATGATCCTGCATTGGGGGAGCGAAGGGCAGAAGCAGCGCTTCCTGCGGCCGATGGCGCGTGGCGAGATGCTGGGCGCGTTCGCGCTCTCCGAACCCGATGCCGGATCGGACGCCGCGGCGCTGCGGGCGCAGGCTCGCCGCGACGGTGATCAGTGGGTACTCGATGGCACCAAGGCGTGGGTGACGAACGGCAACACGGCCGACGTGATCCTGGTGATGGCACGGACCGACAGCGCGAGTGATCGCAAGGGGCCACGAGGCATCGGCGCGTTCATCGTCACCCCGGACCTGCCCGGTTTCGGCGTCGGGAAGAAGGAGGACAAGATGGGGCTGCGCGCGTCACCCACCGTGCAGCTCGTGTTCGACGGCCTCCGCGTGCCGAATGAGAATCTGCTCGGCGATCCGGGGGAGGGATTCATCTATGCGATGCAGTCGCTCGACAACGGACGGCTGGGTATCGCGGCGCAGGCAGTGGGGATCGCACGCTCGGCACTCGAGCACGCGGCCCGGTATGCGGCCGAGCGACGCCAGTTCGGGCGCGCGATCCGCGAGTTCGAGGCGATCCAGTTCAAGCTGGCCGACATGGCGACCGGGGTCACCGCGTCGCGGGCGCTCCTCCATGCGGTCGCCGCGGCCAAGGACCGGGGCGAATCGATCACCCGGTTCAGCTCGATGACGAAACTGCTGGCGAGCGAGACGGCGATGTGGGTGACCACCGACGCGATCCAGATCTTCGGTGGCTACGGCTACATGAAGGAGTATCCGGTGGAACGATTGTTTCGTGATGCGAAGGTCACCGAGATCTACGAGGGCACGTCGGAGATTCAACGTGTCGTCATTGCGAGGGAGCTCTATGGCCCGTGAGAACAATGGGTCGGGACGGCGTCGCGGCGCGGTCGCGCCGGCGCCCGCCAGACGATCGAAGGGTAGTGCGGCTCGACTGCCGGCCGCGACGACCGGTTTCGATGTCTTCGAGACCATCTCCCAGATGGGGCACGAGCAGGTCGTTCTGTGCCACGATGATTCGTGCGGGTATCGCGGGATCCTCGCGATCCACAGCACGACGCTCGGCCCGGCGCTCGGCGGCACGCGCTTCTGGCAGTACGCCGACAGCGAGGCGGCGGTCGTCGACGCGTTGCGGTTGGCGCGGGGGATGACCTACAAGAACGCCGTCGCGGGACTCAATCTCGGCGGCGGGAAGTCGGTGATCATCGGCGACAACCGGACGAAGAGCCGTGAGCTCATCTTCCGCGCGCATGGCCGGTTCGTCGACAGTCTCGGCGGTCGCTACATCACGGCCGAGGATGTAGGGACGAGCCCGAGCGACATGGAATACGTCGCGATGGAGACGCCGTACGTCGCCGGGCTCGCCGGACAGTCGGGCGACCCATCGCCGGTCACGGCGCACGGTGTCTTTCGGGCGATCCAGGCGGCGGCGCAACATCGCTGGGGATCGGACGATCTCGCCGGGAAGACGATCAGCCTGCAGGGGTGTGGCCATGTCGGCTACTACCTCGCGAAGGAGCTCGCCGCGGTCGGGGCGAAGATCATCGCGACCGACATCGATGCCGAGCGCGTCAGGCGCGTCGTCGAGGACTGCGGCGCGAGGGCTGTGCCGCCCGGCGAGATCTACGACGTGAAGGCCGACATCTTCGCACCATGTGCGCTCGGCGGAATCATCAACGACGACACGATTCCGCAGCTCAAGGTCGAGATCGTCTCCGGCGGCGCGAACAATCAGCTGCTCGAGGAGCGCCACGGCGACGAGCTCGAACGCCGGGAGATTCTCTACGCCCCGGATTACGTCGCCAACGCCGGCGGCGTCATCAACGTCTATCGCGAGCTGGCGGGGTGGGACGCGGAGCGTGCGCGCCGGAAGGCATCCGACATCTATGACACGATCCTCCACGTCTTCGAGATCGCCAGGCAGGATCGGATTCCGACCTACCGGGCGGCCGACCGACTGGCCGAGCGCCGGCTTCAGGGGGTCGGATCGCTCGTCCAGACGAGTCGCTCTCGCGCGCAGAAGGCCTGACCGATGGCCGAGCGCATTCCGATCGCCGCCGACCATGCGGGCTACGCGATGAAGGAGCGTCTCGTGGGCGTGCTGCGCGAGATGGGATTCGAGCCGGCCGACCTCGGCGCCAGATCGGCGGACGCCACCGACTATCCCGACTTCGCGCACCCACTGGCCCACCAGGTCTCGGAGGGGAAGGCGAAGCGGGGAGTGCTGCTGTGCGGGTCGGGAATCGGGATGGACATCGTCGCCAACCGCTACCCGCACGTCCGCGCCGCATTGGCGTGGAATCCGGAGATCGCCGCGCTGTCGCGGCAGCACAACGACGCCAATGTTCTCGTGCTCCCGTCGCGGTTCGTGTCCGATGAGGATGCGGAACGGATTCTCCGGACGTGGCTGACGACGACGTTCGAGGGGGGTCGGCACGAGCGGCGGATCCACAAGATCGACGCGGAGGCGCCATGAACTGGCCGGCGTGGGATCGCCTTCCACCCGGGGACGCGCTCCAGCGCACCGACCCCGAGGTGGCGCGCGCGATCGGCGACGAGATCCGGCGTCAACGCGAAGGACTCGAGCTGATCGCGAGCGAGAACTTCGTGTCGCCGGCGGTGCTCGAGGCAATGGGCACCCCGCTCACCAACAAGTACGCCGAAGGTTATCCGGGAAAGCGGTACTACGGGGGATGCGAGTTCGTCGATGTGGTGGAGCGGCTGGCGATCGACCGCGCCAAGCGTCTCTTCGACGCCGAGCACGCCAACGTACAGGCGCACTCCGGCGCCCAGGCGAACGCCGCGGTGTACCTGACGTTCCTCAAGCCCGGCGAGACGTTCCTCGGCATGGACCTCTCCCACGGCGGTCACCTCACGCACGGTTCCCCGGTGAACTTCTCCGGGCTGCTCTATCGCGCGACGCATTACGGCGTACGCACGGATACGGGGCTGATCGACTACGACCAGATGCGCGACGTGGCGCGCGCTCACCGCCCTCGGATCATCGTCGCCGGAGCGAGCGCATATGCGCGAACGATCGATTTTGCCGCGTTCGCCGAGATCGCGCGCCAGGTCGGAGCGCGCCTGTTCGTCGACATGGCCCACATCGCCGGGCTCGTCGCCGCCGGGCTGCACCCCTCACCGGTACCACACGCCGATGCCGTGACGTCGACGACCCACAAGACGCTCCGCGGCCCCCGCGGCGGGTTGATCCTGTGTCGTGACGAGCACGCCCGGGCGATCGACAAGAGCATCTTCCCGGGGATCCAGGGGGGTCCGCTGATGCACGTGATCGCGGCCAAAGCGGTGGCGTTCGAGGAAGCGCTTCAGCCATCGTTCACCGACTACTGCCGGCAGATCATCGCGAATGCGCAGGCGCTCGCCGGAGAGTTGATCGACCGCGGCTTCGACGTCGTCTCCGGCGGGACCGACAACCATTTGATGCTCGTCGACCTCCGGAACCGCGACGTCACCGGCAAGGAGGCCGAACGCGTGCTCGACTTCGCCGGTATCACGGTGAACAAGAACACGGTCCCGGGCGAAACGCAGTCGCCGTTCGTGACGAGCGGCATCCGCATTGGAACGCCGGCAGTGACGACGCGCGGCATGAAGCAGCCCGAGATGCGCCAGATCGCCGGGTTGATCGAAGCCGCCCTCGGTGCCGCCGATGACGAGAGCGAGCTGGAACGTATTCGTGGCGAGGTGCGCGAACTGGCGCTCGCCTTCCCGTTGTACGTCGAAGGCAAGGAGAGACCGGAGCGCCGGCGCGGCGCCAAGGCCGACATCGGGGTCGAGTGACTCCCGGGTTACACGCGACTGGACGGATGCGTCAAGACCGTGGAGGTTGTGGTCCCAGCGCCGGGACTGCATCTTGTCGCGGACCGTGCCGCCGGTTCGACGGGGCGGCTGAACCTGAAGGGGGAAGCTGAGTTGCCAGAGTTGGCGTTTCGAGACGGGATCATGGATCAGATCCGGCTGCGTGAACCGCGCTATCACGAGCGCGCGTATCTGTTCGTCCTCGCCGCGCTCGAGTACCGCCAGATCAAGCTTCCTGAACGCCGCCATATCACCGGGCGGGAGCTGGCCGAGTCGTGCCGCGATCTGGCGCTCGAGCGGTTCGGCGTCCTCGGGCGGCTCGTCCTCGACCACTGGGGAATTCGCGCGACCGCCGACATCGGTGACATCGTGTTCACCCTCGTCGATCTCGGGCTCCTCCTCAGCCAGCCGACGGACACCCGCGACGATTTCATCGACGTCTACGATTTCGATCGCGCCTTCGAGCGCGAGTATCCTTGGAGCGGAGCCCTGCGCGGATAGCGGCTCATCCCGACGCGGGGTCCGCCGGGAATGACATCGATGCGAGGTCCCGTGGATCACGGCCATCTGCCACCCTGCCGGAAGTGCAAAGGCGAGGGGACGCTCCTCCCACTCAGCGACTACGGTCGCGACGGCGCGCCGATCACCTACAAGGCGTGGGTTTGCAGCAATCCCGACTGCGGCTTCAACCTCCGGATCGACAACGGCGAGATCTCGCTCGGCCGAACCGTCGGACAGTCGCACAAGTAACCGCCGCGCTCCGCACCGCCCGCTGAACTCTCTCGCGCCGTGACCGTCCGGTCGACGCTGTCGAGGTCAGCGGGACTTCCGGTCGCCGTCGTCACGGCGGCGCAGGCGATCGAGTACGACCGCGCGGCTGTCGCCGCCGGCATTCCGTCGCGAGCGCTCATGCAGCGCGCAGGCGCGGCGGCGGCGGCGGAGATCGCCCGGCGGTCGCCGACCGCCCTCCGCCGCGGCGTCGCCATCTACACCGGCGCGGGAAACAACGGGGGGGACGGGTGGGTGGTCGCCGGCGCGATGGCGGCGGCTGGTGTGAGAACGCGTGTGCGCGAGGTCGCCGAGCCGCGGACCGACGACGCGCGTGCCGAGCGTCGCACCGCGCTGCAGCTCGTCGACCGCGGTACGCCGCATGGCGGCGAAGAGATCATCGTCGACGCGCTGTTGGGCACCGGGACCGCGGGGTCGCCGCGTGGCGAGATCGCCGACGCGATCCGCGAGATCGCCGACCGCCGCGAGCATGGGGCGAGCGTCGTCTCCCTCGATGTGCCGAGCGGCCTCGATGCGACGAGCGGGCGCGCCGACGGCTCGGTAGCGGCCGACCTCACACTGACCTTCGGGACGATGAAGCGTGGGCTCCTCATCTCGCGCGGGCACTCGGGGCGCATCGTGGTTCTCGACATCGGCCTCGGGGCTCTGCTCGGCCGGAGCGACGATGAGGCGGCGGAGCCCGACCGACCGACGCGGCGCACCGCCGCCGAGCCGCGACTCGTCGACGCGGCGTGGGCCCGCGCGCAGGCGCCGCCGATCGCGCCCGAGGCGCACAAGGGAACCCGGCGCAAGCTCGCCGTGGTCGGCGGCGGGCCGGGGATGCTCGGCGCCGCGGTCCTCGCGGCACGGGCGGCAATGGCGAGCGGGATCGGGATGGTGCGACTCGTCGTCGATCGATCGAACCTCGCATCGGCGCAGACTGCAGCATACGAGGCGCTCGCGGTCGGGTGGCCGGAGGACGATGAGAGCGCCGATGAGTCGATCAATCGGTGGGCCGACGGCGTTCTGCTCGGACCCGGGCTCGGCCGCGAGCCATGGGGGCGCGAGATCGCAGAACGAGTGTTGCGAGTCTGGCGTGGCCCGGTGGTGGTCGATGCCGACGCGCTCAACGCATTCGACGGGGACGTGGCCAAGCTACGTGATCTGCTCGGCGGGCGGACGGCGTTGCTCACTCCCCATGTCGGGGAATTCGCACGACTCGCCGGATGCGCCACCGAGGATGTGCTCGCGAGCCGATTCGAGATCGGCGGATCGCTGGCGCGAAATCTCGGCTGTGTCCTGCTGCTCAAGGGGGTGCCGACCGTGGTCAGCGCGCCCGATGGTCGGTCGCTCGTCAGTGCGTCGGGGACGCCGGCGCTGGCGATGGCGGGAAGCGGGGATCTGCTGGGCGGCATCGCCGCGACGCTGCTGACGCAGGACGACGATGCCCTCGTCGCCGGCGCGGCTGCGGCAGCCGTGCATGGCCGGGCCGGCGAACTCGCCAATCGTCGACGCTCGGTGCGGGGTGTGACGCTCGATGACGTGGTGCGGGCCGTCCCGCGCGTGTGGGCCGAGCGCGAGATCCCGGCGCGGCCGCCGGTGCTCGCCGAGCTGCCGCCCGTCGGGGATCGGCTGCCATGAGCCTCGTTCGCCGGCCAGAAGAGCCGATCCACCTCACCTCGGTCGTCATCAAGCATCCGACGGACGAGCGGGCTGAGCGCTTTCCGTTCTCCGTCCCGGCCATCCGGTCGCTCGACCGCCTCGAGCTGGGCCAGGCAGTGACATTCCTCGTCGGAGAGAATGGGTCGGGCAAATCGACGCTGCTCGAGGGGCTGGCCGCTGCCGCGCAGCTTCCAGCGATCGGGGCCGAAAGTCTGGACCGCGATCCGACCCTCGCCGACCAACGCGCGCTCGCCCGGCGGCTCAGGCTGTCGTGGTACAACCGCACCCACCGTGGGTTCTTTCTGCGCGCGGAAGATTTCTTCGGTTACGCAAAGTCGCTCGCCCGGCAGAGGGCGGAGCTCCAGGAGGAGGTGGGGCGCGTGGAGCGCGAATACGAGACCCGATCGAGTTTCGCCAAGCAGCTCGCGCTGGGGCCGATCGCCGGAGCGATGGCGGAGTTCGCGTCGAGATTCGCCGAAGTCGAGTCTGTCTCCCACGGCCAGAGCTTTCTCCGGCTCTTTCAGTCGAGGTTCGTCCCCGATGGGCTCTACATCCTCGACGAACCGGAAGCCCCGCTCTCGCCGCAGAGCCAGCTCGCGCTTCTGGCGCTGATCGCCGACGGCGTGGCGCAGTCGTCGCAGTTCATCATCGCGACCCATTCGCCGATCGTCCTCGCCTACCCGGGCGCGGCGATCTACAGCTTCGATCAGGCGCCGCCGGCGCGAGTCGATTTCGAGGAGCTGGACCACGTGAGTCTCACCCGCTCGTTCCTCAACAACCCCGCGGCGTATCTGCGCCACCTGGTACCATAATGCAGCGTTCGTGGCCGGCGTGGCGCGCGGGACTGCTCGCGCTGGCGACCATGAGGCTCATCGCCGCCTGTGGGGTCGCCCCATCGATCGGCGGAGTTCCGGGAGGGTTCGGCGATCGCCGCGAGGAGGCCGTGCTGGTCGGCAGCTTCGGCGAGGTTCACGCGCTGAGCGGCGGCCGCCGAATGCTATTCGCCGCATCGTCCGATGGCCTGGCCATCTTCGACCGGCTCGCCGGCCGGTGGCTCGCCCCCCTCGGTCCGCGTGAGGGCTACCCGGCGACGACGCTGACGACAGTATCCGCGGACCCGGAGCTCGACGCCGTGTGGATGGGCGGACTGGGCGAAGTCGTATTCTTTCACCCCGGCTTCGATCAGCTGTCGCGCGCGATCGTTCCCGGACGGGTCGATCGGATCGTCTTCGACCGCGACGCGCCCGCGGCAGGTGCGTACGTCGCGTCGGGCGGGGTCTGGACGCGCATCTCGCCCGGCGGCAGCGCGTTCCCGGTGCGGTTCGAGGACGTCCCACCGACCGAACGGCAGTGGCGGAGCGCCGACCTCGATGATCTGGTGCGCCAGCATCCGACGCTGCGGTCGTTCGCCGGGCTCCTCACCCGCGACCAGTCGCTTAGATCGTGGCAACTGACGGCCGGGACGACTCTCGGCGATCGAAGCGACCTGTGGCTTGGCACGCTCGGTGGCGGGCTGTACCGGGTCGATCCTCTATTCAACCGCGCCGAGCACGTGCCCTACGGATTGTTCGAGCGCGGCGCATCGGCATTGGCGCTGGCGGCGAACGGGGTCTTGATCGGGAGCGAGGCACGGGACGCCCGCGGCACCGGTGGTGTCACGACGGCGGATCGAGAGCTACAGCGGTGGGCGTGGCTCCGCGGGTCCTCGGACGGATCGATGTCCGGTGCCCGCGTCAATGACATCCTCGTGCGCGACGGCGTACTGTGGATCGCGACGTCGCTCGGAGTCGCCCGGCTCGAGATCGGGACGGCGGTCGATGCGGGCGGCGCCGCGGGGTCGGCAGGCCGAGGGGCAGGGTGGCGCTGGGCGATGCGCGGCCTGGACCGCCGGGCGGCGGCGCTCGCGCCGTCGCCCCGCGGCGTGTGGGCGGGGACCGACCTCGGGGTGATCGAGCTTCGGGTCGACGGCCCCGAGCCGGCGGGAACGCCGCTCGGTGGCTCCGCCGTCGCCGCCCTCGTGAGGTCGGGTGATTCGTTGTGGGTGGGCACCAGCGCGGGGTTGACGGTCGCCCACACCGCCAACGGCGCGGCGCTGCAGCGTCCCGTTCTCTCAGGGTCGTCCAGCGTGCTCGATCGACGGGTCCGGGCGCTCGCGCTGGCGGATTCGGTGCTCGTCGTGGCGACCGACGACGCGGTCTCGCTGGTCGATCTTCGCGCCCGCGCGGTACGCACCCTTCCCGCGGGCGTCGATCCGCGGATCGTGGCGCCGATCAACGTGGTCGCGATCGATGCGGAAGCGATCTGGATCGGTGGCGAGCGCGGCTTGCTCGTCGTCGACCGGACGAGCGGCGGAGGACGAGTGATCGTCGAGGCGGTAGCCGGCGTCCCGATCAACGATGTCGTCCTCGACGCGTCGCTGGTCTGGCTCGCGACGCCGGCGGGGGTGCTGCGCCTCCGTAAGGATGCGTTGACGCTGCCCGCTCGCCGGTGATACGGTGGCGACGATCGGTGCGACTCGAGCCGCCGCGCTTGCGCTGAACCGCTCGCGGCCGTGATCGTTGGGCGCATGCCCGACAAGACAGCACTCGGTCCCGGCCGCGAGTTCGACATCGTTCGCGCGCTCCTCGACCGGTGGGGGAACCGCGCTCGCGGGATCGGCGATGACGCCGCCGCGCTGGACGTTCCTTCCGGCGAGCGGCTGATCGTCAGTACCGACAGCTCCGTCGAGCAGGTCCATTTTCGGCGCGACTGGATGAGCGCCCGCGAGATCGGGTACCGCGCGACTGCCGCGGCGCTCAGCGACCTGGCGGCGATGGCGGCCACGCCGATCGGGATGGTCGTCGCGATCACCCTTCCGGTGGGATGGCGAGCGGAGGCCTCCGCACTCGCCGATGGGATCGGTGACGCGGCCGAACGGTGTCATGCCCCGATCGTCGGCGGGGATCTGTCCGGAGGGGAGAGACTGTCGCTCACGGTCACCGTCTTCGGCACGACCGCCGCGCCGTTGCTGCGCTCCGGTGCACATCCGGGCGATCGCGTCTGCGTCACCGGGACGCTCGGCGGGCCGGGCCGGACGTTGCGGGAGCTGCGGGCTGGACGCGCACCCGAGGCGGCGTCGCGGGAGCGGTTCGTGCACCCGATTCCCCGCTTGCGCGAGGCACGATGGCTGAGCGATCGGGGCGCGACGGCGGCGATCGACATCTCCGATGGACTCGTCGCCGACGCCCGGCATCTGGCCGCGGCAAGCGACGTCCGGATCGTGATCGACCTCGACCGCGTTCGCCGAGTGGATGGCGTCGCCCCGGCCGAGGCGGCATCGAGCGGTGAGGAGTACGAGCTTCTCGTAACCGTCCCGCCAGCGGCGGCGATCCACGACTTCGAGCCGTCCTTCGGATTGCCGCTCACCGAGATCGGACGTGTCGTGTCGCGGGGAGATGCGCGGGTCGACACTACGATCGGCGGCATCAGCGTTGCGCCACCCGAGGGGTACGACCACTTTTCCTGACGATGCGCGCGCTCGTCGTGGCTCTGGCCATCCTCCTCCTGACGCCGCCCCTGGGGGTGCTGGCCATCGTGGCGAGCCTGATCGGGGTGAAGGACAGCCCCAACGGGATCTATCAGTGGGCGGCACGCAGCTGGGCCCGCGGGGTCTCGGCGGCGGCCGGCATGACGATCGAGGTTCACGGCGCAGAGCACGCGGTCCGTGGAGCACCTCGGGTCTATGTCAGCAACCACACGAGCTGGTTCGACATCTTCGCCCTCGCCGCCATCCTCCGGAACTACACTTTCATCGCCAAGTCGGAGCTCGCGAAGCTGCCGGTGTTCGGACGCGCCGCGCGCGCCGTGGGGATCGTGTTCATAGAGCGGGAGAACCGGAAGGCGGCATTCGAGTCGTACAAGGACGCGGCGGCGATGGTTCGGGAGGGCAAGTCGGTGATCGTCTGCCCGGAGGGAACGCGCGGCTACGACTACGCGCTCCGGCCATTCAAGAAAGGGCCGTTCGTTCTCGCCATCTCGGCCGGTGTCCCGATCGTGCCGACGATCGTCTACGGCGTGATCGAGGTTCAGCGAAAAGGCAGCTTCGCCGTCCGCCCCGGAACGGCGCGGGTTCACTTTCTCCCGTCGGTCCAGACCAAGGGGTACAGCTATGACCAGCGGGACGAGCTGATGCGCATCGTGTGGCACCGGATGGCCGACGCCCTGCACGACCTGTATGGCGTCGAGAGCCCCGGCGGACCGATCGCCGCGCCCGGGCGGTCCGCCATCCCGACGTCGTTTCTGTAGGCACCGCACTCCCGCCACCAACGACATGTCGACCATTCTGGACATCACCGCGCGAGAGATCCTGGACAGCCGGGGCAACCCGACCGTCGAGGCCGACGTCACCCTCGCCACAGGCGTCACCGGCCGGGCAGCCGTCCCCAGCGGAGCATCCACCGGGGAGCACGAGGCGCTCGAGCTGCGGGACGGCGACGCGAAGCGCTATCTCGGCAAGGGTGTGCTGAGGGCGGTGCAGAACGTCAAGGAGACCATCGCCCCGGCGCTCAACGGCCTGCTGGCGACCGACCAGATGCTGATCGATCGCACGCTGATCGACCTCGATGGAACGCCGACGAAGTCGAAGCTTGGCGCGAACGCCATCCTCGCCGTCTCACTCGCCACCGCGCGCGCGGCGGCGGCGGACGTCGGGATGCCGCTGCACCGCTACCTCGGCGGCCCGCTCGCCCGCGTGATGCCGGTTCCGCTCATGAACATCCTGAACGGCGGCGCGCACGCGACGAACACCGTCGACTTTCAGGAGTTCATGATCGTTCCCGTCGGCGCCCAGACGTTCGCCGACGCGCTGCGGATGGGGGCCGAGGTGTTCCATTCGCTGAAGAAGGTGCTCGTGAAGCGGAAGCTCGCCACCGGGGTCGGCGACGAGGGCGGTTTCGCCCCCGATCTCGAGGATGACGAGGAGGCCCTGCGGGTGATCATCGAGGCGATTGAGGCGGCTGGGTTCGCCCCGGGAAAGGAGATCGCCCTCGCCCTCGATGTCGCGGCGTCCGAGCTGCACCGGGATGGCACCTACACCTTCAAGAAGAGCGGTGCGGGGAAGAAGAGCGCGGAGGAGATGATCGAGCTGTATACCCGCTGGCTCGACCAGTATCCGATCGTGTCGATCGAGGACGGGCTCGCCGAAGACGACTGGCAAGGATGGGAAGCGCTCACCCGCGCCCTCGGCGACCGGTGTCAACTGGTCGGTGACGATCTCTTCGTGACGAACACGGAGCGCCTCGCGCGAGGGATCGAAAGCGGCGTTGCGAACGCGATTCTGATCAAGGCCAACCAGATCGGCACGCTCACCGAGACGCTGGAGTCGATCGAGATGGCGCGCGCGGCGGGCTACCTGTCGGTGATCTCGCACCGGTCGGGAGAGACGGAGGACACGTTCATCGCCGATCTCGCCGTCGGCACCGGCGCCGGCCAGATCAAGACCGGATCGGCGTCGCGCACCGATCGTGTGGCGAAGTACAATCAACTGCTGCGCATCGAGGAGCAGCTCGGGGCGCTGGCCGAGTTCCCGGGCGGAGCGATCTACGGCCTGTGAAGCCGGCGCTGAAGCGAGTCCTATGGATTGT
>WUUC01223981.1_pt1 | contig 12873 bp, 10 predicted proteins | sample 6278441 | NCBI WGS metagenome assembly WUUC01 (sample SAMN13675441, study PRJNA597444) | soil metagenome | isolation source: soil | place: USA: Washington | collected 2017-10 | reverse complement strand
GTCAGGCACCACTTGTCGAGCCACGGCTCCAGCTCGGCGCGCTTCAGCTTCTCGGCGATGCGCTCGACCGTAGGCTTCTCACGGCTGTTGTGAGAGAGGAAGACGGCGAAGCGCCCTGCCGGTGTCTCGACTGTCTGGGTGGGCGTTTGCTCGGACATGGTCTCCTTGGTTCTGGTGCAAAATTTCAATTGGCTACAAGATAGGGGAAGCGTAGGAAGCATTTCCTACCCTATATAGTAGCCATTTTCAACTACTCATCCTATTTGCACCAGAGCCTCCCTCAGCAGTTCCGAGCGACGGTCCCTCTCCGAGGTGGTGGCCGAGGCCAGAGCGACATGCCACCGCGCAACGCCAACTCCAAAACGGTCTGAGCCGGCACGAGGGCGGTTTCAGCGGCTTTCTTATCCTTAAATCTACTATATTATGAAGGGTACACAACTGATGTGTTTGTGTGCCCATCGATTGAATTTAGTGATTTTCGCTTATCGTAAGTACAATATTCGTCCTTGTGTAACACATTCCATATTGGAGCAGATAGCGAACTGAGAGCCACAAGATATCAATAGCGTAAAGCCAACCTGCTCTCCTCGCTACGTGCTGTCCGCTCTGTCATTGAGAAGCTCATACGCTTGGGGCTGCCTGAGCTTATCTTACACAATGACAAAGAGTTGGTTCGCATGCTCCGCGCCGCCAAGCATGTCTAGCTTTATCCCACAACTGATACGGAGCGCGGTCGGTCAAGAAAATGGAGCCGCGAGGATATGTTGATAGTGGACGCGCGACGCGGCTACAAACAGACCGTGAAACATCCTCACCTATCTCGTTCGTGAGCTTCGTTTATTACTGCTTGCAGTTTCTTGACTTCCCTTCCGATGTGGTCGAGGCAGTTGAGAACGGAGGGATAAACCTCTTCAAGGTGGAGCACCTAGCCCATGTCCTTGCTAAACGCTTTAGAGTTACGCCCGGCTAAGCAAAACGCGCACGTGCCGAGGTGCTTGCCTCCTATATACCAACGAAAGCCTCGGGCGAGAGGCTTCGATAGCGGGTTAATGAATTAATCCGTGGTTCATCGGCTGAATAGCAGGAGAGACAAGCGTTAAAAGCGCAAGATTGGCTGCCGAACTGGAGGATTTAGAGGGTTTCGCCCCCGATTATTGTGTGTTTAAGTTACTGAGTACCGGACGAATCCGCTAGATTCTCGTGTTTACATTTCGCTACGCCCTTCTCGTAGCCCTCCGGATACCACATACCCGTGCCGGAGCAGTCAGGGCATTTTGAGGCGTCGGTCTTGACTCCTGACTCCGGGCTCTGAGCCTCGGCTCCGACTTCGGCTTCGAGTTGCCGCTTATCTTTCTTGAAGAGCCGACGGCGTAGATGCTCGACTAGGAAAGCCGGCACGCTAGAAACGGTCGTGCGGCCCGCGGCGATTTTCAGTTCGGTGACGAGCAGTTCGCCCAGTTCATCCCAGCGTGCGGCTTCAGAGACGAATGGTTCTTTCCCGGTGACTTCCCTGCTGGCCTGTTTGAGTCTGGCGACGAGCAGGCGGAACGCCTCATCATCATCGCTCCGCTCAGTATTAGTATTAAAAGAAGTCTTACCATCGCCGGAAGTCGTTGATTCTACAGGTGTAGAACCCACGCCACGCACACCACTTTCGACGGGGGGTACGGGGGGCACATCCGCACGTGCGTGGTGTGGGGTGCCTGCCGTGGGTGGTGTGGGTGACGTGGGTGGGGTACGTGGGGTGCGTAGGCCGACTTCCTCTGGAATGAATATTTCATAAGTGTTCCCCTCATGCCGCCCGTCAGTGTAGGAGATTTTCACCAAGCCGAGAGCCTTCAAATGGTTCAAGTTCTTCAGGAGCGTCCGCTCCGAGCCGATACCGCAGCCGAGCATAAGGGACGGTTTAGAGATTGTCAGTGAGCGGGCAGGCATGACCGCCCCGCGCGTTCGCTGGTAGAGAAAATCATATATCTGTTTAGATTTGCCTGTGAAATAGCCTCCCGGCAAAACGTCGCGGACAACCGAATTAGGAACGCGCGTGAAATCACGTTCCGGGGCCACGGGGAGGGGACGTTTCTTGACATCTAAAGTGGTGTGCGTGGCGTGGGTACGTGGCGTGGGTGGGGTACGTGGCGTGGGTGGGGTACGTTCTGGCTCGGTCTCGCTCGGTGTCGGCGAGAGTAGGGCCGTGTTCGAGCCGGGTTCGTCATGCGAACCTGCGAGCAGATAGGCCAGCGTTTTCTTGACGGGCGATTGGCTAGAAGCCGTCGCGCGGTCAAGCGCTTCGTTCGCCCTCTGATCTGCTGGCGAAGGTTTCGCGTTTTTCTGTGGCATTAATGACCTCTTTTGCAAGGCGTCCGTAATCAAGGTAGCCGCTCGACCGCTGGTAGTCGAGCATCGGTCGCCCGGCTGACATGGCGACCGAGATATCCGTGTTGAGGTTAATCTTGGCATCCAAGAGCAGTTCACCGAACTCCTCTTGTAGCCTGCGGCGCAGGTTTTCAGACTCCTTCACGCTCTGGCGGAAGAAGGTCTGTAACGCCATTACCTTCCAGTTTTTACCGAAGGCTTGTTTGAGTCCGCTCAGGAGTTCGAGCAGTTCAAGCGCCTCCTTGAGGGCTAAGGAAGAAGAGATGGGGATGATGATGTATTGGGCGGCAATCATCGCGTTGACTGTCAAAAGGCCCAGATTGGGCGGGCAGTCGATGAGCGCGTATTCGTAGCCGCCGAGACCGCCGAGGGCAGATTTCAGCTTCTCCTCGCGCTTGTACGCGTTGCGCAGATCAACCTCGCCCATCGCCAGTTCGCGGTTCGACGGCAGGAGCGAAGTATGCTCCCTGAGCGTCCGTATCGCTTCATCCGTGGTGGCCCGCCCGAAGAGAACGTCGAAGACGGTGGGCGAGAGCATGTTGGCGTCCAGTGCAAACGCCTGCGCGCAGTGCCCCTGTGGGTCGAAGTCTACGAGCAGGGTTTTGTGCTTCTGGCCGAGGAAAGCCGCGAGGTTGACGGACGTGGCGGTTTTACCGACGCCGCCCTTCTGATTTGCAATGGCGATAGTTTTCATGCCGCCTTCGCTTTCTTCGGCTCATCCCAACGGAGGGACTTGCAACGCGGGCATATCTTCACGTCAGTCTTGCGCGGCGTCCACTCGTAGTCGCACCTCTGGCATTTAAGGACAGGGAGTTTGATTTCCATACGGGCACTTTACCTTTACGTATAAGTAAGGGTCAAGGCTTTTTTGGAAGTAAAGTGAAGAAAGTGGTGTCTTTAAGTTCGTCTCTTTGTCGTGTTCTTCTTTTTACTTTTGAAGAGCTGCGGCTCGCCAAGCGGCAGGTCAACCAGCATCGGCGGGTGGTCGGAGACGCGGTCTGGTACGCCTTCGTTCAGGCTCTTCAACGTCCGCCCGAAGTGCGGTGCGAAGCGGTGCGGCTCGTCTTCGGCGTAAGGTTCTGTGAGCGCGGGCGGCTTGACGAAAATCCAGTCGAGCTTGAACTTGCCGACAAACGAGATTGTCCGCTCCACTTCATAAGTCGTGATGAACCCTTTGTCGCCCCGCTGGTTTGAGTTAGCCAGAGGGCCATCCTTGCCGTCGATGGAGCGCTCGCGCTCGCCGCGAAAATCGAAGGCGTTGCCGTCCGCGAAGCGGAACTCTTTCAGACGCTCGAAGAACTCCGCTTCAGGGTTGGACGCGACGAGCGGGACGCTGCGCACGGTCGGGTCGGCCTGCGTGCGGTAGGTGTTGGCCCCTGTCAGCAGAAGTGTCGGCAGCTTGATGCCGGTCAGGAGCCCGAGCCCCTGCTTGAGCCAGAAACTTTTGCTGCCGAGCCGATTCTTCAACAAACGCTCTGCCGAAATCGGCGTCGAATCCTGCGTCGAGGTGTTCATGTCACCGGCCACGACGACGGGCGCGCTCGTCTCTTTAATCCTTGCGAGCAGTTCTTCGAGCTGTTTGCGGCGTCCTTCTGGTTTGCACTTATCTTCAAGATGCGTGGCGACGATGGTCAGACGCCCGCCGGGGATACGCGCGTCCGCAATCTCAGCCGTCAACATCATGCGCCCGCCGCGCCGCACTTCGCGCCGCACCTTCTCTTGAAAAGCTATCTTGCCCGCAAGGCGCTTGCCCGCTTCGAGCGGCGTCACGCTTTTCAGCTCGTCCTTGTACCAGTCGTGCGGCTGATGCTTGAAGGGTTCAAGCCGGACGTTCTCTAACGGAAAGCGACTGAGGATGGCCGTGCCGTGCAGCCCACGATAACGCGCGCGGTCAACGCTGATTTCACCTGCGAGCTTGGACGCGTCCTCCGGCGACAGCTCTTCAAACTTCTCTATCCCTAACGCAATCGGATCGACCTCGACGAACTCGACGCCATATGCGTAATTCATACGAAGCGCCGAGGCCAACTCTGCGGCCACGTTGCGGTAACCCGTCCGCTTCATGCCGAAGTCCACTTCGTTGAGCACGATTACGTCCGCCTGCTGCATCATCGCGACTTGTTGCAGGATGAGCTTTCGCTCCTTGCTTCCGCGCGGGTAAGCGGTAGAGTCTATTAGACTGGCGAAGGTTGCAGCGTCGGTGAAGGCACTTTTGATTGCGTCGTACTCAAGGCCGCGCTCGATGTTCCATTCGACGACGCGCAGGAACCTGCCCAGTTTCGCATTGGTCGGCAAGAGCGGCTTCACACCGCGCGCCGACGCGGCATTACTGACGAACGGGGTCGTCAGCAGAAGGCGCAACTTGTCTTGTAAAGCGTCGGGCGGTGTCTGCTGCTCGTAGAGTTGGACGAGTTCGTCGTGAGTGAATAACTCCGGCACCTGTTGCTGCGCGCTCGCCGCCCCCGGATTTAGCAAACACGCCAACGAAGCGAGCAGCAGGAGCAGGAGCTTGAGAGCGCGACCGCTTCCATCGAGCCTCCGACCCGCGCTCTTCATTCTCTTTAGTCGATGTCCTTTGATGTACATTCGTGTGTCATCTCCGAAGTGATGGATGTTAGTCAAAGCCGGACTGACTTTACTCGACCCCGCTTGCCACTGCATCCCAGACGCGCCGAATCAATGGATTTACAACTTCAAGTTAATCTCGCTTGGCCGTCTTTTCTCTTCTTGACTTCTATTCAATATCTTTCAAGGTATTCACTTAATTTCTGAATAGATAAGGCAAGGTCTCTTCACTCAGCAACCTCTTTCCCAAGCCTTAGCTATCAACGCAATTAGTACCAGTTTCAATATTTGATATAGATTTTTGGATTATGTGTGTTAGCGCACAGACGAATATCCATTTGGATGGTTCAATCACCGCCTGAGTCTGTTCAGACCTGCTGCCAAGTCCGACTCGCCGGATTCTTTGACGACTTTAAGGCAGCCAGTAAGCGAGTCTCCCATCTACTGCACAACTCTCGACTTGCAACTGAAGAGCTGGCACGCTCTCATGCCCTTGCTCTCGCCGAGCTACTGCCAGCGAAAGGCGGCATACGCCTCGCACTTAAGTTAGGCTCAACTTGGTAGCCAGCTTATGAATGTGTCTAGTCATCAGGCCACAGGGATAAGAGTGGTTATCTTTACTTGTTCAACCCTAAAAATGTCCCACTACCGAAAAATTGCTCACCGGTGCGTGCCCCCGCTCCACATCGATTTCGCCTGATTATTAAGCCCGGCGAGATTTAAGGCTACGTACCCCGCAATAGAATCGCTTGCCAGACATTCTGTAAAATTTTTACATAAACACGATGAAGAAGCTGGTCGCCTGTATCCTAGATTCCACGTCAGACCGAACTCATCAAGGGTAGTCTCGACAGCACATAGCGCATTCGTACTGAGACGTATAACAAGTCGTTTGCGTGAAGGGACTGAAGGCAAACGACTCGTCTCCGCTGTGACCTCAAGAAAATAGAAGCCATCTCACAAATCATTTGTGACCGAATCAGAAGTGCTGTCTCCTTAGAGCATTTTCAAGAACGCGTCGGCGTCTTCGTACTTTTGAGATGGCTTCTAGCTTAGAACACGGGCGCGAGCCGCGGTGGGCAGATGTTGTGGTTTCAAGCTCCGGGACGGATTGGATATTACAATGAATAGCACTGAAGCGAACAGTACACCCTCATGGTACGCGATTTACACCAATCCCAAGCAGGAAGAGCGGGCCGACAGAAACTTGAGGTCTTGGAGCGTGGAGACTTTCTTCCCCAAGATAAAAGGGCGCGGTCGCAATCAGGTCTCAGGCAAGACGTTTATAACCAAACCACTATTTCCGCGCTATGTCTTTGCTCGTTTTGACGTTAACAGCTTATTGGGCAAAGTTCGTTTCACGAGGGGGGTGCAAAGCGTCGTCAGTCTCGGCGACGGCCCGGCTCCGGTGGATGAGAAGATTATTGACCTTATCAAATCAAATGTCGGGCAGGACGGCTTTATCAGCATGTCTGAGGAATTCAAATACGGCGACGAGGTGATAATTCAAGAAGGCCCACTCAGGAACATCGTAGGTATCTTCCAGCGCGGGATTAAGTCGAGCGACCGGGTAATGATACTGCTCACAACGATTAGCTATCAGAGCCGTATCATCATTGGAAGGGACGGGGTTAAGAAAATCCACAAGTGAGTTCCGACGGCAGTTAACCCCATGTAGAGGCATAGGTTCGCATTGCAATCCACGTCAGTAAGGGTTTTCCAAGTACCTGAAAATCATTGAGTGACCAACTCAATGTGCGGTAGCTCTGCCCGTACGATGTGCATGCGACACGCCCGAACACGAACGCACCGTTCACACTTCTACTCATCACACTTCTACTCAAAAGCATCACTGGCCGAGAGCGGTTCAGGTTGATTTAGCTGACCAGCATGTCGCCGTTCAAATAGAGGGCCGCCGAGTCAGCCCGTGCTGTCGCTTGCGCGTGGCCATTCACACGCTGCTTTGAACTCTTAAAGCTGTTGGAGACTAAAGATGCATAACGGCGACCTGTTGGTGCTCAAAGGAGAAGAGGTTCTTTCACTCCTTGAAGGGCGTGAGCTTGAAATCATGAATGTCGCGCGGAGCGCCTACGAGACACACGGGCGAGGTGAAAGCTCTTTGCCTCATTCGCTCTTCCTGCGCTTTCCAGACAATCAGAAAAACAGAATCATTGCGCTGCCCGCTTACCTGAATCATGAAGGTGGTATTGCCGGTATCAAATGGGTCTCCTCCTTTCCGGACAACCTTGAAAAGGGACTGGATAGAGCATCTGCCGTGGTGCTTTTAAACTCGACGCAGACGGGCAGGCCCGAGGTCTTGATTGAAGGGTCGGCTATCAGCGCGAAGAGAACTGCCGCCAGTGCGGCTTTGGCGGCAAAGTATTTGCGGGATGGTGAGCAGGTAAGCAGCGTGGGGATAATCGGTTGTGGTCTCATCAATTTTGAGATTACACGTTTTCTCAAGGCGCTCTATCAAGAGCTGGAAAATCTCATCGTTTTTGACCTAGACGCCGCGCGCGCGGGGCAGTTCAAAAAGAAGTGGCAAAGCCTGCACGGGGAGACGGAAGTGGAAATAGCGGACACCGCCAGCACAGTGCTTCGCAGAACTTCGTTGGTCTCGTTCGCTACCACCGCAATCGAGCCGCACATCGACGACCTTTCGATGTGCGCTCCGGGCAGCACGATTTTACACATCTCTCTGAGAGACCTGACGCCCGAGGTGATTCTCGCTTGCGACAACGTGGTGGATGACATCGACCACGTCTGTCGTGCGCAGACCTCCATCCATCTCGCGGAACAACTCGTCGGCCATAGAGACTTCATCAGATGTCCTCTGTCCGATGTGCTGAACGGAACCGCGCCGGACAAGAGAGCTGCCGAGAGCGTCACCGTGTTTAGCCCTTTCGGGATGGGCATACTGGACATCGCGCTGGCAAAATATGTCGCAGACCTCGGGCGTCAGCAAGGCATGGGAGTCAACGTCGGCTCCTTCTTGCCCGCCTCTTGGGTGGAATAAAGTTGACAGCGCCCGGCACGGTCAAACGTCGGTAAAGGCAGTTGAGGAGCAGCCCTAGCGCGTTGCCGTCGAACCTTCAACCGACGACGCTCTCGACGCCGGTTCAGCGCCGCGAGAAACATGAGCGGTCATTTGCATGGAGGGTTTTTGGATTCGCCGCAAAAACCTGAAAAACCTATTTACCTTCTGGCGGATAGCCAGCCTCTGTTCTGGCGAAAAGACGGCGTTCTATTTCTCAAACTAATTAGCCGCTCGATTGAGAGGGAGCAGGTCAGGGCTGCTTACCTCGGCGCTTCTAACGGCGATAATGTTGAATTTTACTCATTGTTCGAGGCGTCCATGCAGGGTGTCGGAGTCTCTGACTGCCGTATGATTCGCTCTTCTTTTCCGGACGAAGATGCGTCGTTTATCGACGAGGCCGATATTATTTTGCTGGCCGGGGGAGATGTGGGTCGGGGCTTGGACGCGTTTCGGAAAAGTGGTCTGGATAGAGTGATTGTCAGAAGGTATGCGGAGGGCGCAACCCTGATTGGCATCTCCGCCGGGGCCGTGCAGTTGGGTTTGTACGGCATGGAGGAAGACGCTCTTTCCGGCGGGGAGCCGTTCGAGACGCTGAAGCTCGTCCCTTTCATAATTGGTGCACATGATGAAGCGCGTGAGTGGGCGCAGTTGAAGGCGACGCTGAGTTTGGCGGATGGGGACGTGCAAGCCATAGGCATCCCCTACGGGGCGGTCGCGGTTTATCATGCCGACCGTAATGTCGAGGCTCTACGACATCCGATTTACCAGTTCTCAAAAAAATCCGGGCAGCTCACGCAGCGCTTGTTGTATCCACAGGCGGGCACGAATCTCCCCCGGTCGTTCTAGGCAAACGAAAGTTTTTAAACGGGCGATGCGACCGTTCGACTTTGCGAACACTTTCAGGAGGCTATCCTTATGGCAACGATGGGAAAATACTGCAAGGCTTATCCGATTGAGAGGTTCCGTCAGTTCAGCGGCTGGACGGAGAAGAGCGAGAATGCGCGAAAAGAGAAGCGGCAAGTTGATGGGGTAGAGACGGAGGGGCCGCGCGACCTAAACGATTATCTCTACCTGCAAGAAAACTACACCGTGACCGACGGCATTTTCATCGATCAGAACATCATTTTTGAAAGCGTCACACCGGAGTGGGTGGAATATTGTAAAGACACTCTGAAGTTTGAAATTCCCGCGCAGGAATCCGTGACCAGCGCTGAGGCCGGAAGCTAGACAGGCGGCGACTCACGGAGAGACCATCGTCCGCAGCCTTACTCCATGTGGCGGCCCCGTCCGTTGGAGTATGAGCGTTTCGTTCTCGCCGTGGGCAGCCAAGATGAAGTAATCCTCCAACCTCGCTTCAAACTCCCGCTCGATTAATCCCCATATGTCTGTAACAGAATCCATCGTCGCACGCGACGCAGGGGTGAACTCCACCGCCGACGCACCTGCCGTCGTCTCTATCCAACACATTTCGAAAACCTATCCGCAGCGTTTTGCGCCCATGAAGAGTCTGTCTCGCGGCGCTCCGAGACCTATCGTCGAAGCTTTACACGATGTCTCGTTCGACATCCGCGAGGGAGAAGTCTTCGGCCTGATAGGTCGCAACGGGGCTGGCAAAACGACTCTCACCAAGATTCTTGCGACGCTCGTCCAGCCCACCTCCGGCAACATCACTGTGCGTGGGTACGACAGCGTGCGGAATGAGGAGGAGGTGCGCCGTCAGATAGGACTGGCGAGCGCGGAAGAGCGGACGTTTTACTGGCGGCTGACGGTCGAGCAGAATCTATGGTTCTTCGCGCGGCTGTACGGCATGTCGGGGCAGTCGGCACGGCAGCGCATCTCTGAGCTGCTCGCGCGGTTTGAGCTTGAAGACTCGGTTCGGCAACGATTCGGCACTCTATCGACCGGCAACAAACAGAAGATGGCGGTGGCGCGTGCGATGCTCAACTCGCCCCCTGTGTTGCTGCTCGACGAGCCGACCCGCTCACTCGACCCTCTCGCAGCCGTCCGCATGCGCGCCCTCATCGCGTCGTTCGCGCGCGCCACTCCGCCCGTCACCATCCTGCTCACCTCGCATAACCTCGCCGAGGTCGAGGAGCTTTGCGGTCGCATCGCCGTCATCAGCCGTGGGCGAATATGCGCGTCCGGCACGCCCGCAGAGGTGCGCGCCCTAGACAAACAGCAGGAGCGGATTCGCCTCGTCGTCGGCGGCATATCCCGCGCCCACGCCGAAGAGATTCTTACGCACAGGCTCGGCGAGGTGGAGGTTCATGAGGAAGGTGAGAACGTGGTGGTGAGTTTCGTGCGCGAGGCGGGCGATGATCGTCTCGACCGCGGGATGCGCGCGCTGTTGGAAAATGGCACGCGACTGGAGGCGACCGATGTTGAGCGCCCCACGCTGCTTGATGTGCTCGAAAGCTACGAGCAGGTCAAAGAAAGCGAGGTGTCGGTTTGAGTAAAATAATCTCCGCACTCGGCAGGATACGCGCCTTCCTTGTGCGCGACTTTCAGCTGGCCGTGAGTTATCGAATGGCCTTCGTTTTGCGCATCGTGACCATCCTGATTCTGGTCACGACGGCGTATTACATCTCACAGATTTTCGCGCAAAGGTCGGACAATCCTTTCACCGAGTGGCGTTACCCGCTCGCCGCTTGGATTACGGGGCTGGCGGTCTTGAATTATTTCGTGACCAATTTTTCAAGCCTCGCCAACGCCATCCGCACAGAGCAGTTGCAGGGCACGCTAGAAGGCGTCCTGATGACCCCCATCACCATCCCCGTGCTCATCATCGCCAGCTCGGCCCTGAGCTTCTTCGAGGCGACGCTCTTCTCCTCTCTCTATCTCATCTTCGGCTGGCTCTTTTTCGGCGTGACGTACGAGGGAAACTTCCTTCTGGCCTTTATGATTCTGGCGCTCACAACGATGGTGCTGGCCTCGATTGGCATCCTCTCGGCCAGCTTCGCGATGGTCTTCAAGCGGGGCGACCCGGTGGCGATGCTGCTCGGCACTTCGACCGCGCTACTCTCCGGCGTCTTCTTCCCGATTCAACTTCTGCCCGACACCATGCGCGGCCTTTCGCAGCTCTTGCCCGCGACCTACGGCCTGACGGCCATCCGTTCCGTGCTCATCGACGGGCAGGGCTTCGCGGAGGTTCAGTCGCCCATCTACACGCTTCTGATTTTCCTCGCGGTGTTGCTGCCGCTCTCTCTGTGGGTCTTCACCTATGCCGTCCGTCGCGCCAAACGCGAGGGCAGTCTGATTCAATACTAGCGCCCTGCATCCAGACACTCCCCGCGCGCCGCCGCCGACTCCTTACTCTTTCAAGCTCACGCAATCAACTCCCGTTCTATCACTCTGTATGAGCAAGAAAAGCTACGAGGCGATCTATCCGCTGTCCACGCCGCAGCAGGGGATGCTCTTTGAGACTTTGGTCTCCCCCAGCTCGGGCATCCACATCGAACAGATAACCTGCGAGCTGCGGGGCGCGCTCGATGGCTCTGCGTTCGAGCGCGCGTGGCAGAGGGTCGTCGAACGTCACGCCATTTTGAGGACGGTCTTCGTCTGGAAAAATCAGGAAGACCCGCTTCAAGTCGTGCTCTCTCAAGTGGAGGTTCCAATCGAGCGGCAGGATTGGCGGCAACTGCCGGATGCCGAACGGCAGAAGCAGCTCGACGCCTATCGAAAGGGCACGCGTCTTCGCGGGTTCGAGGTGTCAAAGCCGCCGCTGATGCGACTCGCGCTCTTCCAGACCGGCGACCAGACGCATCAGCTCGTCTGGACTTATCATCACATTCTGATGGACGGCTGGTGTCGCCCCATCGTTTTCAACGAGCTGCTCGCCTTTTATCACGCCTTCAACAAGGGCGAGGATGTCGAACTCCCGCGCGGGCGCGCGTATCAGGACTATATCGCTTGGCTTAGCCAGCAAGACCTCTCGCAGGCCGAAGCCTTCTGGCGCAGGACGCTCAAAGGCTTCTCCGCCCCGACCCCGCTCGGCCCGCAAGCTGAAGAGACGCTCGAACACGAACCCGACGACCATTACGGCGGTCAGTCAAACGCCTTGCCGGCAGAAGCTACCGCCGCCCTTCAAGCTTTATCCCGGCAGCACCATCTCACGCTGAACACCATCGTGCAGGGCGTCTGGGCAATACTCCTGAGCCGTTACAGCGGCGAGCAGGACGTGGTCTTCGGAGCCACCGTTTCGGGCCGCCCGCCCGACGTGCAGGGGTTTGAAACCACGGTCGGCATGTTCATCAACACCCTCCCCGTGCGCGTCAAGGTGGCTCCCGAAGCCGCGCTCCTGCCATACCTGAAAGGCGTTCAGGAGAGTAACTTCACGCTTCGCCAGTACGAATACAGTCCCACCGGACTGATTCACCAGTGGAGCGAGATACCCGGCTCGCTGCCGCTTCACGAGAGCCTGATTGTCTTCGAGAACTACCCGGTTGACTCTTCGCCCGAGCACGCCGCTTTGTCGATAGACATCTCCGGCCTCCGCACCAAAGGAGCGCAGACCAAATTCGGCCTGACCATCCTCGCAACTGCCGGGACGGAGCTGATTCTCAACCTCATCTCCGACAGACGCCGTCTAGACGACGCATATGTCGAACGTCTGCTAGGGCATTTTCAGCTCTTGCTCAAGAGCATCGCAGCCAACCCGGAACAAAAGGTCGAATCGCTTCTCAATAAAATTCCGTCCGAAGAGATTCCGAGAGTCCGTTCGCCGCGAAGTCTTGAACGGCGAAAAGTTGAGGATGAATTTGTTGCTCCTCGCACGCTCGTCGAAGAGATACTCGTCGGCATCTGGTCGCAAACTCTAGGAGTGGAGCAAGTGGGAGTGGAAGACAACTTCTTCGAACTCGGCGGCCACTCCCTCCTCGCCACTCAGCTCATCACACTCC
>WUUC01170687.1_pt1 | contig 12873 bp, 11 predicted proteins | sample 6278441 | NCBI WGS metagenome assembly WUUC01 (sample SAMN13675441, study PRJNA597444) | soil metagenome | isolation source: soil | place: USA: Washington | collected 2017-10 | reverse complement strand
CGCCCTCGCGACCGGTGCCGAGGGCGGCGTCCCAGGCGTCGCGGGCGGCCGCCAGGACCTCGGCGGGGGCGAGCCGCGGGTCGATGCCGTCGACCGCGGCACGATGCTTGGCGATGACTCGCAGCATGCCGTCACGGTCGGCGGCGTAGCCGTCGAAGGGCCCCACGACCTTCGCGATCTCCGCGGAGGTGCGGTATGCGTGCCCGGTCATGAGCGCGGTGATCGCACTCGCCCAGGCACGGCCCTCGTCGGAGTCGTACGGCAGCCCCTGGCTCATCAGCAGGCCACCGAGGTTCGCGTACCCCAGGCCGAGCTGGCGGTAGGCCTTCGCGTTCGCGGCGATCTTCTCGGTGGGGTAGCTGGAGTTCCCTATGATGATCTCCTGTGCGAGGAACACGATCTCCACCGCGCGCCGGAACGCATCGACGTCAAAGACACCCTCGGCTTCGAACTTGCGCAGGTTCAACGACGCAAGGTTGCAGGCGGAGTCGTCGAGGTGCATGTACTCGCTGCAGTTGCGCACGACAACGCCGTTGACGATATAGCTGTGATTCCGTGGCTCGGACAGGTTATAGGTCAGCTCCACGCCGTCGTCTTCAAGCTCGACCAGCCAGACGTCGTCATCGGTCTCGTGGCGGGAGGGCTGCTGGGCGATCGCTGCCAGCCGTTCGGCCTTGGACGGCAGCGTAAAGCCAATATCGCTGGCGAAGCGTTCCAGGGCGCGCCCGCTGATGCGCAGTTGACGCCCACCCGCCCGCCCGTGACTGTGGATGCCAAGGGTCAGCAGGAGTTGCTGAGCTTCGTACAGGAGCGCTTCGCTGGTTGAGCTCAGACACACGCAGTGGTGGTCCTCGCTCACGCCCTGGCCGACACAGCCGGCGGCGTCGAACAGGCCGCGAAGGTACTCCGCCGCGATCTCCGGCGGTGCGCCAAAGATGGCCGACGGGAGGTGCTTGTTCGCGGGCGTCGCCGGGGTGACTCCAAGCGCGTCGAAGAGGCGCGCGAGCGGTCGCCGGGCCAGGCGCAGCCGGACGGTGCCGTTCTTCTGCCGTGTTCCAGTCACATCCCAGCCCGACTGGGCCAGGAACGCCCGGTGGCGCGCAAGGAGCCTGTGCTGTTCCTCGTCGCTGCCGTAGATCGTGACGAGGACGTTCGCGGACACGGCGCCATGGCCTGTGTGGTACCCGAGGTAGTGGGCGAGATCCCTGGACCACTTCTCGGGGAAGTCCATCACGAGGCCACGGTCACCCTTCATGTGGTGGGCGAGCACCTCGCCGGAAATCGGTAGCGACCCGTCCGCCATGGTGGCCGGCGTTGGGAGGTTGACGACCTTGACGCGGTCGCCGTCTGTCAGGTCGGAGGCCGCCACGTACCCGCGGTTCACCGTGAAGATTCGGTGCGCCGGCGTGCAGCGCAACACCATCCCATTAGAGAACCGCAACCGCACGATGGGGTTGCCCCCGGTGATCATGAACGCTTCCGGGGCGCTGAGCACGACGCGCTCCGCCGGCTGCTCCTCGCTGGTCGCGTCGTGGGTGTAGACCTCAAACGTCTCACCGGCCCGGACCCTGGTGAACATCGCATCGAAGCGAACCAAACCCCTGTCGGTGTGGACGAGTGCATCACCCGGGAAGCATGGGTTCGAAGCGTTGATGCGACCGGCCTGAGGCGTGGTATGCCAGTCGTTGATGGTGGTGTCGTACTGCATGCCGGGGTCGGCGCACTCCCAGGCGGCCTGAGCGATCTCGCGCATGAGGTCGCGGGCCCGAAGGGTCTTCTTCACTGTCCCGTCCAGCACGCCGTGGAGGGCGAAGTCACGATCCTCAAGGACCGCGTGCATGAACTCGTCGGTCACCCGCACCGAGTTGTTCGCGTTCTGGTACTGGATCGACGCCGAGTCAGCGCCGTCGAGGTCCATGTCGAAACCGGCCTCCCGCAGAACGCGCGCCTTCGCCTCCTCACGGCACTTGCACCAGATGAACTCCTTGATGTCGGGGTGGTCGACATCGAGAATGACCATTTTGGCGGCCCTGCGTGTCTTCCCTCCCGACTTAATGGTGCCGGCGGAGGCGTCCGCGCCCCGCATAAAGCTCACGGGACCGGACGCCGCGCCCCCGCCCTTGAGTGGCTCGACCGAGGAGCGGATCCTCGAAAGGTTCACTCCGGAGCCAGAGCCGCCCTTGAAGATCAGCCCCTCCTCGACGTACCAGTTGAGGATCGAGGCCATCGTGTCCTCGACGGACAGGATGAAGCACGCCGAGCACTGTGGTGTCTCCTCGACGCCGACGTTGAACCACACCGGCGAGTTGAAGGCCGCCTTCTGGGTCACCAGCACGTGCTTGAGCTCGGCGTTGAAGGTCATGGCCGAGTCGTCGTCAGCGAAGTAGCCGTCGCTGCGTCCCCAGCCGGTGATCGTGTCGGCGACCCGGTCGATCATCTGCCGCACACTGCGCTCACGCTCCGGCGATCCGAGCTGTCCGCGGAAGTACTTCTGGGCGACGATCGTCGTGGCGTTCAGGGACCAGGCCTTGGGGAACTCCACGGCGTGCTGCTCGAAGACCATGCCACCGGTCTTCCAGTCCCGGATGACCGCGTCACGGACGTCCCACTCGACCTCCTCGTACGGGTGCACTCCCGGACGGGTGAAGTGCCTGCTGACGTGCAGGCCGGCGCCGGTCGGGGTCCGCACAGCGGTGAGGGCGTCGCACGTGGTGACCATGGGCTCTCCTAAACGGGCCCCTGTCGACTGCGCAGGGTGAAGTACATTAGTGTAGTTACGTCAGCTAGAGTGCCTCAGCAAAGCACCCGCGTCAAGCACTTCCGGCGGCCGCTCTCCCATATCAAGCATCGCGCTCCCGCTGCTACCACTATATATTGGGGTCTGCGGCGACGCTGGCGCTCGTACTGCGGGCACGCTAACACCCGGGTGTGCCGCCGGGATGCGTAGGTGGAGATCCCTAGGAGGCGAGGGAGGGGAAGCGTGCGCTGTCCGTACTGTGCGGGTGACGACGACCGCGTCGTGGACTCCCGCGCGGCCGAGGCGGGCGCCGCGGTACGCCGGCGCCGCCAGTGCCTGGCATGCGGACGGCGCTTCTCGACGTACGAGCGGGTTGAGCACGCGGTGCTTGCCGTGCGCAAGCGCAGCGGCGCGACGGAGCCGTTCCACCGCGAGAAGGTGCTCGCCGGCATCGTTAGGGCGACGGGTCAGCGTCCCACGGACAGCCACGCGCTGAGACGGATCGTCGCCCGCGTCGAGGCCCGCATCCGCTCCTTGGGGCTGCGAGAGGTGCCGAGCGAGGTCATCGGCAGCGAGGTGCTCGAAGCGCTCCGGGAGTTCGACCCGGTGGCGTATGTTCGCTTCGCCAGCGTCTACAGGCAGTTCACCAACCCAGACGACTTCGTTCGCGAGCTCGCCCGTCTCGACAAGCACTCGCCGCCGGAGCCCGCTGGAGAGCCTGACACCGGCTGATGGCACCACCTACTCTGCCGGCAACCACAGCACCGAGCCGGGCACGAGCGCCGTGGGCTCGACTTCGTTGAGGGCGACGACCTGTGACACATAGGTAGCCAGATCCCGCCCGGGCGGCCGGTGCCGCCGCGCCAGTTGCCAGATCGTGTCGCCGCTGCGGACGACGACACCCCGCAGCACTGGCGACGGCTGAGTCTCGACCGGCGGGGAGCCGGTCGTCGGCTGACCGGGCCCTGTCCGAATGAGGGGCAGCGCCGCCACCCCCAACCCCATCATCGCCACGAGGGCGAGCAATACAAGCAGCCGTCGGACGCGGTAGACGCGCGCGGGAAGCCGCGCCGGTGCGGCGGCGCCCCGGGGCGAGGACTCCCGCGAGGATCGTGGGCGCTGCAGATCCCAGCTCACCGTGGCCATGGTCAAGCTCCTCTCCATGCCGGCCCCTCCTACCGTGTCGAACGCTGGTTCGGATGTCAACAGGTCAATCGAACAGATGTTTGCTCACGGGTGTGACACCTGCTACGGTCTGCATTGCAGCGAAGCTCGCCAACACAAGGAGAAAACGTGGCGTCGCAGGGCCGTCTGACCGCTCGTCAGCAGCGCATCCTCGAGGTCATCCGGCACGCGGTGCACAGCCGCGGGTATCCGCCCAGCGTGCGGGAGATCGGCGACGCCGTCGGCCTGAAGTCGCCGTCCAGCGTGCACAGCCAGCTCGCGACCCTGGAGCGCGCTGGCTACCTCCGGCGGGACCCAGCGCGACCGCGCGCGATCGAGCTGCGCGGCGCTGGCTCGGCGCCCGCGTCCATGGCGTCCGCGGCGGCACCGGTGCCGCTGGTCGGTGAGATCGCCGCCGGCGCCCCGGTCATTGCTGAGGAGCAGATCGAGGATGTCTACTCCTTACCGCGAGCGCTCGTCGGTGAGGGCACCCTGTTCATGCTCCGGGTACGGGGGGAATCCATGGTGCAGGCCGGCGTCTTGCCGGGGGACCTCGTCGTCGTGCGGCAGCAACCCCAGGTTGAGCAGGGGGAGATGTGCGCCGCCATGATCGAAGGCGAGGCCACAGTGAAGTACTTCCGGCGGACCCGCGGTGGAGAGGTCTTCCTCGACCCGGCCAACGAGGGCTACGAGCCCATCCCCGTCCCACCCGGCGCCGACAGTGCGATTCTCGGGAAGGTAGTGGCCATTTTGCGCAGCGTCTAGCGACCGCGCGGGCTCCCGCTCGCCCGTAACGGTGGCGCTCGTAGGCCGACGGCCCACTCCCGTTCGTAGGCCCAGGGCTCGCGCCCGTTCGTAGGCCCAGGCTCGCGCCCGTTCGTAGGCCCAGGCTCGCGCCCGTTCGTAGGCCCAGGCTCGCGCCCGCTCATAGGTCAAGACACGCCAGCGCTCGCCCCGTTCAATCAGGATTCACGGCCGCGGGGGCGGGGATACCCTGGCGAGCGTGGGCGTGGGCTCACGAAGGAGGCTAGGACCATGACCATCGGTGGCAGCATCGCCCTCCTGGTGGTCGGCGCCATCCTCGCCTTTGCGGTCAACCTCGAGCTCCAGGGCCTCGACCTGAAGGTGGTCGGATTCATCCTCATGCTCGCCGGAGTCGTCGGCCTCGGGTTCGGCATCACCGCGAGCACGAAGAGTCGCCGCGGGGGCGTCGTGGAGGAACGCCGCATCTACGACGACCGGGACAGCTTCTAGTGCACCGTCTTGAAGTTCCTTGTCATTCGGCCGCGCCTGCATCCCGGGACGCCCGCGTGTTGCTCGTCGCTTGCGTACTACTGGTACGCGGCGCTCGTCGCGCCTTGGCGCTCCCGGCGCGGTCGCACCCTCGGTGCACAAGGAACCTCTGCGACGGAGGACTTTCCGCTCAACCGCTGTCCCGGCGGCCGTCACCACTCCATGGGTTGACCGTCGCGTAGGCAGCGATCGCCTCGCCGGCGCCGCGCCCGAGGTTGGCGAGCAGGTAGGTGCCCTCGGCGCGATGCTCCTCCTCGAGCACCTCGCCCTCCCGGTGCGCCTGCGCGACCAGGTCTGCCCGTTCGTATGGGACGACGGCCTCGACGACCCGTCGCACCGACGGCATCAGGGCCGTTGCCCGAGCGATCAGCTCGTCGATACCCGTGGCCTCGACGGCCGAGACCGTTACCGCCTGCGGGAACTGTCGCCGCAAGCCGTGTAGCCCGTCGGGATCGGCCGCGTCCGCCTTGTTGAGCACGAGCAGGCGGGGGGCGGGAGCGGCCCCGATCTGGTCGAGCACGCGGTCGACCGCGAGGATCTGCGCTTCCGCCTCGGGATGGCTCGCGTCGGCGACATGCAGCAGGAGGTCGGCTCGCAGCGTGTCCTCGAGGGTCGACTGGAAGGCCTCGATGAGCTGGGTCGGCAGCTTCTTGACGAAGCCGACGGTGTCGGTGATCACCGCCGGCCGCCCGTCGGACAACGTCAGCCGTCGCGCGGTCGTGTCGAGCGTGGCGAACAGCTGATCGGCGACCAGCACACCGGCACCGGTGAGCCGGTTCATGAGCGTGGACTTGCCCGCGTTCGTGTAGCCCACCAGCGAAACCGCGGGGACCTCGTGGCGCTCACGCTCCTTCGTCTTCAACCGACGGGTTCGCGAATACTCCCTCAAGTCGGCCTTCAGCCTGGTGATCCGCCGGTTGATCTTGCGACGGTCGACCTCGAGCTGGGTCTCCCCCGGTCCACGGCGGGCGCCGATGCCGCCCGCCTGTCGGGACAGCGCGTGGCCCCAGCCGCGCAGCCGGGGAAGCAAGTAGTTCAGCTGGGCTAGCTCTACCTGAGCCTTACCCTCTCGGCTGGCCGCATGCTGGGCAAAGATGTCGAGGATCACGATGGTCCGGTCCAAGACCTTGACCTCGAGTCTCTCCTCGAGATTACGCTGCTGAGCCGGGCTCAACTCGTCGTCGAAGATGGCCGCGTCGCCACCGAGGGAGCGCACCAGGTTCCTGAGCTCACCGACCTTGCCTCGTCCAATGAAGGTTGCAACGTCAGGGGTGTCGCGCTTTTGGACCACGCGCCCCACGGTCTCGGCGCCGGCGGTGTCGACCAGGAGCTCGAGCTCGTCGAGGGACGCGTCGACATCGTGGGTCGTGACGCCGGCGGGGTGCAGTGCGACGAGCACCGCCTGCTCCACCGGCCGGAAGATCGCGACGCCCTCTTGAGGGGCGCCCTCGATGACACGCTGGGCCGCGGCCCGGCGGCGCCCCGCGCGCGAGAGGTTGAGCTCCGCGTCTCGGCTGTCGGTTTCGGTGTGGGTCATGCCTTCTCCAGCGCGGCGAGCCAGGCGTCATCGAGGTGGCCGCTGGCGACCTCGACCGCTGGCCCGCTCGCGTACAAGATGTCGTTCCGCCAGTCGATCTCGAGCACGCCTCCCGGCAGCTCGACCTCGACGCGTCGGTCGGCGAGGCCCAGCAGGACTGCGGCGGCGGCCATGGCTGATGCCCCCGTTCCAGAAGCCATGGTCTCCCCAACGCCACGCTCCCAGATCCGCCCGACCACGCGACGGCGCGCGGGCGCAGCGATGAACTCGACGTTCGTCCCCTCAGGGAACGCGGGGTGGTGCTCGATGAGGGGCCCTAGCGCCGTGACCGGGGCCGTTGCCACGTTCTCAACAACGAGAACGGCGTGGGGATTCCCCAACGACAAGGTCGTGAGCCGCAGCCGGCCGCCGTCGACGTCGATGGGATGGTCCAACGCGATGGGGACGGGGGCACCCATGTCGACGCAGACGCGCTCGACACGCCCGTCCGGGCCGCGCAGGCATACCACCGGCTTTACGCCGGCGCGGGTGTCCACGCGCACGGTGACGGCGTCGCCACGATCGCCCTGCCGCGGCTGGCCAGTGACCAGGCCATGGTCGACGACGTGCTTGGCGACGCAGCGAACGCCGTTGCCGCACATCTGGGCGACCGAACCATCCGCGTTCCAGTAGTCCATGAAGACGTCCGCCACCTTGCCAGGACCGGGAGCGGCGACGCGGATGACCCCGTCGGCACCGAGCCCGAAGTGCGGTCTGCATAGCGCGCGCACGAGCGGGGCCGTGAGCTCGATCCGCCCCTCCAGGTCGGGCAGGAGCACGAAGTCGTTGCCTGCACCGTGGGCCTTGACAAAGCGCATCGACGAGGACGTCCCCGTTCAGGTTAGGGCGGCTACCGCCTCGGCTGGGGACAGCCATCGTACCCGCGGGTCCGCCCGGAACCAGCGGAGCTGGCGAGCCGCGTAGCGGTGTGTCCTCGCCTTGATCCGTGCCTTCGCGTGGCCCATTGGGTAGAGCCCACCGAGGGCGTCGAGCACCTCCGCGTAGCCGATCGCCTGCCGCGCGGTCGGCGACAGCACCCGCGCCGACAAGGCCCGGCACTCGTCGACCAGCCCATGGGCGAACATCTCGTCGATCCGGGCATCGAGGGTCTCCCAAAGCCGCTCGCGGTTGACATCGAGGCCGACGACCTCCAGGCCGGCGTAGAGCGGCCGATAGGCCTCCCACGCCCTGCGCCACTCACTGAAGGGACGACCGGTCAACGTGTACACCTCGAGCGCGCGGATCGCTCGCCGCAGGTTCCCTGGATCCATCCTGGCGGCGGCTAGGGGGTCGACCGAGGCCAACGCCGAGTGGGCGCCGGGCGCATCCTCGGCGTAGCGGGCCTCCAGGTCGCGGCGCACGGCGGGGTCGGTCGGCGGGAACGACAACGCGTCGACCACCCCCCGGAAGTACAGCCCTGAGCCTCCGACGAGCAGCGGCAACCCGCCTCGGGCGACAACGTCGGCCACCGCCGATCGGGCCTCCCTCTGGAACCAGTGGACCGTGCAAACGGTCTCGGGCTCGAGCACGTCGACCAGGTGGTGCCGCACCCGCTCGCGCTCGTGCCGGGTCGGTTTGGCGGTGCCGATATCCATGCCGCGGTAGACGGTGAAGGCATCCACAGCGACGACCTCGGCGCGAATCTTCTCGGCGACCTCCAGGGCAACGGCGGACTTGCCGGTGCCCGTCGCACCCACGATCGCGAGGACCCTGGGGAGCATCCGCTCACGCACCGCAGGCGACGAGGTAGCCCACGCCACGAGGCGCCAAGTACGAGCGCAGGACCATGCCGATCTTGGCGGCGCTGCAGACACCGTGCGCGACCGCGAGGGGCGCCCACCCCAGCGCGCCCACGCGCCGGGCCTCCTCCGGTCCGAGTCGCGCCAGCCCTCGCAGCCGCCCGCTGTCAACCACGGCGACGGCCCGGTCGTCCCACGCCTGTGCCCCGTCGACTCGGAACAGCGGTGAAGCCTCCGTCAGGCCGGCCGACAGGTCACCCGCCACCACGACGGCAAGGCGGCTGCCGGCGGCGGCCGCGACGATGTCCGCTCCCACGTCCGTCAGCACCTCGAACGTTGCCGAGGATGGGACGCTGACCGACACCACCCCGGGCCGCGGCTCGACCGGGGCGGTGAGAGCGACCTGGCGCCACAGGAACGTGAGCACCGCCGCGCCCAGCGGCAGGCACCGCCCTCGGTAGCCGGGGTAGACCAGCGCGCCGATGAGGGCGTCCGCGACGGACTTGCTGCCGGCGACGCGCTGCTCGAGGTCAGGACGGCCGATGCCGGCGAGGCTCGCGATCCCGCCGTCGTCGATGGTGGACTCCCCGGCGGTGATGAGCACCATGACGTCGGCGGGCGGCACGGACCGCAGCGCCGCGGTGACGGCGCGGACGACGGCCGGGACCCCGTGGGGCAGGGTGGCGCTCACTCCCGGGACGAGCAGCGGGGCGGTGGGGATGGCGGAGACGCCGACGATCACGTGCGTCAGGGCGAGGCCGCGAGCGGCAAGGCTCCCTCAGCGGGAGGATGGCCGCGCTCCTCGACGACCGTGCCGAGCAGGTAGTGGGCCGCGGCCTGCTCCAGGCGCGTGCGGACCAGCGCTCCGGGGACGGTTGCCGGCGTGCGGGTAACGTGGACCAGGCGGTTCGTCCGCGTTCGCCCGCTCATCCGCGTCGAGTCGGTCTTCGACTCGCCGTCGATCAGCAGTTCCTGCACGGTGCCGACCTGCCGGCGGTTCGACTCCTCCGACAACCGTCGAGTGAGCGCGGCGAGCCGGCGGTAGCGAGCGTTCACCACCGCGGGGTCGAGGTGCCCGTCGAGCCCAACCGCGGCCGTGCCGGGACGTTTCGAGTACTCGAACGTGAAGGCCGCGTCGAAGGCCGCGGCCTGGGTGACCGCCAGCGTGCGCTCGAAGTCCTCCTCGGACTCCCCGGGGAAGCCCACGATGATGTCGGTGGAGATGGCGACGCCGGGGATGGTCGCCCGCGCCTCGGCGACGAGGTCAAGGTAGCGCGCGGACCGGTAGGAGCGCTGCATCCGCCGCAGGATCCGGTCGCTGCCGGACTGCAGCGGCAGGTGCAACTGTTCGCAGACGTTGGGGACGTCGCGCATGGCGGCGAAGACGTCGTCCGTGAAGTCCTTCGGGTGGGGGCTCGTGAAGCGCACCCGTTCGAGGCCGTCGACCTCGCCGAGGGCGTGGAGCAGCTCTGCGAACAGCGTCCGGTTTCGTGGCCTCGACGGGTGGCTACCCGGCTCCTCGGCGAGAACGAGGTCGCGCCCATAGGAGTTCACGTTCTGTCCGAGCAGCGTGATCTCGCGAACCCCGTCGGCCACCAGGCCGCGGACCTCGGCGAGGATGTCACCCATCCTGCGGGAGGTCTCACGGCCACGCAGGAGCGGCACGATGCAGAACGTGCAGGTGTTGTTGCAGCCGATCGAGATCGAGACCCAGGCGTGGTGAGCCACCTCTCGCCGGGCCGGCAACGCCGAGGGGAATACCTGCGTCTGCTCGAGGATCTCGACGACCGGCAGGGACGCCGAGTCGGCCTGGAGTAGCAGGCGCGGCAGGCTCGCGAGGTTGTGCGTGCCGTAGACGACGTCGACCCACGGAGCGCGCTCCGCGATCGCGCCGCGGTCCTTCTGCGCCAGGCAGCCGCCAACGACCACGGTCTTGCTCGGGCTCGCAAGCTTGAGCGGCCTCAGCTGGCTGAGCTGCCCATACAGCCGGTTGTCGGCGTTCTCGCGGATTGCGCAGGTGTTGAAGAGCACGAGGTCGGCCGACTGGGGGTCGGGGGCCGGTCGGTAGCCCATGGTCTCGAGGACCCCGGCGGCCCGCTCGGAGTCGTGCTCGTTCATCTGGCACCCGAAGGTGCGGATGAAGTAGGTGCGTGCACTCACGCCAGCGAGGATAGCGAGCCGGCTAGCGGGCGATGCCGGTGGCGCGGAGCTCGCGCACGACGGTGATGGTGATGTGCCCCGGATACTGCAGTTCCGACTCGATACGCTGAGCCAGCGTGGCCGCGAGCCCCCGGGCCTCGTCGTCGCTCACGACCTCGGGGCGGACCATGACGCGAACATCGCGCCCCGCCTGCATCGCGTATACCCGCTCCACGCCCTCGTGTGACCCGCACAGCTGCTCGATGCGTCGCAGCCGTGTGATGTATTGCTCGTGGGCGTCCCGTCGCGCGCCGGGGCGGGCGGCGGAGATGGCGTCCGCGGCCTGGGTGATCACCGCCTCGATGCTGCGGAACTCGACTTCGCCGTGGTGGGCCTCGATCGCGTGGCACACCAGCATGGGCTCCCCCAGGCGCCGGGCGATCTCTGCGCCGACGGCGGCGTGGCTGCCTTGGACCTCGTGGGTGAGCGCCTTGCCGATGTCGTGCAGCAGCCCACAGCGGCGCAGCATGTCCCCGCTCATGCCGAGCTCTTCGGCGATGGTGCCACCGATGTGCGCCGTCTCGACGCAGTGCCGCAGCACGTTCTGCCCGTACGAGGTGCGGTACTGCAGCTCACCCAGCAGACGGACAAGATCGGGGTTCAGTCCCGCAACGCGAGCCTCGTCACCGGCTTGCTGCCCAGTTCGGGCGACCTCCTCGCCGACGCGAAGGATGGCTCGTTTGTGCTCGCTCTCGATCGCGGCCGGATGGATCCGCCCGTCGGTGACGAGGGCGGTGAGGGTGAGGCGAGCGACCTCGCGACGGAGTGGATCGAAGCAGCTCAGCAGGACCGACTGGGGAGTGTCGTCCACGACGAGGTTCACGCCCGTCACCTGCTCGAAGGCACGGATGTTGCGTCCGTCACGGCCGATGATCCGGCCCTTCATGTCGTCGTCGGGGAGCGCGACCATGGACACGCTCAGCGTCCCGCCGGTGTCCACCGCGACTCGCTGGACGGCGGTCGCCACGATCTCTTGGGCGCGGCGCTGGGCTTCCTCTCGGGCGCGATTCTCGACATCGCGGACGAGTGCGGCAGCGTCGCCGCGGGCCTCCTCCTCGACCCGTTCGATGAGCGCTTGCCGCGCCTCGTCGGTGGTGTACTCGGCGATCTCCTCGAGCCGCTTGCGCTGGCCGATGACGGCGTCCTCCAGCTCGGCGGCCTGGGCTGTAAGGTTGCGTTCACGGTCGAGGAGGTTCGCCTCACGCAGCTCCAGCGTCCTGGCCTTGGCCTCGAGCGTCTCCTCGCGACGGGTCAGGCGCTCGTCGCGTTGGTCCAGGTTCACGGCCCGCTGCTGGAAACGGTCCTCCAACTCCTCGGAGCGGCGCACGCCGGTCCGCTGGAAGCGTGCCCGCTCCCAGAGCATGAGCACGACGGCGACCGCGGCGCCGACGGCGACGACCAGGACTCCGATAACGGCCCCGTTCGCCTCCATTCGGTCGCTCCTCGTCGACATCGATGGGGCGACAGTATGGCGTGCTGTCACCCCAGCGCGGCGCGCGGCGGTCCCGAGCATGGCGCCTGCGACTTCGGCTCTCTCACCTGCACGTTCCGCGGCACATCCCGCACGCACAAATGCGCAGGTCAGCGCCCTCAATAATACGAGGCGGTGGAGGGCGCTTCAACGGGTCGGGCCGGGCGGCAGGTTCCGAGTGCTACCTGGCGGAGCGGCCGGTCACTCGCCGGCGAGCCACGCGTCTGGTCACCTGGGGGACGTGATCGTCGACAAGACCATGCTCGTCATCGGCGGTACCGCCACGACCAGCGGCGTACAGCAGCGCAATGAGGAGTCCGAGCATCGCGCCCGAGACGCGGTCGACGCTGGCGACCACGCCGAAGCCCGCGACCAGCGCCATGTACCCGATGAGTGCGCGGCGCCGGGAGCGCGTGACGAACATGGCCGCCGCCACGGCGAGCGCGGGGATGCCGGCGACGAGCCACACGACCGCAACGCTCACCGCTCCTCCTTGGCCCGACGCCCATAAGCGTACGCCCCCGCGTCGGCCGACCCGCAACGACGACGCCGGGAAGCGGCTCAGTCCCAATCGCGGTCGAGACCGCTGACGCTCAGCGCGACGCGCTGAGCGAGGCCGAGGGGGTAGCCGCGGCGGACGAGCCAGCCTTGGAGGCGGCGCGCCACCGTCTCCGGGGGCAGCGTGACGGGGAGT
>WUUC01070709.1_pt1 | contig 12873 bp, 17 predicted proteins | sample 6278441 | NCBI WGS metagenome assembly WUUC01 (sample SAMN13675441, study PRJNA597444) | soil metagenome | isolation source: soil | place: USA: Washington | collected 2017-10 | reverse complement strand
ACGCAATAACCATATCTATAGAATCGATTCTCATTGAATTTTTAACTACAACTTTCTTGCAAATTACTCCAATTATGCTTTCAGCTATAAGCATAACCCTGGCCGGTATGATGCTATCGCTATTAGCATTATTTTTGATGAAAAGGAAAGGAATTTTCAGATTATTTTTGAAATCATGGAAAGATCTAATTTTTGCCAGTTTCTTCCTTGCAGTGGGCATATTCACATGGTATGATTCCATCAACAGAATTGGTGCTTCAAAAGAGTTGCTCATAGCTGGTCCTCTTGAAATTGTTATTATTGTTGCTTTGGCACGGGTTTTTTTGAATGAGAAACTAGATAGGATTCAGGCTGGGGGAATAGTTCTTGCACTGATAGGATTCATTATCTCTCTAGTAAGTGATGTTGGCACTGATGTTTTGGATGGCACACAAACGGTAGTAAAATCTACACTAGTTACATTTGGAGATATAGAAGCAATTCTTTCTGCATTTGGGTTTGGAATTGGTGTTCTCTTTCTAACTAAACTCCTTACATTGCATTCACCTATAGAAGCAGCAGGAGCCACTATGCTAATCTCTGGACTAATTTTGGTAGGATTTATGGTAGGATTTTCATATGAATCTTTACAGATATCCTCAGTGGCAGAGCGTTCTTTATTTCAACAGCCACACATATTGATGAACACCATTATAATATTATCACTCTTTTCATTGTTTCCCTTTGTTGGATCACTCTCCTATTCCACAGGCATAAGCAGAATAGGGGCTTCTATTACTGCAACCATCGGTTCCTCTAGTATTCTTATTACTGTAATAATACAAATAACGATAAAACAATTTGGAATATCGAGTAATTTACCCGAAAATATTTTTCTTGCTATTGTTGGTGGTATTATCGGATTTCTAGGAATATATGTTATTCATTTGCATGATCACTCTACGTCAGTCAATATAAGAAAAAACAAGGAAGATAATTATAGGAGCTAGCTTTGATTATGTTTTCTGTCACTTTGCTTTGATTTCAGAATTCATTTATTATGAAGTTTGTTCCCCAACTTTTATTCCACAAAAATGGCAATAAACCGAATTCAGGTTTGGATATAGTTTTTTGTGATGTATTCAAAGAGACCATACAATTCCATTTACCCTTCTTATTAGTTCATCATTTTCAATTGGTTTTGCAACAAAGTATCTTTCGCCCCATTTTGGAAAGACTTCTTTTCTATACGCTTCATAGTCTCGCAATTCACTTAGTGCAGTAAGAAAACATACCTTAAAGTGCTGGTCTTTCTCCCGTAATTTAAGATATAATTCAAAACCATTAATGGATGGCATTCTAATATCAAGTATCAAGAGATCGTAGACTCCTGGCCTAAAGTTCTGTATTACAGAAGATGGCTCATTAAATGAATCAACACTAAACCCATTATCCTCTAGAACCTTTTTAAGCATTAAAGTAATATCAGGTTCATCATCCACCACTAAAATTCTCTTATTGTTGCTATCTATCATTACTTATCTCAGCAACCCTTAGGGTTGAACTATTGATCTTAATCAGCCTTACTAATAAAAACTGTTTCCCTATCCGACCATAAGTATAAATAAAACTTTAGAACAGGTCTGAATTTTTTCGACAATCATCCTACTGAAACGTCAACCAAATTTACCAATTTAGTCCTTACATGCAGCTTGGACCTGAAATAAAAAGTATTTCCAATACTGCACAATCCTCTACTCTGTTCTTAACACCCTTGAAGAATTTCTATCCCCTGAAGGAAGCAAAATGGTGAATTCTTATACCTATATTTTATAGGTAATTGATAGGCGCCAATTCGTCCATTCTGTTGTATATTTCTAGTAGACGCATCCCCTTCTCAGTAGTTCTATAGGTTTGACTTCCCTCTTCATATTCCAGCAGTTCATTTTCAGCTAAAAGCGTCAAATATTCTTTCATGAGATTATATGAAAGAAACGCTTTATACATTATCTTAGTCTTAGTTGCGCCTCCACCGTTTGCAGCCTCTAGAATTAATCCAACTATGTCAGTTCTACTTCTATATTTCATTAAAGATTCATCAAAGAATTGGAGACTACGTATTTATGAGAAACTCAAATTAGTACTAAATGTATCCCTAGTTCGTATCAAATGAGACCAAGTTTTTATGTTATCATTCATAATCATCCCATTATACAATTGCATATTTTCCCATACGAGTCATCTAGATTATTATTATTAATTGTTCTTCTAAAAGTAAATGTTTGCATAAATAGATATATGTATGCGTACTATGTTGTTGCATATCATCCCACAATAGAATAATGCATTACCTGTTCTCTTGTTTTGGGATCCTCAATTAAGGATTCTATAATTTTTTTCTCTTTTACAAGGATTTTCAAAGCATTTCTGATATTTGATAGCGCTCTAATATCCTTTTTTGATGTGGGGATATTCCCTCCCTTAGTCAAGGCAATATTGAAAACTAGGTTAGCTATACGACGTTCCGAATATGGTTGATTCTCCCTTCTAAGAAAGCTTTCTATTTTATTTGCATATCTTGCTGCAATTATCTGATAAGGGGATCTAACTTTTTTTTCATTTTTCTTCTGACTCATACTATAGAAGTGCTAAATGGTTTCTATTAAGACTTACATGACGTAAATCAAGAATCCCATTTGGTAATTTATTCTGGATCGCCATACAACTATTTTGCTGCCTAGCTCATTACCATAGTTTTTGCTACCTCTAAAGTTCTATTAATCTTCTATATGCCTATTGTGAAGACAATTTTCTTTAGAGGTAGTTGGACATTAACATGGGAGAAGGGGTAATGATTTGTGAGCATATTTGAAAAAGAGCTTGGAATAAAGAAATTATTAGGCTCAAGCGGCCATGTATTTGCCAAGCTATTGGAATAGCAAGAAATCTCAGCTATTCCTGGAGTTCCTTACTTAATTTTAGGGATTGTGGATAGATATGTAGCATTGTACAACCTGCTTACAAATAACACAGCTGAGTTCTTATATGTTGGTATAGCATAATGTTACATACATGCAGTTGATCTTAATTTATGACACTCATGAAAAAGATATTACTTGTAGATGACGACCCTGACGCTAATCTTTCATTAAGTATATTATTAAGAGATAGAGGATTTGATGTTGACTCATTTACCTCTCCTTCAGATGCTCTAAGTATTTTCGACGTAATTACTATGACTTGTTAGTTTTAGATGTCAGAATGCCAAATATGGATGGATTTGAGTTGTACAGAGCGATAAGAGAGGTTGACACGAAGGCAAAGATATGTTTTTTTACTGCCGCTGAGCTAGATAATTATCGAGTGGCTGAGTTGGAAGATATGATGGAGGAATTAGGAGAAGAATGCTTTATTTCAAAACCTATAGAAAACAATGAAATATTATGTAGAATAAATACAATACTAACAAAAACAAACCATCCCTCTCCTATCTAAAATGCAATCCATCAGAATTATTATCTTGTTGTTAGGAGATTGTGCACTACCCCTATCAATTATTCCGGCTAGGATTCATGGATCTGACAAATAGTGATGGATCCAGTGCTTTAGACCATTACTTTAGATAGGACTCAGGAACTAAGTAATGGATTTTGTATGTCAAATAATTAATAGTATAATCTGGCATTCCTTGCAATATTATCCTGTAATAATATGATTTCTAAATGACAATTTTTGCATACCAAATATTTTGATTCCTGTGCTAATTCTTTCTTACACTTTTTACAAAACTTTTTTAGCATATAATACCTGCCTACCCAATCTTAGAAATGAATTAATAAATAATTCATTGCAAAAAACTTACTCCATCAAAACATGGCATTATCACGAAATAAAACCCAGATAAGGAGATATAATATTAAAAATCGCCGAAACCCCCTCCGTCAAATCCCCCAAAGTCTCCACTAGTATCGACCACATCACCTTCATTCCCATTACTCCCCACATCACTACCCCCTTCCTGATTGTTGCCTTCACTTCCATCAGTTGTACTTCCTGAATCGGTTCCAGTCATCTGGCTTTCCATTGGACTCATTGCCATTCCCATCATGGACATCATTGAAGTAAAGAACATTATATTCATAATTCCAGAAAATAGCATCATAGGCATCCACATCCTATTAGAATCCATAAAATCCTGTATTTGAGATCTATCACCATTATTATACCACTGTTGCACTTCACGCATCTTCTGCTCTAATTCCTGTTTCTTTGCATTAAGAAGCCTAATGCCTATTTCAGTTATGCTTAACCTTACTTTCTTGTTGCCAAAAAAGCCTCTCTTCTCTGCCCTAGTTATCAATCTCTGGTTGACCAAGTCATTAACAATTAATTCTACGTCACTCTTGTGCAATTTAGTCACTTTAGCAATTTTATTAATATCATTAATTCCTCTAGCTACTGCATCTAGTGTCATAAAATGACTGGGGCTCTCGTTGACCTTCACATTGGTCGACATATATTGTAATATATATGAGGACAATTTAAACCATAATCATTATCTTGGCTTTCAGAAACAGAATCCTCCTTAATGGAAGTTTTGAATAGACGATTTAATATCGTCGAAATACGTGACATTTCAACTTATTTGCCATACTATTCCTACACCCATTGAGTTATTTAGTTCAACGCATGATTCTCTAGTTTATAATAAATAACTCTGATGAATATGTGTAGGGTTTATCCAAATCCCAATTTTATTCTCGTTCGATAAAAGCTAGATCAATGGTTTATCTTGTAACTTTGGATACTGGGATTGCGATCCTTCAAACTAAAGGATATTCACCAGTTATGACTGATGATAAAGATAGATTAACGTCATCACAAATATATTAAAATGAGAACGAGAATGTTGTTCAATCAAAAAGATCTTAGAACTATTATATATGATGCAAGAGTGGCGAGGCTAGCTACAGTTGATTCAGAAGATTGTAAACCACATCTGGTACCGGTTGTGTTTATATTTGATGGCAAGAAGTACTATATACCGCTAGATGAGAAGGCTAAGCGCTCCAAGCCTGAGAATCTAAAGCGGGTTAAGAATATTCACGCAAATCCGAATGTTGCTCTACTAATTGATGAGTACAATGAAGATTGGAAAAAAATTTGGTTTATCATGATTCAAGGAAATGCATCACTAATAAATAATAAAGAAAATAAACAAAATCTACTCATACAAAGGGTTCATAGGTTATTGTATAAGAAATATCCCCAATATCTAGACACTGGTATAGGAAAATTCTGTATCATGATACAGCCACAAAGGATTATAAATTGGAAAAATGATTAAGTCATAATTTGCCAGCTTATTTAAGAACCAATGTCATATTTTTATCCGGAAAATTTGAAAGCCTTGGTCTCTTAAGATGTTAATTTTGATAAATTTGATTTGACAATAATTTCACCTGTTATGGAATCTACATAATAAAGTGAATTGCCTTTCTTGTCCATAACCTCCCAAGCAAAGTGATTTCCCGTTGTCATCGTAACCTCCCCTGTTGAGCCCAGATATTCTCCGATTGAATTTGAATTCGGATCAGATTCAAAAATGCTTCCATTACCTTTAATGTAAACAAATCTAGTTGTGAAATCATTCGAATTGTGAGAGTCAGCAAATCTATCCTCATTTTTCATAACAATTGAAACAGCGGTGTCAGACAATATTGGGATCCGGCTAAGAGAGGGTACCTTTATAGAAGCCTGTATTGCAATATACACAAGAAACATCGTTATTACACCAACTATTATAGACAAAGATAGTTTAGCTATTTTCTTATTCAATTTTTCGAATCTACAAAATAACTTTCTTATAAATGACAATATAGTCCTTTGTCACTCATCTTGTATCTTTCAGTACTAGTTTAATGTTGCAACACTGTTGTAGTAAAACCACTAATGTGAAAGGACTGTTCTTGGTATGGTCAATATAATTAACACTATGACCCTTCCTTGAGTAAGCTTTTCTTATCCATAACCAACTTGGCGATCTTTATGTCTGCAGACCTTAAGAAAAACTCAATACCATCAAGATATTTTGGAGAATTATTCTTATGTCGAATCAATAGGGCAACAAGTAAAGCCGACAAAATTAAGAGAAATTAAAATTAGTAATGAAATCTAACTCGAATTACTCTTGAGAAGCCATTTGTAGTTATTCTTGGACATCCATTCCACTGTAAAACTGAGAACCAAGGAAAAAGGATAATTGGACAAAGATCCCTATGTTGGTAAGATGTAATGAAAATACAGAGACGAATGGCTACTAAAAAATACCGCTCGGAGTTTGCTGTTGTTGTTGTGACTCTTCACCATCCTTTTTTAATTTATTTTCTTGGATGTCTTGTGTTAGCTCTCTTTCAGTAGTGTTCAAATGATCCAGTTTATTTTTAAGCATACTGATAGTGTCTGTAACAACTACGCTGATAGTAGTCAAATCTAGTTTGGCTTTGTAGCACTCGTTTGCAAGAGCTAATGCTCGCAGCTTTGTCTTATCATCAGTTGTTGTAGGTTTTTCTGCAATATCTGGTGTTAATCTCAATATTCTGTTTATTCCCGTTAGACAGCTTTGATACTCCTCTGGCAATCTTTCCTGGATGTGTTCATGAAGATTCTCTTGGGCTTGTTATCTAATATACTGTATATCTCCAGAAATGGTTGACCCAGGAATCTGCAATGTATCAGCTATTTCATAGTGGTTGTATCCTTTTACTAGTAACTCCTGTACTTTAAATCTACGCAATTCGATAGAGTCCTTTCTATTATCTCGATTCATGCTCACACTCATTGTTTCATCTTCCATGAAAAACAATTATCATCATTCATTTTTACACTCAACATGTCTAATACTGTTACTTTCTATTGGTATGAAGTTAGTTTTTAGCTTTATATATTTTAGAGATATCGGTTCTCTAGACATTCTTGTTCTAGTTAATTGTTTGCAAAGTATCGGGGAAGATAAATAGGTACTAACTTTTTGTGTTCCTCACCGTACATTAAAACGTGCTATTACTTCTCATGATGATCACCAAATGGTCCCTTCTATAATAGAGAAAAAAGGTATTATGGCGAATTTTTATACGATCTTTCATCTGAAGATAAGTATTATCTCCACAGATGATTTTGAGGAATATTCGTAAGGATGACAATCTATCTTACTTTAGCCTTTGTCCTCGTTACTCAATTTCTCATCAATACTTTTCTGCAATTCCTTATAGCGTTCATACCTTTTGGACCATTTCGAGAGCACAAACCACTGCCATATTCCTATTCCTAACCATACAATCGAGATTAGAAATGGAATCATACGTGCAATACCAAAAACAGGATTAAAATTTGGGCCGAAGCTGTTAGGTGCAGTCCCTCTAACATGAAATGGAAATGGGGGCCCTATCAATGCAAAGGTAACCGCAAATGAAATTGGTGGAATTATCATGACGGTGAGAATCACTCATGTCTTTTTTCCTGTCTAAATGATCCCAACATTATCTGACCAGTTGATTCCATCTGTCCAACAGAATGATCCCATGATCCCACATTAAGGAGAAGCAAAATAAGTCAGCCTCTTGTTGTAATTATTGAACAGGAAGAATATAACATAAATGTGAAGCAACAATAACATAACTACGATTACCGAATATGGTAATATGGATGTCTTGGGGGAAATAATTAGTTATGAGTTTGGTTTCCTAGCTTTTTTTATAGGTGCGATAGCTACACTATTTACTAGATATAGTAGTATACCACAGATAATTAAGGGATTCAAAACAAAAAAGATGGACGATGTTTCTTTTTGGCTAATTTTTTATTTAACAGTTGGTCTAGCTTTATGGGTAATCTATGGTATACTTATCGATGACCTTGTTATTATTTGGGCAAACGCTGTAGGTGTTGCATCCAACATTGTACTTTTAGGACTAAAAATAAGATATTCGGTCAATCCTTTTGGATGAATTTTTAGATTTTTGAGAAAACCTAGCTTTTAGTTTCTTTTGGAGACAAAACTACAGAAAGGACTAACAAATTTCAACGACCTTCTAGGGAGCAGAGGTTTATTAGGTTGCAAGTACATTAGCCAGTAAATGGGAGATAAATCGAAGGGATTTAGAGGCACAATCTCTAATGCGGCAGAAATCATGAAATCACTAGGCTCCCCTGAAGTTTATAGATCCCTTGAGAAGATTTATCAAACTACGAAAGAAGCAAGGGGTATGATGGAGTCTTTAAAGGAACCGGAAATGGTAAAAAATATTGATAATATGCGTCTAGCTGCTGAAGCTATCGAGAAAACCTCGAAGAAGATAGAGAGTTCAGTTCTTGAAATAAAAAAGACAGGTATCCTTGAAGAAGCTTCGGAAGTGCTCGAAACTGCTCACAACACTTTATCTTCTGTAGAGAATCGGAATAACATAAGCGAAATAACGTCCGCAATTAAAGACATGCTTGAATCAATTAGAGCACTTATCGACGAACTGCGCCTTACTATAAACGATTCTAAAAGATCTGGTTTACTTCACAATGCAGATGAGGCTACAAAAGAAGTATCTAGTTTTTTCCACACGGTTAGAGAGTAAGAGATTATTTTGCTTTCAAGTTCTCAATATTACTGATTTAATTGTTCTCGGTTGAGTTACCTTTTATAGCATAAGTTACAATACACATTATGTCAACAGGAGAAAATAACACCTCTACGACAGGTGCCGGAAGGACAACGTCCGTAAAGGATATGACCCCAGAACAAACTGCGGAAGCCATTAAGAATATAGCAAAGAATATTCGCGAATCTTCACATAAAATAAGGGAAGCAGTGAGAGTTATTCGTCAAAGTGGTGCAATTGATGAGCTTACTGAGGCCATTAAAGAAGCGACTATTGCGGCACGTGATACTGCCAAAGATGTCAATGACGTCGCCAAGGATATGAAGGAACGAGGCGTAATCCGTGAGACCATTAATGCTGCAGAGGAGGTAAATATTTCGGCCCATGATACGGCGCAGACTGTCAAGGAAACCGTGAGTAAGAAACCTCAGTCAGAACTCGATACTAAGAATATTACCGAGAAATCGACGAAGACCAGAACGAAGCAAACTACAAGTCTCTAGCTACTTTCTGTACGGTCTCCGTTGTTGAATATTCAAGGTATAAAATCTTAATTGGCCATGCCTCCTAATAAACGGCTATGTCCTATTCTTTTTTTCTATGAAACAAAGAGGGGAAATATTCATGAATATGGTGTACCCTTACCTCCTTACTTCAGATTGTATTGAAACCTACGTTGGTGTAGAAGATATATGATGAAAGGGCCGAGCAGAGATAAAAGTCAAAATCTATTATCTTACAGGAGTCGCATACTGGAATGCTAACTACGTAGTATTAACAAAGTATATGTTAATAGGTTAATAATAATCGTAAGTATTAATATCTTCTAATCTTCAACAGATACAAAATCCACTTGCTAAAGTCAAACCCAAAACTATGATAGAATTGGTCCTCAATTGTTTAATCGGATGAGATGATTTGCAGACTGAGCAAAGATGAAAGTAAAAGAAGCTATATTTCTGTCCATGCTATGTATGACAGTATTAACCACTGTCATGACAACATCAAAGAGTTTTGCCACGGTGAACTTAGGGGCACTAGATGAGGAATAGGATGAGGATAACAACAGCAGTTACGATACATTTCTTGATGAAGGTACAAATAGTGCGTATAGTGGATTTCCAGCAGATGAAGAAAAAATAATGGGTTTGAAGGTGGAATTCCAGCCAATGATGAATTGGGTTATACATATGGAGTAGACGGAGTAGACGGAGTAGACGGAGCCACAGCTGGCGGTTCTCCAACTGATGAGGTGAATGCTGCTAGAACTCCGATACAAGGAATCAGTGAAAGTAGTGAAGGAGAAGGTAGCTTACCAGGTGATGGAAAAGCTGCCGCTACTGGGGGCAATGACAACAACAAAGATGCTGCAGATTCAGATAGTACAGCATACAAAGAATTCCTGGGTTGTCTTTCTGATGCTGAAACAGGAGATGGATCTACCACAGAACAAGAAGTACAAGATTGTAATGAATCAAGTTACGGCGGAGAAGAAAGCAACCAACATACTCCTATTGAAAATACCGGCAATGGTAATGATCAAGCTGGCATTTCTGAAAGTGAACCCACTGACGACGAAAAATAGCTAACGACTAACCATAGGGCGACACAGCAAAATAAAAGTATCAACCAAATCTTTTTTACTTCTTTGCCGAAGTAAGTATAATAGACGTAGAAGATTTTTCCCTAATTATCTTTTGAAAAGAAATGGAATCGTAAGATACATATCTTTATTCGGAAGTTGATATTAATCCAGCATGCCATATTCTAGCACTCAGGACAGACAGATATTTGGCAAATCATTAGAGGCAATAGAGTATGAAAAATAAGAGTAGAAAAGATGAAACAACTTCCTCACAGTTATCAGAATACGAGGAGGTGATGAAACGCCTTAAGGAAGCTCTAGCTAGATGCCTGCAAATGTTAAAAGTAGGTCATTATAAGGATATGAGTGAAAGAGCTCTTCGGCATCTTGAGAATGCTTCTCTGGACCAGATAAAGACTTTTGGTGATTGGATTCTATGTTTAAGCGCAATTGCAGATTCTTGCTTGTCTAATAAACACATACTATCCCAGTCAGAAACTTACGATTTTCTTACTGTTGCAGTTGCTACAAATATCGAGGAAAAAACAAGGACTAAAGCAATTGATGATATAATTTTCAGAATTTACCGAGATATTATGGCAAATTATGAAAGTTCAAATGATAAAATAAAGATAGCATATCCAAATATTATTGTAGATGTAGTTGCTATCCTTGCTAAAGGAATAAATATCGAGGGTAAGAAAATAGCACCATTTCAAGTAGAATTCTACTATCAAAAAAGGAAGGCGAATGCAGGTACTTCTTCATTGGTCCCGAAGGCTGTAACTACCACAGCATCAACATCAGCTACAGCTGCTAGTATTGCCACCATAGAAAAGAGGAAAAAAGAAGAACTTCATGTCATTGAAGCTGACAAGGAAAAAATTATTGAAAGTCTCAATAAGATAACTGGTAGAAGCAAAAAGGAACTAGAATTATCACTTAGCAAACTGCAGATGATAGACATTAAAAGATTAAGACATCTGTGCGAAAACTATGGTAAATTGCAAAAATATTGTGAGCTAATACACGGCTCAGAGGAGAGATTCAGAATAGAGCTTCAAAAGGATATTGGAAGAAAACTTTCCCAACATCAACTTCAACGTGCTGCAAATTCCATAAAGCAAGCTAAAATGTATATTGAAAATGTTTTGGATGGCAAATTTGAACCACATGGCTCATATGGAATTAACCATGTCAAGCATAATCTAGAATATGGCTATCAGCTCACGGGACTAATCCGGTCTAAGAGACGAAGTTCACACAAGAGATGACTAAAGGGATCAATTTTGCAGAATTAAAAGATAATACCTAATATCTTTTCAATTCTATCCTATAAAGGAAAAGTCTTAGATTTATTATTCCACTAGTGGCTCTGCAAATGAAAGCTGATATCCATCTGGTTCCAATATATGAAAATATCTTTCACCCCATGGTGCATCCATTGGTTCATTTTCAAACAGTATCGTATTTGATATTTCTTCATTGCTCTTGAAATATGAATACAGCTTGTCAACGTTATCAGTATAAAAAATCACCCTGCCAAAGTGCTTGGCAGATATATCATGTTCAGACTTGCGGTTTGTAGCTAATTCCAAATTTAAGAACATTTTGGGCATATCTGCACCTATTTCAAACGTGGTAAAAGAATCGTTAGAACCACCATACGTTAATCTAAAACCAGGAATGTTGGAGTAAAAATTACATGACCTCTTCATGTTTTTGATCATTAAAGTCACTGCAGATATTCGATATACGCTATTCATAACATCATCGACCTGAATTTTAATATTGAGATATGGAATATATCATTAACCATAGCATATGTTATCCTGTGGTATCCTGGTTTCAGAAAAGATAGTCCTTCAAACTTCCAGAAGAGGCTACATATTTTCTTATGATAAATATTTGACATCTAGCTCTCTTCAATTATCTATTTATGGCAATCCAATCATGCGTCTCTACAATATCTCCGGCTGTCATTATTCTAAGAATGTTTAAATGGAACCCGACTTGAATTTAGTTATTATCTCTCTTTTGAAAATTAAGGACGACTTTACTATTAAAGAGCAATTGAGTTCTAAAGAAATTATGTGCTAAGCAGAAACCCATCCTGGGCCTGATTTTTTATGATATGAATAGATTTTATTTCATGAACTTCTTAATTTTTTGAAGAAATGCCTGTCTATAGTTTTCGAATGCATTTTCATTCTGTAGACATGATCTACAAACATAGGAATGAGACTTGCCTTCTATAAAATTAGAGTATTTTAAAGAATCATATTCATCGTCAACCCATTTATCGCATATAAAACATTTTTGTACTATTGTTTCTTCATATCGTTTATTTTTAGCTTCTATCTCTTGTCCTTGAGATCCTCTGGAATTATTTGAGGTTTCTTGATCAGTGTTCCCTTGAAAACATTCTATATGCTTAATGGATTTGGTGGACTTTGACCAAAGTGCTCGTCCAGATGTTAATTCTTTACCGCATTCGATACATTTACCTCTGAACTTGAGAGTGATTGGGATCCAATCCATGGCATTGTCATACATCATATATGCATGAAATTGGAAGGTATATTAAATAATCCATAGAAAATTTAGGATTGAAAATGTCTGACTTGAATTTCGACATGGAGTAAATAAAATATTGGT
>WUUC01167330.1_pt1 | contig 12874 bp, 11 predicted proteins | sample 6278441 | NCBI WGS metagenome assembly WUUC01 (sample SAMN13675441, study PRJNA597444) | soil metagenome | isolation source: soil | place: USA: Washington | collected 2017-10 | reverse complement strand
CCCAGCTCGCGAGCAACCTCGTAGACCCGCACCTTGATCATCCATCCTCCGAAAGCCCGGCGAGCCACCGGGCGGAATCTGAGATTTCGCGCGCGATCCGAAGTTCCAGAACCGCTACGAAACCAAGCTCTTGTCGGCCCGAGAGTCGGCCGAGCGATGCCTTGTCCAACAGCTCGACGACCTCTACACGCCGCTCCGACGCACGTGCAATGAGCTCATTGCGGCGGCCCGCCGCGTCTTTCGCTACCAGAAGAAGGCGCACGCGACAAGCCGCGAGCGCACCCAGCACTGCGTCACTGCCCACAGCGACCCACTGGCGCCGCAGCGCGGAGACCAGAAGCCCCTCGATACGCCGTGAAAGCTGCGCGCGCGTCAGCGCCAGAAGCTCCGCGGGCTCCACCTGAACCGAACGCTTGAGCGCGCGCGCAAAGCCGCCACGTACCGCCTTGGCAACACAGGCCGTGCGCGGATGTACCCACATCCCGCGTCCGCCGAGCCGGCCAGACAGGTCCGGGATCAGCGCCGGCTGGTGGTCCGCGACGAACGCGAAGCGCAACAACGCGTCATTGCCATCGCGGGTGCGACAGCCCACACACGTGCGCTCGGGATGCTTCGCCAGCTCCGAGTCCTCGTCTGCGTCAATTTTCGTCACGGAAAGCACGTCGACCTGCCTACTCCCCAGCGTCTCAACCCTTTGACTCGTGTTCCACGAACTGCACCACGCCATCGCGTATCACCGCCGCGCGGCGCTGATCGAGGCCGGTGGAGATCGCAAGGCGATCTACGTCGGTCTCCTGGTAAAGCTGCTCGATGCTCTTGTAACCGGCCTGGTCCAGGAGCTCGGCCACCCGCTCGGTCACGCCGCGCACCAAGAGCAGCTTCTCACGCTCCGACATCTGGCCCAGGCGCTCGCGCGCCCCGGTCACGTTCTCCTGGCGCAGCACCTCGAGCGCGTCGATGGCTGCATTCTTGATGCGCTCGGCATTGCCAGCCCCGCCCAAGCCTGGAATCCCGGAGAGCTCTTGCTCGCTGGCCTCGGACACTTCGTCCAGGCTGCGGAAACCCAGCTTGTACATGGTCTTGGCCAGGTTCTCGTCGACTCCGTGAATGCGCGTCAGCGCGCTGATCGCGTCCTCCTCGATCTGGCGGAACTTGGATTCGCTGATGATGTCGAGCTTCCAGCCCGTGAGCTGGGAGGCAAGGCGCACGTTCTGGCCCCGCCGTCCGATCGCCAGCGACAGCTTGTCGTCGGGCACAACCAGCTCCATGCCGTTGTTGGCCTCGTCGATGATGACGCGCGACACCTCGGCCGGCGCGATGGCATTGCACACGAAGCGGGCCGGATCGCGATCCCACGGCACGATGTCGATCTTCTCGCCGCGCAGCTCCTGCACGACCGCCTGCACGCGCGAGCCCTTCATGCCCACGCAGGCGCCTACCGGGTCCACGTCCGAGTCGCGGCTCGAGACGGCGATTTTCGAGCGCGCACCCGGCTCGCGCGCGGCCGCCACGATGCGCACGATACCCTCGTAGATCTCGGGCACTTCCATTTCGAACAGCTTGACCAGGAGGCCCACGTCGGTGCGCGACAGGACCACCTGCGGACCGCGCGCCTCCCGATCGATGTCGAGCAACAGTGCCACGATGCGATCGCCCGGACGGTAGCTCTCGCGCGGCGTCTGCTGGCGCGACGGCAAGATGGCCTCGGTACGGCCCAGGTCGACCACGATGTTGTTGCCGCGTTCGAAGCGCCGCACCACGCCCGTGATGATCTCGCCGCGCCGATCCTTGAACTCGTTGAAAATGATGTCGCGCTCGGCGTCGCGCACGCGCTGAATGATCACCTGCTTGGCGGTCTGCGCCGCGATGCGACCAAACCCCTGGCGCTGCTGCGAGAGCTTGAGCAGGTCTCCGAACTCGCGATCCTGTTGGCGCGCCCGCTCCGTGTCTTCTTTGAGGTAGAAGATCTGGAATCCCAGCTCCTCGCCCAGGTCGGCCTCCAGGCCGTAGCGCCGGGCATCTACCGAGCCGATCTCGCGCTCCGGGTTCTCCACGTTCTCCACGACCGTCATGTATTGGTACAGGTCGACCGCGCCGGTCTCCGGGTTGTAACGAGCTTCGAGCTCTCGATTCACGCCGAAGGTGCGCTTGGCGGCCGTCAGAATCGCCTGCTCCATCGTCTCCACCAGGATCGCAGAGTTGATGCCCTTCTCCTTGCTGACCTGGTCGATGATGCTCTGCAGCGAGAGTGTGCCCTGTTGCATCGGTTTCACCTTTGGGCGCGCGCTGGCGCCCACTGTCGTTCAAGCGTGTGGCTCAGAAGCGGAAGACGAGATGTGCCTTCGCGATGTCGGGTAGCGGAATGTCGAGCTCTTCTCCGCGTTCGACGCGGAGCCGGATGCGGTCCTCGGAGAGACCGAGCAAGGTGCCCGTGAAGTTCTTGCGCTCCGCGATCGGGACGCGCGTGCCTACGTGCACCTCGCGCCCTGCGTAGCGCTCGAAGTCGCGGGGCCGTACCAGCGGACGCTCTACCCCGGGCGAGCTCACCTCGAGACGGTATTCGCCCGGGACCAGGGCCTCGTCCGCATCCAGCACGTGCGAGAGCGCACGGCTCACGCGCGTGCAATCGTCGAGCGTCACGCCGATTCCTTTGGGCAAAGTTTCGGCATTGGGTAGCTCGATCAGCACACGCAGCACCGGTCCACCCTGCTCCGGGCCGTAGTGCACGGACACCAACTCGACGCCCTGCGCGACACACACAGGGGCGACGACGGCTTCGAGCGCGGCTACATCTGCAAGGACTTTGGGCATCGGATGGGTGCGGATTGGGACTGAGAAGCTGGCCACCCTCCCCAAGGTAACCAGTCAAAACGGAAGGGGTAATCGAGCTCAAAGCTTGCCAAAAAAGAAAAGGCGGAACCCCGTGGGTCCGCCTACTGGCAACACCCTAAACTGTCGGCCGAAGCCGTAGCATGGCGAAAGTGGGCCTGCAACTTCGCCCGGTCACCGCGGGCGGTTCTGCGCGCGAGCAAGGACCGGCCGGCACCAGCCAGGGGTACGCGTGCCGGACTACCTGCCGGCGGCGTAGCGCGGGGCGTGCGCCACCGGCCACAGGGAGTCTCCGTAGCGCGCCAGGCTCCGCTCCGCGAAGGCGTGAGCCATGGGCGTGTCCACGTCGATCCACATGGCCGTGCCCACCGACACCGCTTTCATCGCACCGCGCGCCGCGAGCGCCTGCACGCCCTGCGAGAGCGAGCAGCCCTGAGGCCCTTCGGCACGCTCGAGCGCCTCGATCAACGCTTCGGTGATCTTGAAGACCCCGGTGTCGAGCGCGTGGTACTCCGGCAACTCCTTCGAGATGCGAGCGATGTGCTCGCCTTCCAGGAACACCTTGGTTGCGTCAGGGATGTCCACGCAGCGCTCTACGTCGAAGTCGATGCCGAGCACGGCTTCGTCCGCCGCCAAGGGAAACGCGTCGATGGGCGTAATCAAGGCAGGCGCCCACAAATGATCGCTCATCAGCACGAACGTGGGCCCCTGAACGAAGGCCTTGGCTTTGAGCAGCGAGGTCCCGTTGGGCTTTTCGAACTCGTCGTTCTCCACGAAGGTCAACTTGAGGTCGAACGTGTAGCGGCTCAGGGCGTTGCGTAGCACGCTGCCCAGGTAGCCGATAATCACGACCACTTCGTCAATGCCCGCAGACTCCAAGTTGCGGATCGCGCGCACGATCAGCGGGACGCCGGCAACGCGCTTCAGTGGCTTGGGAAAGCTGAGTCCGTGGACAAGCCGCTCGCCCTTGCCCGCTGCCAAGATGATCGCTCTCTTCATGGCTACCCGATCCTTCGCACTTCCAACCACTCTGTGGTCCATCGAGTCACAATGTGAAATTTCGACAACACGCCTGTGGTCAGATCAACGCACGGCGCCGTCTCGCCGAGCGTTTGGTGCCCCTGGGTGTCCATCGCAGCGGAAGAACAGCAACAGACGTGCCGCTGCGCGGCGACGTGATTGGGCCTGTGTGAAGTGAGCACGCGTGCGGCGGGACGGAGCACGTCGACGCGCCGATGTGGTAGACCGCGCGGCGGTGTCCCCCCTCAAGCGCGCCCCCGCTCCCGCCTGGCTGCTCTGGATCGCCCTTGCAACGTCCGCCGCCCTGCACATCGCCACGGCGGCCCTGGTGGGCAGCAGCGTGCGGCTGCCCGACCTCGAGCTCGACCTGCAGGTCCCGGTGGACATCGAGCTGGGTTTGCAAGAGGAGATCGCTGCGGTCGCGCCGCAGCCCGTGGTCATCCCTGAGCCGATGCCAGAGCGCGCCCCAGCGCCCGAGCGCGCTCGCCTCGAGCCCGACGAGAAGCACACGGATGCTGGCGTCGAAACGGACGCCGCGCAGCCAGCGGACGCCAGCACAGAGTCGGACGCGGCAGCACAAGACGCGGGCCCTGCGCTGTTGACCGATGCCGGCCCACCGGGAACGCGCCTGCCGCCGGGCGCGCAGATCGCCCTGCGTGTGGACATGGCGCGCATTCGCCAGTCCGTGATCGCCGACGACGTGCGCGCCCTGCTGATGGCGATTCCGGACTGGAAAGCGTTGCTCGACGGCTCGGAGATCGATCCGGTGACCCAGCTCGACCGACTGCTGATTGCCACGCCCAATCTGCAGCGCGAGAAGGTGGTGCTGGCCGGACGCTACGTGGGGCCGCGCCAGATCGTCCTCGACGCGGTCCAAAAGCTAGCAACGGCCCACGGTGGGGAAGCGAGTTGGCGCACCGCCCGGGGCATCCGGATCGCACCCTGGATCAGCGCCGATGCCACCCCGCGCGTGATCGCCCTGGTCGGTCCGTCGCACTTCACGATCTCGCGCGCCGAGGACCTGGAGCGCTTGCTCGCCATCGCGGCGGCCCGCGCGGCGCGCCCACGCAAGGGCGCCCCAGCGGCGCCTGCGACTACCACCTCCCCCGCAGAAGCGCTGCTCGCCATGGAGGAGCACGAAGGACTCTCGCTCGAGGTGGACGGCGTTGCGCAGTTCGTCCGTCGCGCCAGGGCGGGGGTCCCGGAGCGCCTGCGCCTCTCGGCGCTGCAGACAGCGGATACGAGCTTCGAGCTGCGCGGGCGCCTGGTCTACGCCGACGAGGCGGCCGCAAGCGGCGCTCTGGCGTTCTGGCAGAACAAGCGGGACGCCTACGCCCGCAACGCCCTGGTGGCCCTGCTGGGTCTCTCTCCGGTGCTGCGCGAGAGCGTGCTCGAACGCCAGGGCGACGAGCTGCACGTTCAGGTCGTGCTGTCGGTGGAGCACACACGTCTGATCTTCGGCTACCTGCGCCAGCTGCTTGGAGGCTCGAGAACAACGACGCCGCCTGTGCCGAGTGCGCCGTAGATGAGGACGAACGCGCCAAAGCGCGCCTGCGACGCAGCGTCCGTGTTCGTGCAAATGTCGGCGCGCGCGTTGCGGGCTAGCGAACAGGGCCTGCGCCGCAAACGAAAACGCCGCCCTGGTCGGGGCGGCGCCTCAAGTGCACAGCGGCTCGCTGGATCAGACCATGTCCTTGAGCTTCTTGAGCGCCGTGGCGCGGATCTTCCGCGAGGCAGGCTTCGCGGGGAAGGTCACTTCCTGGCCCGTGAACGGGTTGATGCCCTTGCGCTTGGCCTTGGCGGGGATGTTCCGCACCTTCAATTTGAGCAAGTCCGGTACGACGAACTCGCCCGGTCCCTTCTTGCCGAGCTCACGCTTGATGAGCTCGCTCAAGGTCATGAAGATGCCCGAAACGTCCTTCTTGGAGATACCCGTCTTCTCCGAGAGCGCCCCGATCACCTGAGACTTGGTCAACTTCTTGCCGCCCGCTGCCGCCGGTGCTGCTTTCTTGCTAGCCATTGCTGTCCTCCTGGAAACACCTCGGCCGTCGGGCCTCGGTCGTCCGAACTCCGTCTCAACCCATTTTTCTCGAGGTTTTCGACGCATCCGCGAAGCGCAGATGGACCGCATCTATGCAGGAGAGCCTCGAGCCCGCAACATCTTTTCCCCAGGATCGGCCCTAAAAACAGCAAAAAACAGAGCTGGGGTGCGTTTTGGGGGCGTGTTCGAGGCTTTTCGTGGCTCAGCGGGCGATCTGCAGCGGCATTCCCCGCTGTTTTTCGCGCGCCGCACCCGAGGCGCCCAGCCCGGCTGGGCGGACGCAGTTGTCCACAGCTTTCCCCCAGTCCTCGGAAAGACCGGCGAAGCAGCCCGCAAGCTGGCCTGCCAAGGCGAGCTAAACATGCACAAACACAGGGTTAATTCCTACGCGCGAGAGCCCTTGCGCAGTCCCCTGCCAGGTGCGCTCCCGATCCCTCGCGATCGCTTATCCACACGAGACACTGTCCCCTTCGCAGCGGATTGCGTCGCGGCCGTGCACAACCACGCGACCTGTCGGTTCATCGCGCACTCCTCGGCATCGGTGCGATGGTCGTAACCGATCAAGTGCAAGAGGCCGTGCGCCAGGAGCATGGTGACTTCGTCCCACAACGAGTGACGGTGTTCGCGGGCCTGGCGCTGCGCCGTGGGCAGGGAAATGACGACATCGCCGAGCAGCGCATCGCCGGAGCCGAGCGGACGACCTTCGCGCATGGCGAACGCGAGCACGTCGGTGGGGCGGTTTTTGCCGCGATGCTCGCGATTGAGTTGGTGAATGGTCACGTCATCACACAGCAGGAGCGATAGCTCCGCCGCATCGAGCTCGAGCGCGTGCAACATGCGCTGAGCCCGCTTGCGCAGCGCGGGCGAAGAGATGGGAGAGGCGGGCAGATTGCGACGCGCGACCAGGACCGGCACGGCCGCGAGCTTTGTGCGCGCAGACAGCCGCGTCAAACGGTGGCTTCACGCGGCCGCTTCGGGCAAGCTTCACGGCCATGTTCAAGAAGGTCTTGATTGCCAATCGCGGCGAAGTTGCCGCCCGCGTCGCGCGAACTTGCAAGCGACTCGGCATGGAGGTGGTCGCCGTCTATAGCGACATCGATCAAGACGCCGTTCACTGCCATGCGTGCGACGAAGCACTGCGCCTGGGACCCGCGGACCCGCACGAATCGTACCTCAACATCGCCGCGATTCTGGCGGCCGCCGACGCCAGCGGCGCCGACGCCATCCATCCCGGCTACGGCATGCTGAGCGAAAGCCCGGCTTTCGCGCGCGCGGTGCGCGAGGCAGGCATCACCTTCGTGGGCCCAGTACCCGAGACCATGGAGCGCCTGCTCGACCGCATGCAGACGCGCGCGCTCGCCATCGCGGCAGGCGTGCGCGTGCTCCCAGGCGCGGAAGCTCCAGCAGAAGATGCCGACCATGCGCGCAGCCAGGCGGCCGAGCTCGGCTATCCAGTGGTGGTCAAGCCGGTACGCGCAGGCGGCGGCATCGGACCAACCATCGTCGAGCACGAGCAGGAACTGGAGGCGGCCGTCGCGCGCACGCGCGAGCGCGCCACGCAGGTATTCGGTGACGCTCGCGTCTACCTCGAGTGCGCACTCGATCGGCCGCGCCACGTGGAGGTGCAGGTCGTGGCCGACGAAAGCGGCGAGGTCGTGGCGCTGGGAGATCGCGAATGCAGCATTCAGCGCAACTCGTACCGGCTGCTCGATGAGGCACCCGCGCCCTCGTTCATGGGCACCGAGCGCGCGGAACGGACGCGCGATGGGGTATGGGACTCGGCCATCCGCGTCGCGAAGGAGGCTGGCCTCACCGGCGTAGGAACCGTCGAGTTCCTGCTGGACACGCAGGGCGAAGCGTATTTTCTCGAGGTAAGACCACGCCTGCAAGTTGCCCACGGCATCACTGAGATGTGCACGGGCGTCGACCTCGTGGAGGCGCAGCTGGTGGTGGCCGCCGGTAAGCCGCTGCCGGAAGAGGTGTGTCGCGCCATCCCGTCGGGCCATGCGATAGAGGTACGCATCTGCATCGAGCTCGGCGTGCGGGGCGTGCAGTCCCTGCCCTCCGAAATGCACGAAATGCGCTGGCCGAACGCATCCCCCGGCCGACTGCGGATCGAAGCCAGCGTTCAGCCGGGATCGAAGGTGACAACGCTGTACGACAGCATGCTGGCCAAGGTCATCAGCTACGCGCCGGCACGGCACGCGGCGCTGCTCTTGCTCGATCGCGTGTTGGCAGAGTCGGTGCTGTCGCCCATCCCGACCAACGCAGCGTTTCTGCGCCGTATCTTGGGGCACGAGTCCTTCCGCGCCGGCCAATACGACACCACGTTCGTCGATCAGGTCTCGAAGAAATAGCGCCATGGACGCGCGTACGCGCGTCCGAGAGCGAACCCTAGCGTCGCTTCGCCAAGCTCGAAAGGCCCGCGTATTCGGCGCCGGCCCCCAGCTGTTCCTCGATGCGCAGGAGCTGGTTGTACTTGGCGATGCGCTCGGAGCGCGACGCGGAGCCGGTCTTGATTTGTCCGACGCCCGTAGCCACGGCCAGATCGGCGATGAAGGTGTCCTCGGTCTCGCCGCTGCGGTGGCTCATCATCGACGCATAGCCGTGTAGCGCACCCAGCCGGATGGTCTGCAGGGTCTCGGTGATGGTGCCGATCTGGTTGACCTTGATCAGAATCGCGTTGGCGACGCCCTTGTCGATACCCTGCTGCACGCGCTTCACGTTGGTGACGAACAGGTCGTCACCCACCAGCTGCACGGTGCCGCCGATCGCATCGGTCACGGACTTCCAGCCGTCCCAGTCATTTTCGTCGCAGCCGTCTTCGATGGAGACGATCGGGTACGACGCGCTGAGCCGCTTGTAAGTCTCGACCAGCTCCGCGCGCGTATGTTCCTTCTTGTCGAAGGTGTACTTGGCGGTCTTCTCGTCGAAGAACTCGCTGGCCGCGCAATCCAGCGCGAGAAAGATGTCCTTGCCAGGCTGGTAGCCCGCACTCTCGATCGCCTTCATGATGAACGTGAGCGCCTCTTCATTGCTCTTCAGTCGCGGTGCGAAGCCGCCCTCGTCGCCGACGCTGGTCGAGAGGCCCTGCGCGGCCAGCAGCTTCTTGAGCGCGTGAAATGTCTCGACGCCGGCGCGCAGGCCATCGCGGAATGTCGCGAAGCCAGCCGGAACGATCATGAACTCCTGAACCTCCAGGCCGCTGTCGGCGTGCACGCCGCCGTTGATGATGTTCATGAACGGCGTGGGCAGCACGCGCGCCTGGGCTCCCCCGAGATAGCGCCAGAGCGGCAATCCCACTGCTTCGGCAGCGGCCCGCGCGTTGGCCATGGAGCAGCCCAGGATCGCGTTGGCACCGAGCCGCTTCTTGTTGTCGGTGCCATCGAGAGCGAGTAGCGCACGGTCGACCGCGCCCTGATCGAGAGCCGAAAGGCCCATCAACGTGGGCGCGATTTCGCGGCTGATGTTCTCGACGGCCTTGAGCACGCCCTTGCCCAGATAGCGGCGCTTGTCGGCGTCGCGCAGCTCGTAGGCCTCGTATTCACCGGTCGAGGCCCCCGACGGCACGGCCGCGCGGCCCATCGATCCATCCGCCAGCTCCAGCTCGACCTCGATGGTCGGGTTGCCACGCGAATCGAGGATTTCCCGCCCAAAAACGCCGACAATCTCGGTCATGCCCCCACTCCTTGGCTCGCTGCTCTGGGAATGGCCGCGGTCTAGCAGGCACCCGCTCGGGCTGTCAAAGCGCTGTGACGCAGCCGTGACGTCTGCGAGTCGGCGCAGAGGACCCCTTTTCGACCAAGTTTTTTTGCTACGCTGCGCGCGCCGTGTTCGCCCTACTCTTCATTCCCTGGTTCAAGCTGGAAGCCCCGACCATCGGGGACACGACCATTCCCATCCAGCCGTTCGGCATCTTGGTCGCCATCGGCGTGCTGGCTGGAATGCGCCTGTCCGAGTGGCGCGGCGAGAAGTTAGGCATGCGGCGCGAAGTCGTGAGCGACCTGGCCACGCACGTCGTCTTCATCGGCTTCGTTCTGGGACACATTTTCGACATGGTCTTCTACTACCCGGAGAAGATCGTCGAGCGTCCCTGGGAGCTCCTGATGATATGGACGAGCCTGTCGTCGTACGGCGGCTTCTTTGGCGCGGTCATCGGCGGCTTCTACTGGCGGCGCAAGCGCGGCTTGCCGCTGTTTCCGGTGCTCGACCAGATTGCATTCGGTTTGCCCCTGGGTTGGTTCTTCGGCCGGCTGGGCTGCTTCGTCGTCCACGACCATCCCGGGCGCATTACCGATTTCTTCCTGGCAGTCGACAACTTTGCGTACGACGGCGTCGTGGGCCCACGCCACGACCTGGGCTTTTATGAGGTACTGTGGTCGGCGGTGGTCGTGCCATTGTTTCTCTGGCTCGATCGTAAGCCGCGGCCCCATGGCTTTTATCTGGGGCTGATCTGCTTCCTCTACGCGCCAGTCCGCTTTGGACTCGATTTCTTGCGCGAAGCGGACCGCACCTGGGCAGGGGGGCTAACTGCCGGACATTACTCTTCCATTTTCACTCTTGGCCTGGGCATTTTCTGCTTCTGGCTGGCCTATCGGCGGCCCGTTACCCGCTTGCCCGCGGGGCTGCTCAAGGCAGAGGCCGGCGCAGCCGCCTGAATCCGCGGCGGCTTTGCCGTAAGATCAGTCGGATGTGGCGTCGCAACTCCGTAGCGTGGGGAGTGACAGCATCCTTGCTGCTGCACAGCGCATGGATGCTGACCTTACGACCCGCGGCGCGCCCGCGTGCCAAGCCGCGGGGGCGAGCCGCCTACACCGCCGTGTTCGAGGCAAGAAGTGCTGCGAGCGGGCCGGCGGCACACAGACGCCAACTGGAGCCAGCCATCCCGGGCGGTCCGCAAAGTGCCAGCGCGCTCGACCTCGACCACACGACCGGCCGTGGAGGTGAGCGTACCGCCGCGGAGCCCGCCAGCCTGTTGTTCAGCTTTGTCTCTCCGGTGACCCTGCAAGACACCGAGCTCAACAACCTCGCGCAAAACCAGACTCAGCGCATCGAGACGGCCCGCACGCGCGCCACCCAGGAAGAGCGGCGGGCCACCCCGCACGCCGCAGACGCGGTCTTTCTGGCTTCCGGCGCGCGCGGCCATCACGAACGACGCAAACCGGCACCCGAAGACGCGCACGATGGTGCGCAGCGGGGCAGCGGCAGCGAGAGTTGGCGAACGACCGGGCAGTCCTCCGATCCCAGCCAGCAGAACGTTCCCGGCAGCGGTGCGCTGAGCCGCGGTGATGGCGCGAAAAGCGCGCGTTCGGCGCGCGGCATCCTGGGCGGCCGCGGCGCCCGCGCGAGCTCCTCGGCCAGGGTCGCGCACGCCCGTCCCAACGTGGATCCAGGCCCGGCGGCAACACCCGCGCCGACGCTCGATCCCAAGGTGCGCGACAACATCGATGCGGAGCTGCTGGCGGCGGCGCTGCAGCGTTCGATCGTCGACTCGAGTACCCAGCGAGCGGAGCTGCGGGCGCCTGGCGCGGGCGGCTCGGAGGATCCCAGCAGGCCTGGATTTGGGTTCGCGGGCATCGGCCGCGGCGCGCACGCGCTCCCGTACCTGCCCGGCCTGGGCGATGCATCGGCGCTCGACACGCGCGATGCGCGCTATGTGCGCTGGTTCATGGAGCAGAAAGAACGCGTCCAGAACGAGCTCGTTTTCCCGAAGCCGCGCGCGCTCGCGAAAGATCAGGGCATCAGCATCTACCGGGTCGTGGTGCGGCGAAACGGCCAGCTGGCGGACACACCTCATCTCGTGCGTTCCAGCGGCTACGCCGATTTCGATCAGGCCGCGGTGCTCGCGATCCGCCGCGCCGTGCCGTTCACGCCGCTGCCCGAACGCCTACTACCCGATGCATCCGATCTGACATTGCTGATTCCAGTCGCCTTTTCGAACCCACTGGTGCAGTAGCCCCAAGCAGCGGGGCGACGGAGAGACCGCGGTCTGTCCCCGGCGCCTCGCCCGCCTTGCCGCTGCCGGTACGCGGATTCGGCCGATTGCGTGCACGCCGCAGCGCGCTGTCGCTTACGGGCACGGCACAGCACCCGTAGGAAGAAGAGCCCGGGTTGAATATGGCGACATCTATTCGAGCTGCGCTGGGCCCTCGTACAACGCCACCGGCTCTGTGGCAGCTATGTGCGACAGCAGATAGAGCTGGCTCAAGAACGGCCGGAGCGCAGCCGGGAGCACGCCCTTGGCCTCGCTCTTGGGCTCGCGGACGCCCAGCACGTAGTCCAGCAAAGTGCTGGGACGGCGCGGCACCACCACCACATCAGCCTCGATGGGCAGGCCAGCGAGGCTGCGCGCACGCGCCAGCGCCGAGCCGAAACCACCCAGCGAATCGACCAGCCCCAGGCGCTGCGCAGCGTCGCCGCTGTAGACGCGGCCACGTGCGAGTGCATCGACGCGCTCGATGGGCAGCTTTCGGCCCTCGGAGACGCGCCCCAGAAACTGGCGGTACCAGAGGCGAAGCTTTTCGACGAGCGCGGCCCGCTCTTCGTCGCTGAATGGCCGGAACATGCTGTCGGCACCGGCGTGCGCGCCGCGCTTGTCGCTCTCGATGCCCACGCCAAAGCGCGTGGCGAGCGGCGCGACGTCCACCTTTCCGTAGAAGATACCGATCGAGCCGGTGATGGTCGACGGTGAAGCCCAGATCTCGCTGGCCGCCGACGCCACGTAGTAGCCGCCACTAGCCGCGATGGCACCCATCGACGCGACCACGGGTTTTTTGGCACGCGCCCGCTTCACCGCGCGCCAGATCTGGTCAGACGCCATCACCGCGCCTCCGGGACTGTCGATGCGCAGCACGATGGCCCGGATGCGGGGATCGTCCGTGAGCCGATCGATGGCTTCGACCACGGTGCGGCCGCCGCTCATGTGGATGTCGAAGAAGGGCACGTCCACGTTCTCGCCGTCCACGATGGCGCCGTCGATCACCA
>WUUC01136409.1_pt1 | contig 12877 bp, 8 predicted proteins | sample 6278441 | NCBI WGS metagenome assembly WUUC01 (sample SAMN13675441, study PRJNA597444) | soil metagenome | isolation source: soil | place: USA: Washington | collected 2017-10 | reverse complement strand
GGCACGAGTACCGCAGAAAGGTGCGCACGCTCACGGGGGTGATCCAGCTCTGCGCCTGGCAGCCGGCGGTGCTTGTGCCACTCCGCAACCCGATATGGCTGCAGTTCGTCGCACACAAACTTCTGCGATTGCTCACGCCTTACTGGATCATGGCGATCGGCGCCTGGGCCGGATCCCGCTCCCTTCGCTGGCTCGGTGCCAATCCTCGCGTGACCGCCGGACTCGTCCCGGCTGCCGTCGCCGGCGCCTACGCCAGGCGCGGCATGGTGTGGCGCGTATGGGGTGGCCTGCGCTGTGCGCTGACGATTCAGGCCGCCGTCGTGGTCGCGTCGTTCAATGGCATCAGACGGCGATGGGACGTGTGGCGCAGCTAGCGAGGCCCTTCGACATCTGGTGAAACGGTGAAGCTCCTCCACGTCGTTGGGGCACGCCCCAACTTTCCGAAGCTTGCGCCTGTTTACCGGGCCGCGGCTGCCGCGGGGCTCGACCAGCTCGTGGTGCACACCGGCCAGCACTACGACGAGGCGCTTTCGGCGTCGTTCTTCCGCGACCTCGGCATTCCAGAGCCCGACCGAAATCTCGCTGTCGGCTCCGAGACCCACGCGGTTCAGGTGGCGCGCGTCATGGAGCGCATCGAACCGCTGCTCCTGGAGACGCAGCCGGATTGGGTGGTCGCCTACGGCGACGTGAACTCGACGGTCGCCGCGGCGCTCGTTGCGTCGAAGCTGTCGCTCAAGGTAGCGCACGTTGAAGCGGGACTGCGGAGTTACGACCGCCGCATGCCGGAGGAGATCAACCGCATCGTCACCGACCGCCTCGCCGATCTGCTCCTTACACCATCACGTGACGCCGACGATACGCTACGCCGTGAAGGCGAGCCGCCTGAGGAGATCGTCTTCGTCGGCAACGTGATGATCGACTCCCTCATCTACGCACTCGACCACGCACGGAGAAGCGGATTTCGCGGACGTATCGGCGTGAACGGCGGCGCCGTCGTCGTCACTTTGCATCGCCCGTCAAACGTCGATGATCCGGCGCGCTTGGCCGCGATCGCGGGTGCGCTACGGGCGGTCGCCAACGAGCGGCCGGTCGTGTTCCCGATGCATCCGCGCACCGCGCAGCGGCTGCGCGAGGCGGACATCAGTCTGGGGGCAGTTCGAGTTCTCGAGCCGGTCGCCTACCATGAGATGCTTGACCTCGTGGACGGTGCGTTCGCCGTCGTTACGGATTCCGGGGGCGTCCAGGAAGAGACGACGGTGCTGGGAATTCCGTGTCTCACGATCCGTGAGACCACGGAGCGCCCGATCACGATCCGCGAGGGCACCAACCGTCTCGTGCCCGACCCGCGCGACATTCCGTCGACGATCCGCTCGCTTCGGAAACCTCGCGAATGGACGGCCCCGGAAGGGTGGGACGGCAAAGCGGCGGAGCGAATAGTGCATGCGTTGATCGCGCACTCCGTCACCCAGGCTTCGATAGCCGAGTCATGAAGCAGGTCATTCGTAAGGGACTCAACCAGATCATCGTCGATGAGGTGCCGGACCCGGTCGTCGTCCCGCACTCCGTCCTGATTCAACCGCTGTATTCACTGATCAGCAGTGGGACGGAGACAGCGAGTATTCATCAGGAGGGAGCGCTGAAGGCGGCCCTCGACAATCCGTCGCACATTCGGCGAATCTGGGACGTGATGAAGATCAACGGGCCCGTACGCACGTTCGACGAGGTACGGGCCAAGTTCAGCGAGTACGCCGTGCTCGGGTACGCCGGGGCCGGGATCGTGGCCGACAAGCACAAGACGGTGTCGGACCTGGAGGTTGGCGAGCGCGTGGCGTACGGCGGCGAAGGGACCGGACACGCCGAATGCGTTCTGACTGGTCGCCACTTGGCAGCACGCGTGCCCGACTCCGTCGCGCTGGAGCACGCGTGCTTCACGACCCTTGGCAGCATCGCGATGAACGCCGTGCGGATCGCCAAGATAGAGCTGGGCGACACCGTGGCGGTCATCGGCATGGGATTGGTCGGACAGCTGGTCGCACAACTGGCACGACTTCAGGGCGGTCGTGTCATCGCGATCGATCTGAGGGAGGAGCGCGTCGAGCTGGCGCGGCGGCTTGGCGCCGAAGACGTGGTGCCCGCCGGCACGTCATTGCATGAAGGAGTGGCGTCCTTCACGGCTGGCCGGGGGGCGGACTGTGTCATCGTCGCCGCCGCCTCGAGATCATCGGAGCCTTGTCACCAGGCTGTTCAGATCTGCCGCAACCGCGGTCGGATCGTCATCGTCGGCGCCGTGGAGACGAGCTTCCCGTGGCTCGAGATGTACTCGAAAGAAGTGCAGCTCTTCATGTCGCGCGCCTATGGACCTGGGAGTTACGACGCCGACTACGAGCGCGGGGGACAGGACTATCCGGTCGCTTACGTCCGGTGGACCGAGAACCGGAACATGGAGGAGTTTCTGCGGCTCGTCGAGCTCGGACATGTGCAGCTGGACCTGCTGATCACTCACCGGTACCCACTCGAGGATGCGCCGCAGGCTTACAAGACGATTATGGCGCCCGGCTCGCAGAGCCTGGCCGTGCTGTTGCGGTACCCGGCGGCGACTGAGCCCGAGCGGACGCCATCGTTCGAGCCGCGGCGCCGGGTACCGATTGCCCCCCGAGCGCTGAGCGTCACCCCCGCTCCGGCGCGGGCCAAGGTGCAAGTGGCGCTGGTTGGAGCCGGCAACATTGCCCGGTGGGCCCACCTTCCCAGCCTGCGACAGCTCTCCGACGTCGCGCTGCGCGCGGTCTGCTCGGCGAATGGCGCCCGCGCCAAGAGCTACGCGGCTCGCTTCGGCGCGGCCTATTGCTGTTCGAGATACGAGGAGATCCTCGAGGATCCGGTCATCGACGTCGTGCTGATCGCCACCCGCAACCGGTTTCATGCGTCGCAGGCGCTGGCGGCCCTGCAAGCCGGTAAGCACGTCTTTCTCGAAAAGCCAATGGCGCTGACCGAGGAAGAGTGTCGGGCATTGTGCCAAGCGGAGCAACAAACCGGTAAGCAGCTCACCGTCGGCTTCAACCGGCGGTTCGCCGCCGTCTACGTTGAACAGAGGCAACTCCTCAGTCGACGCGCCGGACCCGTCGTGCTGAATTGCCGCGTGAATTCTCCCGGTATCTCGGGGTCGTACTGGATGGCGGATCCGTCGATGGGTGGGGCCATCCTCGGTGAGGCCTGCCACTTCGTCGACCTGCTGTACTGGCTCATCGAGGCGGAGCCAGTCACCGTCGCAGCGTTCTCGCTGCCGACCGGCAAGGAAGAACCGATCGGGGAGAACAATCTCGTCGCCAGCTTTCGCTTCGCCGACGGCTCGGTCGCCAACCTCACGTATTGCACGGTCGGCAGTAAGACGTCCGGCGGCGAACAGGTGGAAGCGTTCGCGCCCGGGCTCGGCGTGCATGCGCAGGACTTCAAGCGGCTCACCGCCCTGGCGGGGACTCGACGTAGGAAGTCGCGGTTGTTCGCTGACAAGGGCTACGAGGCCCAGATGCGGTCGTTCTTCTCCCGCGTTCGCAGCGGCGATGCGCCCGAAGTAACGGCTCGCGATGGTGCGCGTGCGACGATCGCTTGCCTGCGCATGCTGGAGTCGGCGCGCGCGCGTAGCTCTCAGGTGGTCGACTGGGAGGCCGTGCTGCGCTGATGATCGGCCAATGCTGAGGGCTGCCAAGCGAGGAACGCTCCATGCCCTCACGAGAGTTGGTCTGTCGCGGCGCGTGCGCGACAGTGCGTGGCGCCGAAATCGGCTCCTGATCCTGTGCTATCACGGGGTCTCGCTTTCGGACGAACACGACTGGGACTCGAGCCTCTATATGAGTCCGACCGATTTCGAGACGCGATTGCAGGCGATTCAGCGGGGCGGGTACGCTGTCTTGCCGCTCGCCGTCGCGCTGGAGCAACTCTACGCCGGCGCTTTGCGCGAACGGACCGTGGTCATCACGTTCGACGACGGGCCATCCGACTTCGTTCGTCGCGCGTACCCACTGCTCGTCAAGTACGGGTATCCGGCCACCGTGTACCTGACGACGTACTATTGCGACCGCCAGAAGCCGGTGTTCCCGGTGTTCTGCTCCTACGTCCTGTGGAAGGCGCGCGGTGGCGCGCTCGACGTGGTCGACGTCCTCGGTGCGACAGCGCGTTGGGATCTGCGGACCGCGGCCGGCCGTGCGCGGGCGCTCCGCTCGATCATCGAGTTCGTGAATCGCCGCTGTCTGAGCGCAGGGGAGAAGGACGCGTTCGCCGAGGCGGTGGCTCGCCGGCTCGGCGTCGACTACGATGCGCTCGTGTCGAATCGCGTGCTGCACATTCTCAACCCGGACGAGGTAGCGCGCCTCTCGCGCAATGGGGTCGACTTTCAGCTCCACACGCATCGTCACCGAACGCCCACCGAGCGCCCGGCTTTCCTGCGCGAGATCGACGATAACCGCGATCGGATTCGGAGCTTGACCGGCTCCGAGCCCACCCATTTCTGCTACCCCAGCGGCGTGTACCGGCTCGAATGGCTGCCGTGGCTCCGCCAGGCGAACGTGGTCTCCGCTACAACGTGCGTCCCCGGCATCGCCTCCAGCGTCACCAACCCGCTGCTGCTGCCCCGACTCGTCGATACGGGACATCTCTCCCAATCGGAATTCGAAGGCTGGCTCGCCGGAGTGTCGTCGTTCCTCCCCCGCCGTTCCAGCGCGCCGAGAGGAGCAGCGTGAGGAGACTCCTGTACCAGCTGAGGGGTCGGACACCTGCTGAGCTCCGGCTTAGAGGAGTGCAGGCGCTCAACGCGCGCTTGGAGCGCTTTGGACTGTCGTCGCACGTCGGCGAACCCAGTGACGAGGCATTGTTCCGGCGCCTCAGCGTTCCGAAACTAGCGCACGGTCGATCGAACGCCGCGGACCTGCTGACCCATTTCCGCGCGCGCCGAAGCCCACAGTTCTTTGCCGGCTTCACCGATCGCGCCGAGACGATCGAGTCGCTGCGTCGTGGCTGGCCCGAGGCCGAGCGTGTGGTGATCGAGACCGCTGACGACATCGTGCGTGGCCACTTCCGTCTTTTCGGGTGGCACGGCGTGGAGTGCAATGCCCAGGCTCCGGATTGGCATTGGGATCCACAGAGTGGTAAACGCTCTCCGCTGCGTCACTGGAGCACGATCAGCTTCCTGGACTCGCGATCGGTTGGGGACTCCAAGATCGTCTGGGAACTGAATCGCCACCAATACTTCAGTAGCCTTGGCAGAGCATACTGGTACACTGGCGACGAGCAGTACGCGCTCACGTTCGTGCGGCACGTCGAGAGCTGGATGGACGCCAACCCGCCGAAGCTCGGAATCAACTGGGCCAGCAGCCTGGAAATAGCGTTTCGCGCCATTTCGTGGTTGTGGGCGCTGCACTTCTTCCGCGACGCATCAGCGCTCACGTCAGCCGTGTTTCTGCGCGCGCTCAAGTTCCTCTACCTGCACGCGCGGCATCTGGAGAAGTATCTGTCCACGTACTTCAGCCCCAACACGCATCTCACCGGTGAGGCGCTCGGACTGTTCTACCTCGGCCTTCTCTTGCCGGAGTTCAAGCGCTCCCGCGACTGGCGAGACACCGGGTTGCGGATCCTTCGCGAGCAGCTGGCGGCTCAGGTCCGTGCCGACGGCGTCTACTTCGAGCAGGCCACCCAGTACCACCGCTACACGACGGATTTCTACATCCACGCGATGGTCCTTGGGGAAGCGAACGCCGTTCCTGTCCGCGCTGTGGTCGAACCCACGCTGGGACCGTTGCTCGACCACCTCATGCACATCACACGTCCGGACGGCGCGACACCCTTGGTCGGGGACGACGATGGCGGCCAACTGGCGGTGCTCGACGACCGTGCGACGAGCGATTTCCGCGATACCCTTGCGACGGGCGCGGTTCTGCTCGGCCGTCCCGACTACGCATTCGTCGCAGGCGAACCGTCGCCTCAGATGGTCTGGCTCCTGGGGCCAGCGAGCGTGCGGCAGTTCCACACGCTTGGCAAGACGACTCCGAACGAGACCTCCCGGGCGTTCCGCGAGGGCGGCTATTTCGTGATGCGTGACGGCTGGAGCAGGCACGCCAGTTTCGCCCTGATCGACTGCGGGCCGCACGGAGGTCTTACCAGCGGACACGCTCACGCCGACGCGCTCGCCGTCGAGCTGGTCGCTCGTGGCTGCCCGTTCATCGTCGATGCAGGGACCTACACGTATACCGGTTCCGTCGAAGCACGGAACTACTTCCGAAGCACGGCTGCTCACAACACGGTGACGATCGATGGGGAATCGTCCTCGGTGCCGACGACTGCGTTCAGGTGGGGCCACATCGCCTGTTCACGACTCATCGCATGGATCACCCACGAGCGATTCGACTACTTCGAGGGCGTGCACGACGGCTACGCGCGGCTCGCCCAGCCGGCGACCCACCGTCGGTCGGTGCTCTTTCTCAAGGGTGAGTACTGGGTGATTCGCGATCGGATCGAGTCGGGCGGATTTCACCGTGTTTCGGCTCACTTCCACTGTGCACCAGGCGTGACCGCGGACGTGGACGGCGACCGCGACCTGGTCTTGATGGGCGACGACGCGTGCCATGGCATGGCACTTCGCATTGCCGGCTTTGCTCCCGACCTGGCAATCACTCGCGCCCACCAATGCGTTTCGCCCTCGTACGGCACCCGTGAGCCTGCAATGGAGTGCGTGTTGACGACGGAGGGCGACGGCCAGCAGGAGCTCCTGACCTTCTTGGTGCCGGGCAGCAGTCCAGCGTCAACGGGGCGTGTCACTGAGATCGGCGCGGTGCGCGGTCGCGCGTTCAACCTGACCCTCGGCGAGGCCACGGACACCGTCCTGGTTGGTGCGGACGAGGGAGCCGAAGCGGACGGAATGGCCGCGGACGCACAGTGGGCCTGGGTGAGAAGGTCCAGTTCTGGTGCCGTGCTCGAGTTTCTGGTGCTCGCCGGTCACGCGCTGCGAGTCGGCGGCATCGCGATCTTCCGCAGCGACGGCGTGGCGCGGTACGTTGCCGGTCGGTTGGTCGACGGCAAGTGGTATCTGGAAACCGACTACGACGGCCACCTGGTCCTTGCGGTGGACGCGGAGCTGAGCGAGCCATGTGCGGTATCTGCGGAATAGCACTGTCGACGCGCTCGACGCGCCGACTGGACCGCCGGCAAGTCGAGCGCATGCGCGACGTGCTCACGCACCGCGGCCCAGATGACTCCGGGCTTTTCCTCGACGAGCGAGTCGGTCTGGGTCACCGTCGCCTCAGCATCATTGACGTGGCGGCCGGCCACCAACCGATGGCCAACGACGACGGGTCACTGCACGTCGTGTACAACGGTGAGGTCTATAACCACTCGGTGTTGCGCGCGGAGTTGGAGGCCCGCGGCGTCCGGTACAGAACTCGATGCGACACGGAAACGGTGTTGCGGATCTACGAGGCCGACGGCGTTCAGTCCCCGCGACGCCTGCGGGGAATGTTCGCGTTCGCGATCTGGGATCGCCGAACGCGCGAGCTGTTTCTCGCGCGCGATCGATTCGGCGTCAAGCCGCTCTACTACGTTCTCCACGACGACGGCTCGATCTACTTCGCTTCGGAGATCAAGGCGCTGTTGGCAGCCGGCGCGGTAACGCCGGCACTCAACATCGCGGCCTTACCTGATTATCTCGCGAACCACGCCCCGTCCGGTGACGCAACACTCTTCGACGGAGTCCGCCGGCTGCCTCCCGGATGTACTCTCCGCTGGAGGGACGGCGAGGTCGAGATCGAGCCGTATTGGGAGCTCAGCTTCGCCTCGGCGGTTAGCCCGGATCGATCCGACGTTGACCTGATCGCGGAGTACCGGGACCGCTTCACCGAGGCGGTTCGCATGCGGCTCATGTCCGACGTGCCGCTCGGCATGTTCCTCTCGGGGGGCATCGACTCGGCGGCAATCACGGCAACGATGAGCCGGCTCGTGGATGAGCCGATCAAGACCTTTTCAGTCGCCTTCGCCGAACGCGAGGCCAACGAGCTCCAATACGCGCGGCTGGTCGCCCGCCGATATAGAACGGACCATCACGAGGTGGTCGTGAGTCCGACGGACTTCTTCGGCGCGCTGCCGAAGCTCGTGTGGCACGAGGACGAGCCGCTCGCGCACCCCTCCAGCGTCGCCCTCTACTTCGTGTCGCGCCTGGCCGCAGAACACGTCAAAGTGGTGCTGACGGGAGAGGGAAGTGACGAGACGCTCGCCGGCTACGGCCGGTACGCAATCACCCTGTACAACCTCCGCTTCGGCCGTCGGTACGAGCGGCTCGTCGGCCGCCCGATTCGCGACCGGGTGCGGGCCGCGATCGATCGACTGCCGACTACGACGAGATTCCGTCAGAGGCTGGCGCGAACCTTTCTATACCTCCCGGCGGATCCGTGGACGCTGTACTTCGACAACTTCTCCGTCTTCTCGCGCCATCAGCAACAGTCGCTTCTGACGCCCGAGGTGCGCGAGCGTGTCGCGGACATCGATCCCTACGCGGCGCATCGGCACGCTCTTGGCACGAGCGATGGACGGTCTCTGCTCAATCGGCTTCTCGATGTGGACATCCAGACATACCTGCACGAGCTGCTGATGAAACAGGACCAGATGAGCATGGCCGCCTCGATCGAGAGCCGCGTTCCATTTCTCGATCATCCGCTCGTGGAGTTCACCGCCACGCTCCCCGAGCGACTGAAGCTCCACGGCCGGACGACCAAGTTCGTTCTCCGGCAAGCCATGCGGAGCGCGCTCCCACGCGAGATTCTCAGTCGCAAGAAGATGGGGTTCCCCGTGCCGATCGGAAGCTGGTTCCGCGGCGCCTTCGCTCGCGTGGTCGACGATTACGTGCTAAGCGATCGCGCAACAGCCAGAGGCCTCTTCGAGCCGGCATATGTGCGGCAGCTGGTCGAGCGCCACCGTCGCGGGGGCGAGAACCACGCAGAGCGGCTCTGGGCGCTCGTCAACTTCGAGATGTGGAACCGGCTCTTCATCGACGGTCAGGCGGCTGACGACCTGGAACCGGCTCTGGCTGCGGACGCACTCCCGGCTCGGACTGTAACCGCGTAACGCGACGTGCACATTCTCTGGCTCAAGACTGAGCTTCTGCACCCTGTCGACAAGGGCGGGAAGATTCGGACATATCACATGCTTCGCGAGCTCAAGCGCGACCACCGAATCACTTACCTCACGCTCGATGACGGCACTGGTGACCCCGAGGCGATCGAGAGCGCCCAAGAGTATTGTGACACGCTGCTCCGCATTCCGTTTCGCACGCAGCCAAAACGGTCAGCCGGGTTCTATGCGGAGTTGGTGCGCAACCTCGGCTCCCGCCTACCGTATGCGATCTGGAAATACAGATCGTCGGCGATGCGCCATGCGATCGAGCGGGTAGCGGAGCGCGATGAGCCGGACGTCATGGTCTGCGACTTCTTGGCCCCAAGCGTGAACGTGGCCGATGCCATCGCCTGTCCAACTGTCCTCTTCCAGCACAACGTCGAGGCGACGATTTGGGCGCGGCACGCAGAGGTTGCGGGCAACCTCGTGACCAAGGCGTATCTCTCGCGCCAGTGGCGAGCGATGCGCGCGTTCGAGCGGGCGCAATGTCGCCGCTTCGATCACGTCGTCGCCGTATCGTCGCGCGATCTCGAGGTGTTTCGGAAGGACTACGGTGTCACGAGCGTGTCGGAGGTCCCGACCGGCGTGGACACCGAGTACTTCCGACCAGCGGGCCATGTCCAACCGGAGCCGTTCGACCTCGTTTTCACCGGCTCGATGGATTGGCTGCCGAATGAAGACGCCATCCTGTACTTCGCGGAGGCCATTCTGCCGCGCGTGCGCGCAGCGGTGCCGGCTGTCACGTTGACGGTCGTCGGTCGCAATCCGTCGCCACGCGTGGTCGCCTTGAGCCGCCGCGACGCGGCCGTGCGTGTTACCGGATCGGTCCCCGACGTGCGTCCGTACATCGAGCGCGCAGCGCTGTTCATCGTGCCGCTGCGGGTCGCTGGGGGAACGCGGCTCAAGATCTATGAGGCGATGGCAATGGAGAGGGCGGTCGTCTCGACTGCAGTCGGCGCCGAGGGTCTGCCTGTACGCGACGGCGTGGACATTGTCCTCGCAGACGCGCCAGAGAAGTTCGCCACGTCGGTCGTCGAGTTGCTCACCGATCGAAAGCGCGCAGGGGAGCTCGGTCAGCGTGCGGCAAGCGCCGTACGGGCGGAATTCAACTGGGGTCGGGTCGCGGAACAGTTCGCCGGCATCTGCGCAGGGCTGCTGCCGAGCAAGCTGTCGTCGGTAGCGGGCTAGCGATGGACACCGTGGTGAGCGTCTTCGGACTCGGCTACGTCGGATGTGTCTCGGCGGCGTGCTTCGCACGGGAGGGCCACACCGTGATTGGCGTCGACGCCAATCCGGCGAAGGTGGAGATGATCAATGCCGGCACGGCGACAATCGTCGAGGCGGGGATCGGCGAGCTGGTGAAGGAGATGGTGGCGAGCGGCCGGTTGAGGGCCACCGTGGACGCGCACGAGGCCGTCGCGCAGTCGAGCGTTTCGCTGCTCTGCGTCGGTACACCCAGCCGGCCGAATGGCAGCATCGATCTGACGTACGTCGAACGGGTGTGCACTCAGATCGGCCAAGCGCTACGCACGAAAGCCGCCCGCCACACGGTGGTACTGCGCAGTACCGTGCTTCCGGGAACGATTGACTCGGTGGTGATTCCCGCGCTGGAAGCCGCTTCCAACAAGGTGGCCGGCCGGGATTTTGGCGTCTGCATGAATCCCGAGTTTCTCCGCGAGGGCACGTCGATTCAGGATTTCTACGATCCGCCATTCACACTCATCGGCACGGATGATTGTGCGGCCGCCGAGGTCGTTCGCTCGCTCTACACGCAGACCGACGGTGCATCGGTACACGTCACCGCGCCGCGAGTCGCGGAAATGGTGAAGTACGCGTGCAATTCGTTCCACGGACTGAAAGTGGCCTTCGCGAACGAACTGGGGAACGTCTGCAAAGCGCTGGGCGTGGACAGCCACGAGGTGATGCGCCTGTTCTGCGAGGACACGAAGCTGAACATCTCGCCCAAGTATCTCAGGCCCGGCTTCGCGTTCGGCGGGTCCTGCCTCCCGAAGGATCTCCGCGCCATCACGTATCGCGCCAAGCAACTCGACGTCGAGACGCCTCTCCTGGCGGCGATCCTCGAGAGCAACCGAAAGCAGGTTGCCAAGGCGTACGACATGGTGCTGGCCACGGGCAGTCGCAGCGTCGGCGTGCTTGGGATGAGCTTCAAGGCCGGAACTGACGACCTGCGCGAATCGCCCATCGTTGCCCTGATCGAGATGCTGATCGGCAAGGGCTTGAATCTCGCGATCTACGACCGAGACGTGTCGCGTGCGCGATTGATCGGCGCCAACCGCGAGTACATCGAGCGCGAGATTCCACACATCTGGTCGCTCATGCGCGGGAGCGTGACGGAGGTTCTGGAGCACGCCGATGTCGTACTCATCGGAAATAACGCGCCGGAGTTCCGCGAGGTCGGGCCCTGCCTGCGAGACGGGCAGGTGGTCATCGACCTGGTCCGCGCCCTCGAGCCCGGACCGAGGTCCGGAGCTGCCTACCAGGGCATCTGCTGGTGACGTCGGCTCGAACCACTTCCTACCGATTCTACTGGAAGCTCAGAGAGCTTCTCACGCCGGGGCTGAGATCTTCGCAGGACGCGTACGCACAAACGCTGCGCGCTCACGTGAACGGCGATGTCGAATGGCTCGATCTCGGATGCGGGCATCAGGTGCTGCCCGATTGGCACGCCAAGGAGGAGCAACGTCTCGTCGCGACCTGCAAGATGGTCGTCGGCGTCGACTGCGATCTGCCCTCGCTGGCGAAGCACCAGACCATACGTCTGAGAGCGAAGGGTGACATCGCGCACCTTCCCTTCAAGGAAGCGTCGTTCAATCTGGTGACGGCGAACATGGTGATTGAGCATCTGCAGAACCCAGCGCGCCAGTTTGCCGAGATAGGGCGAATCCTAAAGACTGGTGGTCTTTGCATTCTGCTCACACCGAACGCGTATGGTTACCCGACGCTCCTCGCGCGCCTTGTCCCCAGAGGAGCAAAGAATCGCGCCATTCGCCTCCTCGAGGGGAGGGGCGCGGAGGACGTCTTCCCCGCGTACTACCGGGCGAATACGCAAAGGGCACTGAAAGCGGTGGCCGAATCAAACTCACTCGAGATAGTGAAGGTCACCATGGCGACGACCGACGCGCTGTTCGCTGTTCTGCCGCCGGTCGTAGCACTGGAGCTTCTGTGGATAAGAATTCTGATGACGAGACCCTTTCGGGGACTGAGGCCAAACATCCTCGCGGTTCTGAGGAAGCGCCCATCAGCGTAGCAGGCGGTGATCGACTCACTTCGCGCCGCCCAGCCGGCGATGGGCGGCCGGCTCGATGTCGCGGGCATTTGCCGGCACAGTGGGCATTCCACTCGGGTCCTCGTGCGCCAAGAGCTCGCGGTAAAGATCCAGCACGGCGCGCAGATTGTCGTCGGTCGCGTTGTCGGCAGCCGCGCGCCGAGGTCGCGGAGTCGCGAGCTCCTCTTCGATGGCCTGACGCAGCGCCGCGAGGTCCCGCACCGGTATCAACCGGACGGAGTCGGGTCGCATCCTGTTGTCGGTGGCCACGACCGGGGTGCCCACATGGAGTGCCTCGCGCACGGAAATAGCGTCGCCATCGTACCAAGTGGTGCGCAGAAGCAGATCGGCCTGCGCAATTGCCCGGAGCGTCACGGGATGCGGCACGTCACCGCACAGGAGGACATGGTCGGCGTATGGCTTCGTCTGGACTAACGCGCGCAG
>WUUC01100988.1_pt1 | contig 12877 bp, 22 predicted proteins | sample 6278441 | NCBI WGS metagenome assembly WUUC01 (sample SAMN13675441, study PRJNA597444) | soil metagenome | isolation source: soil | place: USA: Washington | collected 2017-10 | reverse complement strand
CAACTGTCGGCCTGCAGCACACTCAGTCACTGGTGCCGCCTGAACGCGTCATAGATTTCACGAACATGCTCAGGGGGCGCCAGCACTTCGCTGCGATCGATTATCGATTGCTGAACAATGAACCTAGGAATTGCATTACTTTCCGCATCCTTGACTGTGGGAAGGGAATAGCCTTCGGGCGGAATGTATCTGCGATATTGCGTGCCGTATTCGCCGCGTTTGTAGACGTCGACCCTGACCATCCCGCATCTGCCGCATTCCAATGATCGGCCAATGTGCCAGCGATCCAGCTTGAAGATGTGATCTGTTCCTTGCGACCACAGGTGTTGGAACTGCCTGCATTGAAGGAACGCGAAGTTCGCCCTTGCAGCCCACTGGCCTGCTCGCGCTTCCACATCAACGATTTCCGCTTCCTGCTCATTCGCTGCTTCCTTCAGCCGTTCAACGACATCAACAGCCTGCAGTTCGCTGCGCAGCCGTCGTTGCCGTGCCTCATTGCGCACCCTTGCTGTGCTGCGCTTCGCAGGCTGGCCATTCACCTGCGTCAGTTCCTGCGCTTCAGTCTCTCTAGATTCTCGAGCCCTTGCCATCACGCGACACCTTCATTCAGTGCGCTATCAAGCAGCGCCACCAGGCGATGCACCTGGTCATAGCTGATGACTATCCCCTGTGGCGTGAACGTGGCATTGAACAGCGCCAGCGAAGCGCTGTGGCCATTGCTGTACCGCTTCACCTCGTAAGGCGTTCCACGGAACAGTTCGTCAAGCGCTTCGCCTTCGTGCGCCACCAGGGCGCCAACAGGGCTGTGTGCTGCGCTGTCAGTCTCGTCAGGCCCTGGTGCCGCAGCAGCTGCCTGCGTGGCCCCTGGCGCCCCTTCAGGGGCCTGTGGTGGCAGCCCTGCGATGACACGCAGCCGTTCCACTGCAGCCACGTCGTTGGTCTGGCTGTGCGTCAGTGTCTGCGCCAGCTGCGCAGTGGTCAGCTGTTCGAGGTCGGCAAGGATCGCTGGCACGGCTGACAGGCCTTCCAGCTGTGCGATGACGGCAGGATCGAATGCACGCTTCGCTGTTGTGTAGGCCAGTGGCGCCCTTCCCTTGCCTGGCGTCTGCTGCAGCTTGCTGCGCAGGGCGCCTGCATCGACGTACTTGCGCAGCCGCTGGTACAGCAACGGTGCTGTGCTGCTGAAGCCACGTTCAGCCAGCAGTGCATGCAGTTCTTCCTTCCGCAGCCATCGCCCCTGGCAGTGCGTCACGATCGCTGCGTAATGGTCAGTGGTCATCGTTGGCATGGCATCCCTTCCCTGGTCAGCGCCCTAACGCTGACTCAGGGGCGCAGCCTAGCTGCGCAGGGTGTCCGATCACAACGACCCTAGCTGTAACGCTGATCACTGAATGGCTGGTCAGGCATGGATTCCTGGTCAAGCGTCATAGGTTCTAGCTGGCCATCGACCCACCAGTACGCATGCGCTTCGTCATTCCATGCGTAGTGTCCACGCTCAACGTCAGTGGTGACATCAAACGTGTCAGGCATCAGTGGAACGCTGATGTGAGCAGTGGCCTTGCCGCGCCCTGTCTTTACGTACAGGTGTGTTGCAATCGTTTCATTATCCAGGGGGCCACCACGCAGAATGACGCACTGGCCCCGGCCTTCACCTGGATTGAAGATATCCTTGAACTGCACCTTCACCTTGCCTTTAGGATGAACGTATTTGAACTTGCGAATAGGCGGTTCGCCTGGCCACCAACTAAGGCCCTGTCGTTCGCCATTGCCAGGGCGCACCCTGCGATCGCCAATGATGCGGACCCATGCGGTAGACACTTCATCCCCATATGATGATTGCGGTAAGGCACAGGATGCCGATGACCACTACCAGCAGCATGCCTAGGATTGCGGCAGCCTTCAGCGCTTGTTGATGCATTTCATCGATCGGCTTACGTTCGTTCATCGTTTCCCCTTTACGCGACAGGATGCAGTTCTGGACGTTGCATGCAGGTAGGACGGAACAGGCATGCGTCAGTGTCCAGTGCACGCCAACACAGGCCATTGACCACTTCTTCAATTTCAGCTGACCAGTCAAGCGTTGCGGCCGAAGGCCTTCCGCAGACCATGCAATTCACTTCGCCACCATGGCGATCCACCATTGACCACAGCGCAGCTGCCACGTTCATACCGCCTGACGCTTCAACGCCATCAGCCATCACAAGGTAGACAAGCACAGCTTCAGGCAGATGATCAGTCGCTTCCACATTGCGCACCATGACGCCTTGTGCGGCAGGCGCACAGCAGATAGTCAGTTCGTACAGGCAGGCCTTCACCAGTGGCACAGCGTCTGCAGGCAGGCCATCGCACAGCAGTTCCAGGAATTGTTCTGCTTCCACTTCACTCATCGTTTCGCCTTACGCCAATGATGATGGGTATTACCACATTGTCGACAACGCGTTCAGCCTTGCCGCGATGCACTGAAGGGTCAGTGTCTGCGCCACCCTTCATTGCTGCCTGTTGCAGCAGTTTGATCGCTGACTGCACTAGTTCTTCACGTTCGTAGGTCATCGATGGAAGGCTAATGATCATTGTCACCTGTGATCACCACTTCCCTGCAGCGTGCCGTCGGCCTGGCGCTGCGCTAGTTTGGCCACGTTGTCGATGGCCACGTCGTTCAACGCCATGCCGCATTCCGTTGCCAGTGCAGCGATATACCACAGGCAATCGCCTAGTTCTTCAATGATGGGCTGGCGTTCCTCGCGCGTCAGGCCACTGCCTGATTCATAGCCTGTGTCCCTAATCAACTTCTTCACCTTGTTGGCCAGTTCGCCAGCTTCACCACACAGGCCTAGCGTTGGATAGATCACATTCCGCTCAATGTGTGGGTATATCGCCGTTGACATTGCCATTCGCTGATACGTGTTCAAGTCCAATGCGCTACCCCTTCGTATTGATCCAACACTTCAACGTGATTCTTCGGCACCTTGTGGCTGCCGCCTGCCAGGATGAAGCCAGTCATGGCCAGCCACAGTGCGTCAGCTTCATCAAACGATTGCCCCTGGTAGGCCAGGCGATCGCGTGCAGCAATGAGCACTGACAGCTTGTCTGCATTCCCCTTGCCAGTGGCCAACTTCGCCCTGACCTTCGGTGGCACGAGCAGCACAGGCACGAGGTCAGTTAGGGCTGTGATCACAGCGCCAGCTGCAGTGCCGTTCAGCCACGCTGTTGGCCCCTTGCCACCACTGAAGCCACGTTCCACCACAGCCACAACAGGGCGCCCCTGTGGGCCACCTGTGCTGATGTCCAGCTGTGTTCGCACAGCCGCCTGCAGGATCGCCAGGCGTTCCGACAGGGGATCACTAGGTGACCCTGCGATGACAGTGGTGACGTACCAGTCAGTGCGTAAAGGGCCAACGCAGGCGATGCCTGTGCAGGACAGCGATGGATCAATGCCCATCGCCACAGGTTCATTGGCCATAGATTCGATTCACTTTCTCGAGTGCAACTGATAGCGGGAAGTCTGTTGTGTCGCATTGCGCCCAACGCTTCCGCACAATGGACAACGCCACTTCGTAGGGAACATTTGTGGCGTAGAGATATTTGGCCACTGTGAAGAACTGGTGATCGCGTTCGCCAACTTCCGCTGTTGCAGTGCCAGCAACGATCCGTGCCGCTGTCTGTTGATTCCTGGCAGTACCGCGTAGGACAGCACTCGCAGCCATGCTGCTGCTGTAACTGTCGGCTTCCAGTTCCACGCGCCTTGCCTGTCGTTCATCAACCTGACGCATGCTGCGTGCCATGCCAGCCACAGCCATCGGCTTAGTGCGCAACGCATACGCACAGTCAGTGAAGTCTTCAATCGACACAGGTGCACCATCATCATCCACCATCACCATTCGGCCGGGCGCAGCCTGTCCGCTGTATGGCGTTCGAACTGTATTGACCAGCCCTGTACGCGTCAGCCAGGGTGCTGCGTTCTTCGGATTGACTTCAGTCTTAGGCGGTAGTTCCGCGAGCAGGGCTGCCCATCGGCCTGCATCGCGCATCGTTTGCGCCGACGTCCACTGCTCGCAGAACACCCAAACATGAAACCCCTTAGACCTACTGCGTTCGCACCATGCAGTTACGCCAAAGAACTTCCACACAGACACGAGGTCACTGGCCAGCTGCCATGCCTTAGCTTCGTCGTCAGGCATATCAATGTCGATGCATCCCCATCGGCACAGCGCCAGGTCAGTGACTGGATAGGTGCCAACTTCAGATGCACCAGTCAGATGATCATTGAAGACATGCAGGCCCACCTGACGCCAGACAGCCAGGCCACCCTTGTCCAGTGATCTGAAGTACGCATCAGTGCGCCCACCAAACAGACCAGCAAACCTAAGTAGCTGCCTGTAGTGCATCGCGTTGAGTCCAGTCTGGTACGTCATTGAAGCGCACTGAACCTGCAATGCCTGAATGATGCTGGCTGGCTGTTGGCCTGTCTTCAGCTGTCAGTTCCCGAATGATGCCAGACACAGGGTCGATGGCGTAAGGAACGCCAACAGGATTAGGCGAACGCTTACCTGTGATCTTGTTCTTCATCACGCTGATGTGCGTAGTGGGGCAACGTTCTTCCTCCCACAGCTGATGGTCAGTCAGCGTCGTTGTGTCGATGCGCCGGCGGCAGCCGATCATCACTCCATCAGTCTCCTGAATGCCGCCATATTCAACATGCGTCAGCAACAACGCTGGACAGTTGGCGCCAGCCTGGCGATTACATTGCTGACCCACCATCCACACAGCTTCAGGTGTGGCCCTGATCACTTCCTTCAGTGCAATGGCCTTCGCCCTTGTGTTCAAGGCACCGTTGTCTGAATCTCCACCACGCAACGCCAGCAGCGACAGGTAGTCAAACGCCACCAGTTCAACAGGGCCACCTAGATCTTCGCTGGCCATATCGTAAAGCCAACGCAGTTCGTCAAGGCTGTACAGGCTGCCTGACTGTGGCGTGGCAATGATGATATTGGGGAAGTTCAGTTCAACAGCCTGCCTGCGCCACACAGGGCCTGCAGCTTCCACATCATCAGTGCTGCACTGGTAGTGCATGGCCAGCAGTTTGGTCAGCAAGACATCATCAGTGTCGTCTGCACTGACGAACAGGCAACGCTTGTCCAGGTTCCTCGCAACAGTGGACATCATCAGCGATGTCTTGCCGTGCGAACTGAATCCGACAAACAGGTTCAGCTTCCGTGGCCTTAGGCCACCAGTCAGCCGATCGATTGAAGTTAGCCCTAGCGGCAGGCCAGCAATGCTAGGGACTGTTTCAGCAACTGCAGCCAGTGAACGATAGAGTCTGCCTTTATTGGCAGACTCCATGCGTTCCCTTAGCTGTGACTCATTGAGTGCCACAGTATGTCAATGGCTTCAGTCAAGCGCTGCTTCACGCACCGAACTGCCAGGGCCACCATGTCGCTTCGCAGGCATATTGTCAGCGCCAACATACGAAGCGTAACGGTCGAACAATCCATCTTCGCGCTTGCGGAACGTTTCAAGCACGCCTGCATTCCGCAAGGTACGGTTCGGCTGACCAGACTTCCGCACATCAACATATGCGTACTTGCCAGGATTAGCCTTCAGTCGCTCAATGAGCGCAGCGTTCACAGGCGTAATGCCACGTCCACTACCGCCACCACGCGTCACAGGCGGCAGTTCATCGACGAACTGAAGTTCGAACTGCGTCATGTCTTCATTGGCTTCATTGGCTTCAATGACTTCAGCGTCATCGTTCTGCGTAGCAGTGGAAGTCTTACGAACTGCCATGGTGATGTGTCATCCCTTTGTGTCTAGTTGCTGTCTGCTGGCATCCAACAGACTAGTGAGTGATCGAACAGCAATGGACCTAATTGCCGTTAGGCGTAAGGGTCCACATACCAGTCAGGCGCATTGTTCAGCCACAGGCCCTTGAAGAACCGGCCTTCCTTGTGCTGTGTGGAAACGAAATCAGGGCCACGATCATTGGCGGCGCCAGTGGCCTTGTCGGGACGCTTGTCAGTCCACAGCCCTGGCTGTTCCATCAGTTCTTGCCAGTAGCCGTCATCATCGCCTGCTGCTCTCACAGGCGCAGCAGGGGCCTTCGCAGGCCCTGCAGGGGCCTTGCCAGGGCTGGACAGGCCTGGACGGCTGACAGGGCGCTGTGGCGCCCCTGTGGCTGCCTGACGTGGCGCAGCTGCCGTGCCAGCTGCCGAAGGGGCCGACTGGATCACAGCCACGTCACCAAACGTTTCGCGCAGCACATTCAGTTCGTCCTGTTCGAATCCAATGCCAAGCTGCGTGAACACTTGACCCTTCGCATGGATGAACTGATTCGCCACGATGCTTGCCACTTCGTCAGGCTGCAGTGTGCCAGGGAACGTTTCTTCAACGCTGACAAGGGCTCGAGCCGATTCGTATTGAGGCAGCCCACAGGTTGATTGCGCGACGCGTTCGAACGATGTCCTGATCGTTGTCACAGGTGTCGCTTCGTCATTACTCATTGCTTGTTCCCTTCATCGTAGGCTTGCCATTCGGCAGCACCTTCATCGCCTGGCGGCAGCAGGACATGCACAGGACAGCGACCATTCAGCCACCACCCTTCATCGGCAAACGGCGCGAACGATCCATGATTATTGTCAAGTACAGGGCAGATGCACCCTGCAGCAACAGCCTCCGGGCTGCCTGGATTCGGCGTGTTGGCCTTGTCCTTATAGTTCACGACGTTTCCCCTGTCGTTGCCATTAGCCTGATCAGTTCCATGCGTTGCATCAAGGTCAGTGCCCTAGCGTTCACTGCATCAGTCAACAGCGCAGCGATCACTGCATAGCTGTGCAGTGCATGATGAGCAGTGGGCAACGCTGGCGCCTGCACTGCGCCCGGCGCCACGCGTCCTGACCATTCTTCATGGCCATTGCGGGTCAGGCCAGGCGTCATGGCCCTGTCAGTGCATTCACTGCGTGCCACTTCAATCAGTTCAGGGTCGCAGGCTGGATATCGTGGCCTGACGTACTCATTCACGATCAGATCAAACGCACGCTTGTTCGGCTTGATCCTGCCACGCAGCCAGTTGCGCACCGTGCCTAAGCGGTAGCCTGTTTCTTCGCTGATTCGCTTCGCATCGTTGTCATGCAGTGGGTATTCGTCGAACAGTGCCTTGACGTTGGGCGCAGTGCGATCATCGTTCATTGGATGCCTGCATGCGTGCCAGCGTGTTGCTTACTTGCTGCAACAAGGCGTCAGGGTCATTGCCACTGATCGTTAGATCGTAGACGTTGTCATTAGTGGTGACGACTTCTACCATCCACAGTGATTCATCGCTGTCTGCTTCATAGTGCCGGAACATCCTGAACGACACAACACGATCAACATTGACCAGTGTGTGTCCATTGCATTCAATCCACCCCATCCGTGCTTCCTTCCGTTGTGTCTAGCTGTATTGCCTTCGGAATGTGCTGTCCTGTTGCATCAGCCACTTTCGCCATCAGGCCGAAGGGATCAGTCTTCAGGTACATACCGCGACACTGATCCCATGCAGGGCACCACTTATCGGAACAATGCCAGTCAGTTGGATTCAGTGGCCAACGTGGCAGGCGCAGTTCGATCATCTTCGCCAATGACAACAATTCGGTTCTGTAGAACTGCACATCGCCAACAGTTCTGATGATGTCCAGTTCTTCCGCTATCTGCTTGCCACGTACCACTACGCCATACGTGAATTCAGGCAAGGGCTGATGAAGATCAGGTGCGAGCAGTGGGTTACTGCCGTATTTGACCTGTGCAGCCCACAGGTAGTGGATCGGCTGAACGTCATACCGTTCATGCTTCCAAGCATTGCTGCCTGTGTATCTGTCACCAGGGAACTTCCAGTCACAGACGCTCAGATCATTGAACAGTAAGTCCATCGTGCCTGACAGGTAGATATGCCGCAGCGGTTCCTTGATCGCCAGTACGTCAAACTGCCATTCAATGGCTTTGATCGTGTCTGGATCGATGGCGTCTAGGAAGTGGCCCCACCATGCGCGGAAGCATTCTTCAGCAGCAATGTGCGCTTCATTGAGCGAACGAAACAGCATCTGCCGCAGCTTGCCGCTGTGCCATGCTTCCTTCAGCGTTGTCTGTACTAGTTCCAGACATTGATGAAAGTCAGGCATTACCTGGACAATGAGCATCTGCAGCGCAGCTGCTGCCCCTGCATGGCAGGCAGTGCCTACCATCGCAGTGTCGTTCTCCCATTCAGGCAGCATCCCTAAGCTGTGGCGCCTGTGCAGTTCTGGACACTTGCGGAACCGACTGATGTCCGACTGACGCAGGTGATGTTCCCAAACGCCATCAGGGCGCTGGAACGATGCAGGGGCATCCAACAGCATTGGCTTCCTTCACAGGCACGCTGCGGCACGCAGCCGTTGAGCGATCGGGCGCAGCTGACAGGCCACCAGGTAACCGCCTAGGGCTGACAAAGGCCTGCCAGCTGCTGTTGCGCACCGTATCCCCTGACCAGGACGTTAGTCAGTTGACCTGCGTTCGTTTCCGTTCCGCAGCCCTGACCAGGCTGCCCATTCAGCCAGGTTCATTGAGTGTGCTACCCTTGTTGTGGCTGGTAAGGCGCCAGCCACTGAAGGCGGAAGGGATCAGCATCAAGTCATTCAGCCTGGCTGCATAGGGATTAGCATTAAAGGCAACCTGTGGATGAAGTGTTCAAAGAGGTGTTCCTTACTGAGCACCTTATCCACTCACCTTATTGCTAACGCTAGTTCCACCCTGGTCAGCCAGGCTGCGTGACAAGATCATCAAACAGCTATGGCGAAACTGAATCAAACACTCGAATACATTGGTCAGTTCCTTGATTACAGTCAGCATCGCAGGAATCATTCGCCTGCCACCATTCGCACTCGACGCTGCGTGCTGACCATGCTGGCGAACGACGCTGAAGTCAGGTTCCCGAGGAAGACACTGCTGACCCTTGATGCCGAATCCATTGAGCAGCTGCTGGACAGGCGGCACCTAGCGCCGAAGACACGCGACAGCTACCTGGATTGCCTGAAGGCGTTCTTTAAGTGGTCGATGCGGCTGCGGTACTGCAAGGTCAATCCTATGCCTGACACTGAACGTCCACAGCTGCCGCCACCTGATCCGAATCCATTGACTGAAGACGAACTACGCAGGTGCATTGACCTGGCACCTGATCAGCGCATGCGGCTGATGGTCCTGCTGGCTGCCTACGCAGGCCTGCGCGTTGCTGAAATCGCCAACTGCCAACACAGTTGGATTGACCTGACTGACAGCAGCGATCCAGTCATCAACGTCATGGGCAAGGGGAAGCGGAACCGCACCGTTCCCCTGCATCCCAAACTGCTCAATGCGTTGGGTGAGTACGGTCTGGACTACCGCAGCAGTGCGCTGCTGTTCACGTACAGGGGCAACAAGATCAGCGACACAACAGTCAGCCGACTGATCAGCGATCATCTGCGTGGCTGCGGCATCAAGGGTAAGACAGGACACAAGCTGCGCCATCGATTCGGAACACGCCTGTACGAACAGACGAATGACATCTACTACGTCAGTGAAATGTTGGGCCATGCATCGCTGCAGGTGACCTTGCGCTACGTCAAGCCGAAGCGTGGCGAACGCAGGCGCAGTGGCATCCTGTTGCTGGACTGAAGGTGTCTGCTCACAACGCAGACACTTGAACGCTGCAGCGTTGAACTGACAGGCATGAACAGGGCCAGGGGCATTGCCCCTGGCCTTCATCATTCCCCTGAGGCCACAAGGGTCAGTGTGCTATCGAGCAGGTGCCTGTGTTCAGGTGGCACTTCAAGGGCCTTGAAGCGCTGCCAGCGTCGTTCACAGGCCCTGCAAGGTTCCTGTCCAAACGCCTTGTGCATCTGCCAGCCACGCAATGAACCGCAGGCATTGCGCCTGTAGTCAGTGACGTACCCCTGAGCGATGCGCCAGCGCAGCGCAGGCGTTGTGAATGCCCACAGGCCGAAGCGATCGTCAGGACGTTCATTGGCTTCAGTCTCGAGTGCATAGGCCAAACATTGCTGCGCAACAGGACACTGCTCACAGACCAGCCAGGGCGCCATTGAATTAGGGCCAGGGCCACTGTCTTCGTAGAACAACGCAGTGTCCATGCCTTTGCAGGCAGCATCATCCAGCCACTGTGCGGCACTCAAACCGTCACCAGGGAACGCAATCGCAGTGCCTCATTCTGCAATGCTTCCTGGCGCCTTCGCAGGCCTTCATCAGGTTCGTACCCATCGCGTTCACACTGTTGGCCCCTGCTCAACGCCAGCGCAGCCCACAGGCGTCTGTCAGCGCCCTGTGGCGCATGGTGGCTGGCGTACAGCACAACGCCACAGGTGCAGCGCACGAGGCCCCTACGGCTGCGCCATGGTCCATGGCGGTAATGAGCCACGTAGTCAATGTCAACAACGTCATCAGTCACAGGCCTTCCCCCTTCCGCAAGACGTGGCGCTGCAACAGCGCCAACGCTAGGCCCCTCCGCCCGAACAGCTGGCACGAACGTCACTGGCTGTGTTGCTGACGCTGTGTGCAGCTGCGATCGGCAACCTAGCGCAGCGTGAACAAGCGCCCACAGCTGTCTACCGTTAGGCATTCAATGTGGCTGACCAATGACACACCTGCATCAGTCCTTGTAATGCAGGTGATATAACAGGACGTCCTGTCGTTGACTCCTACAACGATCGTACAGGCACTAGGGCATCTGCTTAATTGCATCGCTGTAACGCGCACAGTGCGTAATCGAACCCATACAGATGACGTATTTACAGTGTAGGCTAACGCCAGTCTATTGATTCGGATTCGAGCAGGCGGCTAGGCCATGGGGGGATACAGGGGGGTAGTTGCTTGCTTAGCTAGCTAGCCCTGCTTAGCGGCTGCGCTGCTCGCAGGGCCGAAGCGACAGCGAAGCGCTAGCGAAGGCCCCTACAAACTTCCCCCTCCTGCTCAGGGCCTGCAGGCCCTTCGCTATCCTCCCCCACAGCTTGAAGCTGAATGAATGCGACGCTTCGCTGTCGTTGGAGTGATTCGAGCAGTGCAGTGCTGTCCTATCGCTGGATACTCACTCGCAGCGCACCTGCTCGTATACCATTAACAAACGATGGCCATTAAACGTTTCCTTGTTCGCTGTTATCAGGCTGAACCGTTGATCATCAACGCTGCAGTGTCGCTGTTGTGCGCTGTTGGCGTGAAGTATGGATTCGACGTTGATAGCAACACGCTGCTGATGCTGTTGTTCGGTGGAACCGCTGCAACAACGACAGTGCTCACCCGGCCCACTGTCTATGCGCCAGACACAGTTGCCGTTGAACGTCAGGAAGCAGCACAGCGTGCCATTCAGCAGGTGCAGCATGAACAGGCAGTGAAGCGTGCTGCCGAACTGCAGGCGCAAGTGCATGCACAGCAGCAGGAAGTGATTCAGGATCACAGCCCTGCGCCGGCGCCACAGCAATCGCCCTTCGGCCCTGCATTCCCTAGGCAGCAGCAGTGAACGCTAACGCATTGATCGCAGGCGGTGCCTTCCGATGAACGTCAGTGCGTTGTTGCGTGACCTTGCGAAGGACACTGGTGCACTGGCTGATGATGTCCAGCTGTTGCATGACATGGCCTATTGGCCACAACGATCAGCCAACGATCAACCTAGGGTCACTACCAGTCGCATTGACCCTGCAGTGCCGCATGGCAGCCCTGTGGCCCTTGCTGCGTGGCAATCGCTGGTCGACCTGTCAACGGTGCTGCTGGTCCGCCTGGCGTACCTGTGTGAGCTACACAGGGCGCCTGTGCCAGCCCTGGCAGTGGGTCAGGCCCCTGCAGCCGTCAGGAACCGCCTGACAGCCGCTACAGGCGCCCTAGAGGCCCTTGCAGGCCATCCAGCGCTGCGTAGGGACACAGCGACCCTTGAACAGCTGCAGGGGCGCCACAACAGCCCTGCGATCGTTCCCTGTGTCGATCAGCTGCGTGCCGCGCATCGCAGTGTGCTGCCGCAGCCCACAGCTGACGAACTGGCTGCGCTGGCTGACAGGGCCTGTGCGAACTGTGGCCATGCGTCAGCGATGAAGGGGCGCAAGCGTTGTGCTGCCTGTCATGCGCACTTCAGCCGCCATCACGAGGAACGATCGATTCCTAACGCCATTGACCCGACAACAGCCGCGTGACTGTGTAGCGTATTCACTCAATAGTGTGACTTCCTTCCGCACTTGACGTAGCTGCCCCTGGTCGACCATCGCCAGGGGTAGCTTCATGTCTAGGCACATTGAAGACACAGGCATGAAGGGATGCATGGCCATGGCAATTACCGTTCATCTGCCGCAGGGTGGCACGCAGGAAGTGGATAGCCTTGATGCGTACAGGGATGCGGGTCAACTGGCTGACAGCTTCACGATGCTGGATGAAGCCAACACAGTGAAGGTTGATGGCAAGGTGCTGCAGCGCACCGACAGGCTGCCAGCCAGTGCACAGACCATTGAGATTATCGGTTCCACTGATGACACTGCGCAGCGATCCACTGGCCCTGGCGCTGGCCCTACCATCGATGAAGACGACAACGCCTAGCGTTCCGTGAAGCTGTGCAGTACGGCTAGCTGTGCGGCACTGGTGCCAGTGGGTACCGCACACTGCGAGCAGCACAGGTTGCAGCATCAGCGTGACAACAGGCAGAACTACGAACGCGTTCGCTATGGATCACATTGGCCAGCGATCAGGCGCAAGCAACTGCGTCAGTTCCCACTGTGCCAGTGCATTGACCCTGACTGCGTATGCCGCAGGGGTACGCCATCCCCCACCACTACCCCTAGCCCTACCCCTACCCCTGTCGCTTGTGGCCAGCCTGCCAATGAAGTTGATCACATCACGCCTGTTCAAT
>WUUC01206658.1_pt1 | contig 12880 bp, 11 predicted proteins | sample 6278441 | NCBI WGS metagenome assembly WUUC01 (sample SAMN13675441, study PRJNA597444) | soil metagenome | isolation source: soil | place: USA: Washington | collected 2017-10 | reverse complement strand
GGTCGACGCGCAGCTCGTCGGGCCGGTCGACGTCCGCGCGCCGCACCGGCCACGGGTTCAGGTCGATGCAGCCCATGTTGACCGCCCACACGACGTGCGCGGGGTCGGCGACGACGAGCATCTCCGCGCGGCGTCCGCTCGGGAACGTGATCGTGGTCGTCTCGAGCCAGTCGGGCCGCCCCTTGTCCGAGACGCGCTTCTGGTAGAAGGCGTCCTCGGGGGCCTGCACCCCGTTCGGCCACCGGTAGAGGGTGGTGGGGCGTTCCAGGCAGCCGCGCATCACTCCGGGCATGACCGCGAGGTAGTACTGGACGAGATCGAGCTTGGTCGCGCCGGAGTCGGGGAAGAAGACCTTGTCCGGGTTCGTCACGCGGACCTCGATACCCCCCGCCTGCACCATCTCGACCTTGGTAGCCACGGCTACACCTTAGGCGGCGGTGTACCCCGCGGCGGAGCCCTCGATGAACGCTCGCGCGATCCGGCCCCCAGTCCCCGCGATCCTTCCAAGCGTTCATTGCGCGAAGAGTGGCGGAAATGGCAACGCAGCGCGCAACGAAGGGCTCAGAACGGGTAGGGCGGGTCGAGGCGGCCGCAGTGGAGCTGGTAGAAGCGGAGGATCCGGGGATCGGTGATGCCCTCCCTCCGTAGCGCGCCGTTCGTCGTGCGGATCAGCTTCAGGTCGTCGCCGCGCCAGGCGTAGACCTGCTCGACCCACCGGGAGCGGAGACCGCCGGCGTTGCTGACGCTCAGGAGCCCGATCTCCGGCGTGCCGTCCGCGTCGTCGTCGCGGCATTCGATCCCGTCGCCGAAGTACGACACGCCGCCCACCGGCATGTCGAGCGGCCGCCCGCGCGCGTCGGTGACCCTCACGAGACGGTCATCGCGCAGCGAGTAGAGGCCGAGGACCGACGTCGTGCCGCCGTGATAGACGTGGTCGGCGACGTTCACGAAGACCTCGTCGTCGCCGTCGCCGTCCGCGTCGGTGGCACCGACGAGCTGCGGGCGCGTGAACCCGTCGGTCACCGGCAGAGGCGTGGACCTGGTCGTCCCGCCGGAGAGCTCGAGAGCGATCGCCCACCGGTCGCCGGCACGCGACAGCGAGACGAGGTCGCTGCTCCCGTCGCCGTCGAAGTCCCCCGCGACGCGCGCAGCCGGATCCTCGTCCGCTTCCGGCGTCTCCTCTGCGAGCGTCTCGCGCTCGATGACGAAGTCGCCGCCGAGCCCGCTGAACCGCACGTAGTCGACGGCGACCGCGCGCTCCTCGCGGAAGTACACGATCTCCGCTTCGTAGTCCCGCTCGGCCTCGACGAAGAACTTCAGCCCAGTCGCGCCGGTGGACCCGACGGACAGCACGGTCGTGCCCTCCTCTTCCTCGACGATCCGCTTGTGGTAGTGACCTGCGAGCACCAGCGGGACACGGCCGTAAGACGCCTCGGCCATGCGCCTGTCGTGCACCGCGAGGACGTCCGGCGCGAACCGCTCGACCTCGGCCGCCGTGGCCTCGCCTTCTTCCACGCGGATCGCCGCGGCCTCGTCCGGCGAGATCCTGTTCCAGTTCGTGTCGGTCGGATCGCCCCATCCGAGGATGCTCACGCCGTCGACCTCCGCGACGTCCCCGTCGAGCACGGTCAAGTTCGGGGCGCGATCGAGCGCGGCCTCGTTCGCGGCGGAGTCGTGGTTCCCGGGAACGAGGTAGTACGGGACGTCGATCCTCTCGATCAGCCTGCCGATGCGCGCCTCGGCCGTGACGCCGAAGCTCGTGAGGTCGCCCGTGTCGAGCACCGCGTCGACGTCGAAGCGCGCCGCGAGCTGTCGCGCGAGCTCGACGCCCAACGGGTTCGAGTGGATGTCGCTCACGTGCAGGATCGCGACCGAGTCGCTGGCCGGATCGCGATCCGGCTCCGCGACGAGCGCGAGCAGCTCCGACAACCGTTCCGCGGCGGTCTCGTAACGCGACTGCAGCTGCCCGATCGAGATCTCGCCGCCCCGCAGCGCCTCGATGACGACCGGCGCACGCACGAGCGCGCCGGTGAAGCGCGGCTGCTCGAACGCGGCGACGTCGAACGAGGCGGCGGTCCCTCCGAGGAGCGCACCGGTCAGCACCACCCCGCCGGTCGCGCCCGCGACCATCAGCGAGAGCTTGCGTCCCGGCCACAGCGCCGCGGCGACCGCTCCTATCACCGCGGCTTCGAGAGGGAACTGCCAGACGAGCCGCAGGCCGATGTCGCGCAGGTCCGCTTCCACGCTTTCCACGAGGTCCGCGCGTGCGGATGTGTCGCCGACGCGCTCGGCCAGACGCGTCACGTCGACCTCCGCCAGTGACATCCGCAGCCCGACCGGCGGCGTGTGCGTGTTCGCGGAGACGGTTCCGAGAGGCGGGATCTGCAGCACGGTCTGCCCGCGTCCGAACGCGAGCTTCGCTTCCAGCGTCGCCGGCCCGGCTTCGTGGCGAACGGGCGGAAGGAGGCCGAGCGTGAGGTATGCCGCGGCGGCCCCGAGCAAGCCGGCGAGCAGCAGAGGCACCAGCGAGCGCCGTTCCCGGGTGGTCACTCGTATCTCAGGCACTCGACGATCTGCAGTCGCGTCGCGAGCCTGCGCGGGTAGACCGACGACAGCGCGGCGATCGCGGTGCCGGCGACGACCGAGACGAGGAACAGCTCCCAGGGCGGGCGATAGGGGATGTCGAACGCGTACAGGAAGTTCATGCTCAGCAGCATGAGTACGCCGAGCGCGGCGCCGAGGACGACCGCACCGATGCCGCCGATGATGCCGATCCCCGCCGCCTCCAGCACGACGGTGCGCCCGAGCTGACGCCGGCCCATGCCCACGGCCTGCTGCAGGCCGAACTCCCAGCGCCGCTCGATCACCGCGGTGAACATCGTGTTCACGATAGTGAGGAACGCGACGAGCAGCGCCGCGAGCTGGATCCCTTCCGCGATCGAGAAGATCTGGTCGACTGTGGCCGAGATGTTCTCGATCTGGTCCTCCTTGCGGATCACCTGCGCGGGGATGCCCTCGGCTGCGACGACCTCCGTCAGCCTGCGTTCCAGCTCCCCGACGGAGACGCCGGGGGCCGGATCGACGCCGAACGCGTCGGCCCTTTCGTCGCGCCACACGCGCCGGTACGTCTCGGCACCGAGGTACATCGAGTCGAACGAGGCTAGGTCGTTGAAGAGGCCCCCCACGGTGAAGTCACGAACGCCCTGCGGCGTCGCCACGACGATCGTGTCGCCGGCAGCAAGGTCGCGCCGCTCTGCCATCTGCCGCGCGACGACGACCTCGCCGCGTTCGAGCGCGCGCACGAGCGGCTCGGCGTCCACGCCTCCGACGGCCAGCCCTTCGAGCACGTCGGCGCGCGCCTCGCCCGCAGTCGGATGGACGTACGCGATCACCTGCTCTCCGTCGGCGGTGAGGTTCGCGTACCGGAACGGGAGGATGTTGTCGACGCCCTCGACGCGCTCCAGCGGCTCGAGGAACTCGCCCGACAGCGGCTGGTCCGACTCGACGCCCCCGCTGTAGGAGTTCGTCTGCACGTACAACGGCTGGCTGTACCAGTGGGATGCGAAGTCGCGGAACTGCCGGTCGAACGACTCGACCGCGCCGCCGACCCCGATGACGAGCCCGAGAGTCAGGACGAGCGACCCGACCGTTACGGAGGTACGCCCGGGGTTCTTGGCGAGTCCGTCGACAGCGAGACGACCGGTCGTCCCGAACGCCTTGGAGAAGAACGGCTTCAACGCGCTCACGCCGCGCGGGACGATCACCGGGAGCATCGCGGTCACACCCCCGAGACCGGCCCCCAGCCCGACGACCGCGATCGGGTACGCGCCGGTCTCGATGTAGAGCCCCATGCCGGCGAGACACAAGACGATGCCGGACGCGCCCAGCGCGAGAGCCCCCGCAGGACGCAGTGCACCGGGACGGAGACGCGCCCACTCCCGCCCCGCGTCCGGTCGCAACGCCTCGACCGGTGCGACGCGCATGATGCGCCGCGCCGGGAGGAACGCTCCGACGAGCGAGACGGCGATCCCTGCCGAGAGTCCGAGGAGCACGTGCCAGGGACGCACGGCAAGGGGGCCGGTCGTCCGGATGCCGACCGCCTCGAACTGGTCGACCGCGCGTGACACGAGCACGCGCGCCAGGAGTATCCCGGCGCCGACACCCGCGGCGGACGCGATCGCGCCGAGAAGACCGGCCTCTCCGAGGAACGCGGCGAACAGCTGCCGCTTGCGCGCGCCGAGCGCGACCGACATCGACACCTCGCGCCGTCTCTCCGCAAGGGCGATCGACATCGTGTTGTAGACGACGAACAGCGCGACGAACAACGACACCGCGCCGGCGAGCGACGTGAGCGCGGCGATGCTCTCGAACGTGCGCTCGAATGCCTCCCCCCTCTCACCCGGCGGGCCGACGATCGCGGCGCCGCCCAGCTCCTCGTCGAGCGCGGCCTCGACGTCGCCCGGCGAGTGGTCCCGCTCGACGATCACGTAGATCGAGTCGACGCTCCCCTCCTTCTCGAATGCCTCTTGGGCCGCGGGGAGGAGCATCGTGCCGAGCTCGCCGCCGTTCAGCAGAGAGGTGCCGGGGCCGGAGACGAGGCCGGTGACTTCCAGCGGTCTCGAGCCGGACGGGGTCTCCGCCTCGACGCGGTCGCCTATCGAGACGCCGAGGCGCTCCGCCACCTGGTCCGACAACACCAGCCCGCGCGTCAAGCCGGTGATGTCACCTTCGATGGACACGCGGCCGGGATCGCCCAGGCCGCGCGGGAACAGGTCGAGGAACCCGGCCGTGACGCCGAGGACCATCGTGTCGGCGGAGCCTTCCGGTCCCGTCAGGTGCGCGACCGTGCGCGACACCGGGACGGCTTCGTCGACTCCCTCCACCGCGGCCACGTCGGCGACGGCTGCTTCGGGCAGGCCCGTCTCGTCGGCCGCTGCGACCTCGATCTCGGCAGCGCCGGCGAGGTTGCGGATCCCTTCGCGCACCGACGAGAGCAGCGTGCTGTTGATCACGGTGATCGACGTCACGAGGGCCACGCCGGCCGCGATCCCCGCGAGCGTCAGGAACGTGCGCAGCCGCTTCTCTCTCAGGTGGCGGCCGTTGACGCGCTGCAGCAGCGCGAGAAGACCCTTCACCGCGCGTCCTCCAGGATCCGGCCGTCGCTCAACCCCACGACCCGGTCGGCGTACTTCGCCGTGCGTTCGTCGTGCGTGACCATCACGATCGTCTGACCTTCGTCGGCAGTCCCGCGCAGGAGCTCGAGGATGCCTTCGCCGGTCGCGGAGTCGAGGTTGCCGGTGGGCTCGTCGGCGAGCACGACGGCCGGCTTCGTCACGAGTGCCCGCGCCAGCGCGACGCGCTGCTGCTCGCCTCCGGAAAGCTGCGCCGGCCGGTGCTCCGACCGCTCCGCGAGCCCGACGCTGGCGAGCGCCGCGCGCGCCCGCCCGAGCGCGTCCGGATGGCCGTCGAGCAACAAGGGGAAGCCGACGTTCTCTGCCGCAGTCAGCGTCGGCAGCAGGTTGAAGAACTGGAGGACGAACCCGAGGTGCCGCCGCCGCACGAGCGCGAGCTCTTCGTCCGGAAGAGACGACATGTCCCGGCCCTCGAGCGCGACACGTCCCTCGTCGGGACGGTCGAGCCCGCCGACGACGTGGAGCAACGTCGACTTGCCCGAGCCCGAAGGTCCAGTGATCGCGAGGAACTCACCTCTGCCGACGGAGAGGTCGACGCCGCGCAACGCGTGCACGGCTTCGGCCCCCTGCGAATACGTCCGGACGATCCCGCGCGCCTCGATGACGGCCGCGTCCGACGGTCTATCCATCGGGCCAGGCTATTAGCTCTGCCAGACCACCCTGCTAGGCGTCGGCGTGGTAGCGCAGGATGTCGATCCCGCGGACGACGTCGAACGTGTAGACGATCTCGTCAGTCATCCACAGCGTCCCGGACGTCTCGCCGCCGTACGGGAGGAAGTAGCCGGCCTCGGCGATCTTCCCGCGCCGGTCGACCTGCAGGAAGCGCAGGCCGTTCTCGTAGTGCGCCAGCGCGACGATCCCGCCGTCGTGGAACTCGGGGTGTTCCGCGAATCCGTGCGTCGAGCACCCGAGGAAACCATCCCCCCGGGCGTGGGCGACGCCCCCGCGACCGGTGATGCGAGAGACGCGCCCACGAGCGCGATCGCGACTGCCAAGCAGGCCTTCATGATCCTGTGCTTTCGACGTGGGACCGACGCGCTCCCGCGCCGCGCGGTGGCCACTTCTGCCCGATTGCGTCTAGAGCGCGGCGAGCTCGTCCGAACCGGTCGCCGCGCTGCCGTCCGGCGCAAAGATCTGCGCCTTCTCCAGGTCCGCGAACACGTGGGCTCCGACCCTCACGCCGTCGACGTCCTCGTTGCGCAGCTCCGCGACGAGCATCTGGCCGTCCGTGAGTCGCAGGTGCAGCTTCGACATCCAGCCGAGGTTGCTCATGCGCTCGACGGTCACGGCGAAGGAACGGGAGCCCGAGCCCGAAGACGAGATCCTCACGTCGTGCGGGCGCACGTATGCATGGGCGGGTGATCCGTCGCTGAAACCGGCCGCACCGGCGACGAGGTCGTCCCCGAACTGGACCCTGCCGTTGATCACGAGCCCCCGGATGACGTTCGCGGCCCCCACGAAGCCGGCGATGAACGGCGTGGCCGGCTCGTTGTAGATCTCGTCGGGCGTGCCGATCTGCTCGACCCGGCCGTCGGACATCACGACGACCTTCGTCGCGAGCTCCAGCGCCTCGTCCTGGTCGTGCGTCACGAGGAGGCTCGTCACACCGAGCTCTCGGTGCAGCTCGTCGAGCCAGCGCCGGAGGTCCTGGCGAACCCGCGCGTCGAGCGCCCCGAACGGCTCGTCGAGCAGGAGCACCTTCGGCTTCGGCGCGAGCGCCCGTGCGAGCGCGACGCGCTGCCGCTGTCCGCCGGAGAGCTGGTCCGGGTACCGCCTCGCGAACGGCATGAGCTGCACGAGCTGGAGCAGCTCGTCGACGCGCTTCGCGATCGAGGCCTTGTCCTGCTTGCGGACCGTGAGGCCGAACGCGATGTTGTCGCGCACGGTCATGTGGCGGAACAGCGCGTAGTGCTGGAAGACGAAACCGATCGTGCGCTCCTGCACGGTCTTGTACGTCTGCTCCTCGCCCGCGATCAGGATCCGGCCCCCACTGGGCCTCTCGAGACCGGCGATCATGCGCAGCACGGTGCTCTTGCCGGATCCGCTGGGGCCGAGCACTGCGGTGATCTGGCCTTCCGGTGCTTCGAAGCTCACGTCCTGGACTGCGTGGAAGCTGCCGAAGCTCTTGTCGAGGTTCTCGACAGCTATGGCGCTCGTCATCTGGCCGTCTCCTTCTCGCGTTTCCTCTTGAAGACCTCGATCCCTACGAGAAGGAGGATCGAGATCGCCGCGAGCGACAGCGCCACGGCGTACGCGGAAGGCTCCTGCCGCTCCTCCATCGCCCTGAAGATGTAGAGCGTTGCCGTCTCCGTCTGACCCTGGACGGCTCCCGACACGATCAGCACCGCGCCGATCTCGCCGAGGGCGCGGGCGGTCGAGAGACCGATCCCGTAGAGCAGCCCCCACTTGACGTTCGGGAGCGTGACGCGGAAGAACGTCTGCAGAGACGAGGCACCCAGCGTCTTCGCCGCCTCCTCCTCGTCGGTGCCGATCTCGTTCAGCACGGGGACGAGCTCCCGGATCACGAACGGGATGCAGATGAAGATCGTCACGAGCACCATCGAAGGCAGGGCGAAGATGATCGCGATGCCGCGCGACGCGAAGAACGGCTCGAACCAGCCGCCGCGCCCGAAGACGATCACGGCCATGATCCCGACGATCACCGGCGAGACCGCCATCGGCAGGTCGACGAGCGCGTTCGCGAAGCCCTTCCCGAAGAAGCGGTCGCGCGTCAGGACCCACGCGGTGACCGTCCCGAAGAACGCAGTGACGACGACCGTGATCGCCGTGATCACGCCGGTCAGCCAGTAGGCGTGCCTGACGTCGGGCTGCGCGAACGTCTCCCGCAGCGTCTGCCACCCCGCGCCGAGCACCGTCCAGACGATCCCGGCGATGGGAGCCAGCAGGAGGACGAAGACGTACGCGAGCGCCACCGACAGCACGATCCCGCGCACGACCTTCCGGCGGCCCGAATGGCCTACGAGCGCTCCGGCCGCTGCGCTCACGTCGCGTCACCTCGCCGGCGCAGGAGGCGGTACGTGATCAGCACCAGCAGGAACGACGCCCCGAACAACAGCCCGGACACCGCGGCCGCCTCCTCGGGACGGAACTGGCTCGCGAGCTGGAAGATGAACACGGGCGCCGTCAACGTCTTGCCGGTGATGTTCCCGGACACGATCACGATCGATCCGAACTCGCCGAGAGCGCGCGCGAACGAGAGCAGCGCTCCCGCGGCGATCGCCGGGCGCAGCGCGGGGAACACGACCTTCCAGAACGTCTTCCAGCTGCTCGCGCCGAGGACGTAGGCCGCTTCCTCTTCGGCCGTGTCCAGCTCCGCGAGCACCGGCTGGACCGAACGTACGACGAACGGCAGCGTGATGATCAACAACGCCGTCAGCACGCCCAGTGGAGCGAACGCGACCGACAGGCCGTGCTCCGCGAGCCACCGGCCCACCGGCGATCCCTGCCCGTAGAGCGCGACGAGCATGACGCCGGTGACGAGCGTCGGGATCGCGAACGGCAGGTCGATTATGCCGCTGAGCAGCGTGCGGCCGGAGAACCGGTAGCGCACGAGCGCGTAGGCGAGGATCGTGCCGAAGAGCGCGTTGATCAGTGCCGCGCCGGCGGACGTCACGAGCGTGAGCCGGATCGCCTCGATCGCGCCGGGAGAGCTCAACGCCGCACGCAACGCCTCTGTCCCCCGCCCGTATCCCTCGGTGACGACGGCCGCCAGGGGGAGGGCGATCATCGCTCCGAGGTAGAGCAGCGCGGTGCCGCGCAGGCCCCATCGTCCGAGCCGCGGCCGCAGGTTCGCGGCCATGGCGGACAACGACGGGCGGGGGGCCAGGGTTTGCGCCGACATGGAGGCCTAGCCCTGCGCCTCTTCGAACGCCGTGGTGAAGAGACCTTCGGCGCTGAACAGCTTCTCGTTCAGCTCCTCCCAGCCGCCGAAGTCGTCGACGGTGAACAGATCCTCGACCTTTTCGAACCTCACCCGCCCCGCCTCGCCGCCCTTCTGCGCCTCGGCCGGATCGGTCGAGCGCAGGAAGCCGACGGTCGTGTACAGCTCCTTGGCCTCGGGGGTGTGGAGGTACTCGACGAACGCCTCGGCGACCGGGCGCACGCAGTGCTTGTCGACGTTCTCGTCCACGATCGCAACCGGGTTCTCGATGAGGATCGTCGACGGCGGGATCACCATCTCGTCTTCGAGGCCCGCGTCCTGCGCGGTCAGCACCTCGTTCTCGTAGGTGATCGCAACGTCGCCGTTGCCGGCCTCGAAGTTCTTGATCGAGTCGCGCGCGGTCTTGTCGAGCACGATCACGTTGGAGAAGATCCCGGCCAGCAGCTCCTGCGCGCCGGTCTCGTCGCCTTCGGAGTTGCCGGCGTAGCCGCGCATCGCCGCTCCGTACGCACCGAGGATGTTCCAGCGGGCGCCGCCGCTCGAGGCGGGGTCGGGCGTGAGGACCTCGGTGCCGGGCTTCGCCAGGTCGTCGAAGTCCTCGATGCCGTCGGGGTTGCCGGGCCGGACGTCGAAGACGACGATCGAGCTCGAGACCATCCCGTTGTCGGCCGTGCTGGTCCAGTCGTGCGTGATGAGGCCCGCGTCGGCGATCGTGTCGACGTCCGGCGCGAGCGACAGCGCGACGATGTCCGCCTCGAAGCCGCTGACGACGTTCTGCGCCTGCGTCGTGGAGCCGCCGTACGACTCCTGGAAGATCACGTTCTGGTCGTCGTGGTCTTCCTTCCACTGGGTCTGGAACGCGGAGATGATCTTCCCGTAGACCTCGCGGGGCGTGCTGTACGCGGCGAACGTTAGGACCGGCGTGTCGGCGGGCTCGCAGTTGCCGTCGGCGCCCGCGGACGCCGAGTCTCCGTCACCACCGCACGCGGCCGCCGTGAGGGCCGCCGCGCCCAGCAGGGCCACGAGCTTCATGGATCTCATGTGGAACGACTCCTTTCGATCGACCGCACGGGACGTTCCCGAGCGATATGCCGGTCTCCGGACGTCCGGTCGACCGAAAGGCGGTGCTGGTTGGTGCGGTTACTCCCTGTCCGGCTTGGCCCTCTGGTGGGCGAGCCGGACCTTCGTGGATGTCTCGATCCCGACGACCTCGCCCTGGTGGATCTTCACGAGGACCGACCCGAACTCGATGCTCCCGATCGCCCGGCGCAGCTCTTCCATCACGACGTCGTCGATCGGCTCGCCCACGTCCTGCTCGTTCTCCTTGGCCATTGGCAACACTCTGCCAGGAGTGCTATAGGAGTGTCAAATGCCCTGCGCCAGGGCTCCCAGGGCCTTCTCGTCGGTGTGACTGCCGGTTTCCGGTCCCAGGCCCGACGGGTTCGGTAGCGCGTGTCACCCGGCCCGATCGTGACGATGCGCGTGTAGCCGACGCCGCACTGCGCCGAGAACGGCACGAGCTGCGCGAGCTGCTGGCGGTCCTTCGGGCAGTAGATCCCGCGGTTCAGCGTGAGGATCATGCAGTTCCATTCGCCCTGGATGTCCGAGAGCCGCCGCATCCGCTTCCCCTGATCGAGCAGCTCGTAGTCGGGGAACGTCGCGCCGGACTGTATGTCGGGTCTCATGGACGGGCCTCCTCGGACAGTGCGGTGAGCACCGAAACGATGCGGCCGCGCAGAAGGGGCCCCTTCGTCGGAAGACCGGAGAGCTAGACGCTAGTGGTGCGCGTGGCCGTGCGCCTCTTCGTGTTCCGAGATCATCTTGACGTCCATGTGGATGGTCCCGAGGTTCAGGCGCTGGCCTCGTCCGACGGTGACGGGCATCTTCATCGTCGAGCCGCCGGCGGTGACCGTCAGCGTGTAGGACTCCTTCTGCTTCGACCAGGGCCTCGTGCTCGGGCCGACGTGCCACTCGAAACGCCCGTCCTTGCCGGTGGCGGTGGACATCTTGATCTTCTCGACGACGAACTTCTCTCCGAGCGGGTTGCCCTCGGACAGCGGCGTCCTCACGGTCTTCGTGAGCGTGAGCTTCGCCGGCCCGCCCACGACGCGGCCGGCGAGCACCGAGTGGTACCTCGGGTCCGCCGCGACGCCGTACATGATCGTGAAGGCCTCGCTCACCTCGTCGTTGTGCTCGGCGACGAAGTTCGCGTACGGCGGGTGGAACCCTTGGGTCCCGTGCTCGATCGTGTAGCCGAGCGAGCCCATGACCGCGTAGGCCCAGTCGTCGGTCGTCCCCGTCGTCGGGTACCCGACGCTGCCGTTGTTCTGGTAGCCGAGGACGTCGGCCATCTTCTGACCGATCGCCTTCAGGAGCGCGTCCTCCGGCGCGTCGCCTCCGCCGGCGCGCAGCACGGACGACTGGTACGTGTGGTTCGTGATTACGCCGGTGACGTTGCGGCCGAGGATGACGTCGCGGACGTTCTGCGTCTCGGGCTCCGAGAAGGGAGCGTCGCCGCGATAGGTCTGGTCGAGGATGTTGCCGGACGACCCACCCTGGTTGTCGCCCCAGAGATACGCGTAGTTGCGGTTGGGGTCGACGCCGTACGCGTCGGGGTTCTTCTGAGCGACCGGAACCGTCGCGCCCGTGAGCGAGCGCCGGTTCTTCCGCCAGTAGCCCTCGAACCCGTTCCCCGCCCCCAGCGGCGACGTGCCCGTCGCGAGCGTCGGGTGCGCGGAGGTGACGGACTCACGCGAGTAGTCGAAGCCGTCGACGTTCACGATCGGGACGAGGATGATGCGCGCCCTCTTCAACAGGTTCGTGATCGTCGGGTTCTTGCCGTATCCCTCTGCGAGGTAGTGCGCGTAGATCATCGTGAACTCCGACGCCGGCCACTCGCGCGCGTGGTGCAGGGCGTCGAGATAGAAGATCGGGCGGCCGTCGTTGCGGCGGACGTCCGCTGCCATCTCGAGCCCGTAGACCGTGCGGCCCTCGAGCGACGGACGCTTCAGCTCGAGGAGCTTGACGAACGACTTGTGCTTGTCGGCGAGCTGTTGCATCTCCGCGTTGTAGTCCGAGAGGTGCCGGTAGTCGCTGCGGTCCGGGCCCGGCAGCGAGACGACCGGGTGCGGCCCCGCAGCGAGGGCGCGGTCGTGAGCGACGAGGTCCGGGATGACGACTTCGTAGTCGAAGTCGAGGGAGTCGAGCTCCGCGAGGTCACCGGGCCACAGGAGCAGCTCGACCTCGTTCCGGCTGTGGTTGTGGGACTCGTCGAAGTTGCTCATCAGGTACGCCGCGTCCGCCCGCGAGTCGACGTGGACGCGGACGAGCGAGAGGACCGACGGATCGGTCCGCCCGGCGGGTGCGAGAGCTGCGACGACCAGGGAGGCGAGCGCGCAAACGATTAGCTTTCTCATGGGCTTGGGTTTCGCCGCCCGGCCCCACATTCCTCCCGCGCCGGTGGGACCGGAGCTAGCTCAGGCCACGCCTGGCCGCGTGAGCGGCTAGCTCGGCCCGGCTCGACACTCCGAGCTTGCGGAAGACGTTCTTCATGTGCGTCTTCACCGTCTGGGCGGAGACGAACAGACGCTCCGCGATCTGCGGGTTGGTCAGGCCTTCCATGACGAGCTCGACCACCCTCAGCTCTGCGGTAGTCAGCGAGTCCCACCCTCGCGTGCCCGTCACACGGCGCTCAGTCAATTCCAGGGTGCGCCCCCCGCGCTCGAGCTCGTAAGACGACGAATCGGAAGCTGTCCGAGCTCTTTTCTACTACTGCTGTAGTTGAGGC
>WUUC01204206.1_pt1 | contig 12880 bp, 9 predicted proteins | sample 6278441 | NCBI WGS metagenome assembly WUUC01 (sample SAMN13675441, study PRJNA597444) | soil metagenome | isolation source: soil | place: USA: Washington | collected 2017-10 | reverse complement strand
CACCGCGGCCACTGAGCGCGACACCTTGACCTCGACGAAGTAGTTGCTGGCGCCGAAGTTGATCGATCCCGCGGCGAAGGCGCAGGACTGGCACGTGTTCCCGGCGTTGTCCACGCTGTTCATGCTGCACAGGACGGTGACAGCTCCGGTGCAGCGGTTCACCTGGAAGAGGACCGCGCTCACGACGCTCGACGGTGAGTTGTCGAAGTAGGTCATCTCCAGGACGTTCCAGGGCGGCACGTCCGTGAACCCACCACCGAAGGCATTGGTGACGTTGTAGCGCGCCACCACGCCCCCGACGGGGGTCGGCAGGAACCCCAGCAAGGGGCCGTTGGTCGCGTAGAGCCCCAGGGATGCCTCGTCGATGCTTCCGGTGGAACCGACGGCGGTCCAACCTTGCTGGGCAGCCACGGGGGCAACAGCGAGGAACAACGCCAGGGCGGCGAAACGGACGATGGCTCTCTTCATTGTCTCTCCTCGAGGCTCGATGATCACGCCTCTGAAAACAGCTGATTTTGTCGAAGGAAACCTGCTCAGAAGATCCGCAGCGCGATCAGTTGCGGGTTCACCGCGTTCGTGGTGCGCGACACCCGGACCTCGACGAAGTAGTTGCTGTTGAGGAAGTTGATCGCCCCCCCTGCGAAGCCACAGGTCTGACAGGTGTTCGCGGCGTTGTCGACGCTACTGATGGTGCACAGGACCGAGACGGCTCCGGTGCAGCGGTTCACCCGGAAAAGGACGGCACTGACGGAGCTCGACGGCGAGTTGTCGAAGTGGGTCATCTCCATGATGTTCCAGGGCGGTGTATCCGTGAAACCACCACCGAAGGCGTTGGTGACGTTGTAACGCGCCACCACATTCCCCGTGGGGGCCGGCTGGAATCCCAGCGAGCCGAGGTTGGTCGCATAGAGCCCCAGGGATGCCTCGTCGATGGTTCCGGCGGAGCCGACGGAAGTCCAACCCTGCTGAGCGGTGACGGGGACAGCGGCGAGGAAAAGCACGAAGACGGCGAGACGTACGATGGCTCTGTTCATTGAATTATCTCCCCTTGAGACCTACGTTGATCAAACACCTCTAAAAACAAGCAGGTGCAGCAGGAGCCCTCAAAGGGACAACTCGCCATCGTTTCTCGCTGCGACGGGCTTCACCATGCGCGGCCGATGCATGAGGAATGGGCGCGCCTCGCCCTGCCCGCGGCGGCCGAGGCGCTCTCCAGACCACGTCCGTGACAGTTCCTCAGAAGATCCGCAGAGCGATCAGCTGCGGGTTGACCGTGTTCACGCTGCGGCTCATCCGCAGCTCGACCCAATAGATGTTCCCGGCGAAGTTGATCGCTCCCGCGGGGAAGGTGCACGCCCTGCACGTGTTCGTGGTGGCATCGACGCTGCTGACGGTGCACAGAGACGTGACCGCTCCGGTGCAGCGGTTCACCTGGAAGAGGGTGGCGCTCAGGCCGCTCGACGGCGAGCTGTCGAAGTAGGTCATCTCCAAGGTATTCCAGGGCGGCGTGTCCGTGAAACCACCACCGAAAGCATTGGTCACGTTGTAGCGCGCCTGAATGCTCCCCGTGGGGCCCGCCGTGAAGCCGATCGAGGCAAGATTGGTCGCGTAGATCCCCAGGGACGTCTCGTCGACGGTCCCGGTGGATCCGGTGGAGGTCCATCCTTGCTGGGCGGTGACGGGGACGGCGACGAGGAAAAGCGCGAGGACGGCGAAACGCACGATGGCTTTGTTCATTGTCTCTCCTTGAGCCTACGTTGATCCAGCACTTCTACAAATACAGGTGCAGCGGGAACCAACAGCGGGACAAGGTGCGCGAAAGAACGGTTCGCCGCCTCGCCATTGCGGGCACGGACCATCTGCTATCATGAATGCACATCAAACTGCCCGCAGCACGAAGGGAGCTTCCATGAAACGCAAGGACACCCCGAAGGCAATCGATCCGGCGGTACTGAACAAGATCCTTGGCGGCCTTCAAACCATCGAGGACAAGGACAAGAAGGGCGCGGTCATCTCCCAGGATCCTTTCACCTCCTTCTTCCACTCCTGATCGCGTCCCTGAATGCCCCGCCAGTGCTGCTTTCGGTCTGTCTGATCACGAGAAACGAGGAGCAGTTCCTGGCGGGGTGCCTGAGCTCCGTCCGCGCGATGGCTGACGAGATCGTGGTCGTGGACACGGGCTCCATCGACCGCACCGTCGACATCGCCCGGGATCATGGATGCCGCGTGCTCCACCGAGAGTGGGACGATGATTTCTCCACGGCCCGAAACGCGGGGCTGGCCGCTGCCCGAGGACGATGGATCCTCTGCGTCGATGCCGATGAGCGGCTGTCGAGCTCCACCGCTGAGCTCTCCGGTCTCCTGGAGGCCGCGCCCGAAGTCGGCGGTTTCTTCATCGAGCGCCATGACGTCGTCACGCATCCCGAGAGTGGCCAGACCGACGTCCATGCGATCGGAACTCTCCGGCTGTTCCGCAACCATCCGGGGATCAGATACGAGGGGATCGTCCACGAGCGTCCGAACGAGACCGTGCTCCGGGCCGGATTTGAGATCCGCAGTCTGTGCTCTCTGAAGCTGACGCATCTGGTGAACCATCTGCCGCAGGAACGGCTGGAGGCCAAGCAGCGGAACTACCTGCGCCTCCTGGATCGCGAGCTCGCGAGGAACGCAAGGAACTTCTGGGCCCGTTACTACCGGGCGAAGACCCTCTGGTTTCTCCGCCGGACGGAAGAGGCCAGGGAAGAGTTCCAGAGCATCGTGGAAGCCGCGGACTGCCCGCCTTCCTTACAGGCCTCCGCCTGGTGCATGCTCGCGGCGCTGCTCTCCGAGGAAGATCTCCGGGGAGCCGCCGTGGACTGCGTCCAGGAGAGTCTGGCGCTCATTCCGGACCAGTCTCTGGCCTACTACGTCCTGGCCGAGATCCTGTACGCGGACGGCCGGTACGCCCACGCGCTCGAGGCCTACCGGCGTGTGCGGATCAGCATGGACCCGGAGAGCGGCGTGAGCCAGGTCCTGGGCGACCTCTGCCTGCCCCGAGAGAAGCGCGGCTACAAGTTGGGCTGCTGCTCCCTGGCTCTTGGCAGGCTCTCGGAGGCGGAGGAGCAATTCCGGAAAGGGTTGGAGGGTGACCCGAACCATGCTGGTTGTCACTACGGTCTGGCGCGTGCGGCACTGCTCCAAGACGATCGAGCCGGAGCCATGGAGCGGCTTGAGGCTACGGTGAAGGCTGATCCGGGTTGGAGGGAGCCTCGGGAGCTTCTGGCGAGGCTGGAAGCCGGTCGATGATGCTGACCTGCCGCACCAGTACCGCGGATCTGCAGCCGCCGTTCTGAACCAGGGCAGGCCAGCACCTCGATTCACTGCCCAAGAAACCACCCAAGAAACTACCCAAGAAAGAGCCTGCGGGATTGTCGGTGCTGTTTCACTTTCTACCGGCGCATCCAGTGGGTGACGACGCAGCCACCGCGGAGTCCCCCGGCAGGCGCCGGTAGAAACGCCGGTTGAAACGCCGGTGAAAGTTCCGGAAAAATACTATGACCGCTACGCCCCAGGTCGTGCCAAGTCACCCTCCAGGTCACCTCCCAGGTCAGCGTCCCCTGCATAACCATCGCTGCCGTGAACTGCATCCAGGAGAGCCTGGCGCTCATTCCGGACCAGGCCCTGGTCTTCAGAAGCCATCGCTTGAATCTGCCTCACATCAAGCATGGATCATGCTGTACTCAACACATCCTCTTGCAGACCGAACTCCACGGTTCGTTCGCCTTGCGTCTCTCCCCAGCGCCTATCGCTCCATTCAAGGCGCCAGAATCGGATTAAAGACATGTCGGGGCGCTGGAAGGTCGCGAGCCACGCAGGGGATGCGTACCATCCAGTCCACCACGATATTTGGGGGTGCTCAGTTCCACCTGTGTCGACCAACTGCTCGCGGTAAGCCGCCACGATGACTGGCCCAAGCTCAGGGTGCACCCATTTAGGAACATCGCCGACCTCGAAATGAAGGCCTTGAAAGGGCGGCAGGCCCCAGTTAGGAACCAAGCTGAAGCGATCCCTCACAAGCTCCATAAAGGGCGCACTATAGAAGCACAAAGGAATGATGGGGCCATGTCTCATTCTAGGCGGAGTCATTATGGGCCAAGGTTCAGCTACCCACGCGAACTTCTGAGGAACTTCTGGAAAGAGAAGAAAGCCGCCCAATTCAGCGATCTCCTGTGTCGACCAACCCTGGCGACCTTCTAACAATTCTTTAGTCGCAAGCCCGACTACCCGAAGCAGGTACTCCTCACGTTCATTTTTCACCTCACTTGCGACCCGACAGATTTCGATCCAACCTTCAGGGTGCTCAACTACGGGCTCCGCCACAACTAACCAAGGGTCCTGTCGGGCAGCAATAGCCATTAAGGCAGGGAGCGCCTCAGGGCGAATGGCAGAAGCTAGTCGACAAGCCAGACAACCAACAGCGTCGGCCATTCTATTGCTAACCACCGTAGCTCCAGGCACATTTTGAGACCACCCACGCGAGCGCTCTGGCAATGGTGATAGATTCCGGAACTCCAACTCAAGCCAAGCTCGAATATCATGCTCGTCCGTATTCAGGAGGTCTTTCAGCTTTTCGACGTAGACCTCTCTGACACTCGATAAATCTGCGTAGAAAGCTGCACCTAACCTTAACAGTGACGGCTGAACCTCAGGAGAAATAGGGCCAGGGCTTGCTGTTAGGATACGAAGAGGTAGCCATTCGGGATGAACCTCGAGAATACTACAGGCAAGCCATCTACACCAAGCGTCCGCACTATTGGTTAACGGGCGAATCATTTCCCGAGAGGACTGCTTCAACCTCGGAACCTGCCTGAGGACGAGCAGAGAATGAATTGCGGAACGCACCTCAGAGGATCCAGTGCGACGCAGCATCTCCCTTTCAACAAACGGCGCAGTCGCTATGTTACGGGCTAGAGCGCCAAGGCTGCGAAGAGAGCAGCGCAAGGTCTCAACATCGCTAACATCGACCCCACGAGCAGTTCGCCCGACAAATACCTCTGGCAGACTCCGCTGGAAGCTAGTCTCTCCACGCGGAGCGGGGTCTTCCTGAAACCGCACTCTTTCAGCGAGGCTCAACATGGCGACCTCAAATGCGTCGACCGAAAATAGGTGAGGGCGTAGGTCGACGAGCCCTTGAGCGATCAGACCAGCTTCGTACCCGAAGTAATCTGGATCTGTCGCAATTTGCTCCGCCACTCTTCCCCGGATCAAATCCCAGGCCTCTTCTCCTCCACTGTACAAGTACTCCCGAAGAGTTTGATATCCCGCACGGGAAAGCCACGAAGAAAACCAACCAGGCTTTAGGTCGCTAATATGAGGCGGCTTTGGTCTCACAGGAGAAACCAAAGAAGGTGTAGACGATTCTGATTCTGCAGTACCTCCATGGCCTATCTCTCCAATGCTGCCTCCATTTTGGAAGCTTTGGCTCCCTTGGCGATGTAGATCATCTGCCGCTCTCACCGAGAGCGCTGCTTGCCATCGTTCTAAGCTGGCTGCGTCTTCAATCCCTCCGAGTTCGCGGAGCTTTTCCTGGACCAACCGAGCTACAGAATCGGACTTCCCATCACTGCTGAAGCTTCCGGGGCAAGCGGCAACCCAGTACCACAACGCGAGCAATTCCTCCTTGGTCGCCGGGGACTCCTCCAACCATTGCAAGGCAATCGTTGATGGAGTAGTGCCAAAAGGTTCAGCTATACTGTACAGCTCTGTGCACCGCAAAAACTCATCCCAGAACAAGGATGGATCAAGCTTGAGAGCGAGGACCAGCACACGAGAAAGATGTCTATGAGCAGAACGCCCCCCCTCTGGCTCGGCGTCCAGCTTAATCAATAGATCAACAAGCCGACGAATGGCTCCCACCCACTCCGGAGCTGGAGCTGTCCTTCCGCATAGCAGATTCACAGCCAGCGCCGCGGGGTCAGTTTTCCGCGGGACTCCGAGTCCCGCAACCACTGATATCGTGAGGAACTCTCCAGGAGGCTCAATCCCACGCTGGCCACTTCGCGTTGCCCAGTACCTAAACCATTCGATGCGGCCTCCTGCCTCTGTACCAGGAAACAGAGTTACTCCGTAAGCTTTGGCAGCCATTTCCCGCCAAGCTTCGGGATTCACCTGCCAAATAGCTTCCAACAATCCATAGGTGCGAGCACTCGGAACAGCCAACAGTTCCCTTGCCACCGGCGCAAGCACTTCGAAAGCTATAGATTTAAGTGCGGTCCTGCGCCGCACTGCTAGGGCGAGTAAAGGAAGATACAACCTTACACATTCAAGGAATATGTACTGCTGAGTCCACTTAAGGCCAAGCTCCCTTTTTCCGGCGAACACAAGCAGCAGTTGCTCTAGATCCCCAGGTGAAAGTAGATCTTGGCCCCGACAAGCTAAGCCCGCAGCGCAGCCACAGCGCCACAACAGCGCTGCAAGAGGAATATCTTCGCCGTTGCGCCGTCTCACTGCCTCGACGAATCTAGTCGGGAACTGACAGAGTCCAAGCTCAAGAACGGAGCCCGATGCCGTGAAAACAAATCCATGCAGAAAGAATTCACGCCATTCTTCCGGATTAGTGGCCCTCTGCTCTTCCAGGCGGACAAGGGAGGTTAGAGACGCCGGGCTCGTTAGATTGACCTCCTCGATTAGGCTAAGCAGGACCGAGGCGTCTCGAATCGTTTCCGGCGCTGCTAATGGACACCAAGCTAGCGCCCGAGCGATAGACAGAGCACTCGGGCTCCTCCCTTCAGAGAGGTGTACAAGCGCAGCGCGCACGAGCTCACGATCGAGCCAATTGCTGGCTCCAACTAATGCTTCCGACCAAGAAGAGAGAATGTCGGGATCAACGGTTGATAGCAATGTGCTACTAAATGAAGGTGCCGCTATATGACCAAAGTGGTTATTCTCAGCCAACTTCTTTACTTCAGCTAGATTACCGCTACACAGAAACCAACTAGCAAGGGCAGCTATATAATTTCTGACATCAGAGTCATCTAACTCCTCCTCCGCCCTTAGAATGGCCTCTTCGGGAACCGAAAATCGGTGGAAAATTTCAACAGCTAACGACGGATCGCTCTCATATGCATCAGCGGCAGCCTTCAGAGCAGACGCTCGGCGATCAAGCGATGGCCGAGCAACCCCACGTGGAGGGACAACAAAGCTCCATCCCCTGATTCCTAACTCTGCTGGAACACCGTCTCCGCCATTCCAAGGCAGATCAGCTACCTCTATAGCACGCTCGAGAGCTAGGCCATTTCGTATAATTTCCAATTCACGGCCACGCCTAAATGACGCGGCAAACGCAAGCCTATGCATCCATACAACAGCCCTCTTGGTAGAGAGCCTGAACCATTCAGCAAAAGAACGCCCGGCAGGTAGATTCGACAAAAGGTCATCCTGGCCACCCAACCAAAGGTGTTCGACCCAAGCTTTTAACTCTTTTCCATGCCAGTCGTGCCCAAGTGCCTTACCAATACGACGGTGAGCTTCCATACGGTCATTTGAGCTTGTGCGCTCCTCGGCATAACGGCGAAAGTCGTCATGAAAGAGCCAGTACTGACCCGGCTCACGCTCAATTACAACCGGTCGCAGTCCTGCCAAGTAATCACGAGCTTGCCGGGAGGTCAAGTTGTCGTCAGAAAAGGCCGCACAAAGCCGTGCTTCAGTTATCCCGACAGCGGCCACTGCAAAGAAGGCGAGCAGGTCACGACGCAAAGACTTCGAGCCTTGAGGCGCCAGCAGAAGTTCCCCTAAATCATCTAGTAATCTATCGTACTCCTCGTGCGGAACACCGCCAAACAAAGCCGCCTCTTCGAGAGATTCCCCTACCTTCTCTGTGGTAGTCCCAAGGTTCTCAATCACAGCAAGGTTGTAGAAGAGCGAAAGAGGGTTTCCACTTGATTTATCATGGAGAGTGTCTGCAATCGCAGCCGCACCTAAGTCATCGAACTCCCAACCCATGCGGCGACACACATGGGACCGAGTTTCAAGCCTCGAAAAGGGAGGAACGAGCAATCTTGGAACTCGAGTCAGCCAAGAAGGATATTCCCAATCAGGCTGACCGAATAGTACGAAAACAACATTGGGCGGTGCTTGCTCCGGCAAGGCGTCAAATAGAGATTCGCGCTCAACACGCGATCGCACTACGTGATCGATGCCATCAATGATCACGATGCGAGGCCGCTCCTCGGCCAAGCGACCAAGTTCGCCACGCAGAGTCGAAACGGCGTTGACCAAGGTCTCCTCAACAGGGATGTAGGGAGCTACTTTCCCGGGAAAACGTTCAGAGAGGGCGTCGAACATCGTCTTCACAAACTCTAGCGCTGAAGCCCGTCCCTTTCTCTCGATTCCTGATGTCAACTTAGGATCAAAAACATGATACCTTACGAGAAGTTCATCATCGTGCTCGTTAGAGATCCAAGTTGCCAGAGTGGTCTTACCGCATCCAGGAGGCCCTTGCACCACCAGATAACCCGACCTAATCTCAAGAGCAGCATTGAGAATGCCACGTACAGTATCAGGCCTGGAAATATGGTGATCTGGCAGAGCAAGACGATGCTCCATTATTCGGGGAGTAGCCCCAAACAATGATCTAAGTTCGCGGTCGATGTCATCTCGTGAGAATGCGACCGCGTCGGCGTGTCGAGTTGATAGATCGTAGACTCTGGACACCCAAGCGTCTGCCTCGATTTCGATGGTAGCCCCAGGGCGGAGGTGATTTCGAAGGAGTTCGATAACGCGCCCGCGTACTTCGGCTTCATCAGGTGCAGAAAATTCCAGCCTCAGGCCTCCGAGGAAATCTAGCAATGTAGACCGATCCGGGGCCTCGGCCAAGCCTTGGATTTCAGCTAGAATAGGCTCCAGGTCATCAGGCCATATCGATACCCCTGACCTTGCTGGCACAAGTATCCTCTGCTGAAAATCAGCCGGGGAGATAAGTAAATTACGAGGATCCTCGGAAGCCTTAACGTTCGTCGTGAGATGAACCTCAACAATGCGAGCGCGGGTACGAACCTTATTCCATCCTTTGAAGAGTTTTCCAATCAGAGATATCCCATCCCTCTTGGCGAACAGGTCAGATCCGGTGAAAGCCCCCTCCCCCTCAACGGAATGCTTGAGCTGCTTAAAAGCAGCTTGATCTCCCCTAAAGACGATGATGTCATCGACGTAAGGAGCATCGGCAGCCTCGGGTGCAACCGATGTGATGCCCTCTGCTGGCTCAGCCCAGCTGCGGAGCATCGTCCAAGCAGCGTACCAATCCTGCCAAAAGAAGCCGCGCCGCGGCCCACGTGCTGACGCCTGTGTGTTTGAGGTTGTTGACTTCATCTAGAACCGTAGCTCCCTTCTGGGTCCGACTGAACATCTCGTGCTGAACATCCAATGTCAAGGCTCATCAACAATGATTTTCACAAGTAACGCATTGGACACTTTGGAGGGAATTCGGATCTGGCTACTTACTTGGTATCAATCGTCTCGCCGGTTGTCTTCGACCATGGGCAGTGGACGCCCCCACCCGCACCATTCTCCTATAGAGCGCGGCACCCGCGACCCTGAAGGCCCGCCGTGGTCGCCGCGCCCTCAAAGGAGACCCTCATGCCCCGTCGCACACTCCCCGCCGCCGCCCTCATCCTCCTCCTCGCCTCCGTCTCTGCCCCCCCACCCACCCTTGCTGCCGACGCCCCCCTCCCCCACCCCTCCTCGGTTCCCTGGAACGCACCCGGCGAGATCTGGAGCTCGATCCGCAGCTTCTTCGCGTTCCTGGGTCATGAGATGGACCCGAACGGCACCCAAAGTGCGGACTCCGGCCACGGGATGGACCCCGACGGCCGCGATGGCCTGGACTCGGGCCACGGGATGGACCCGAACGGTTGAGAGCCGCGGTGCCGGCGGCTCGGCATTCCTGGAGGTGCCGCCGGCACTTTCTTTTGTTATCCTCTGGCGCGACTCCGACCTATGAGGCGAGATCCTACTGATGGATGACATCCACCTCTCCCGCGAGATCCTCCGTGCCGTGGAGGACGGGAAGATCCCGCGAGACCTCCTCGAGGAGATCAAGACCGAACATCTCCTGAGCCGCTGTCCCCATTGCCGGGCAGAGGTTGAGGCCCACGAGGCGGAGCGCCGGGGGAGATCCTTCCTGGGCGGGGTCTTTCGGGCTCTCTCCGTCCTCTTGGACCGGCTGACCAGTGCGGGCGTCAGGGATTTGCGCCTCGCGGAGCAGGATCTTGTGGAGTTGCTTCGTCTGCCGGCGGATGAGCGGGTTCGGCGGGTCGAACGTGCCCGGGGCCGCTTCCGGAGCCCTCCCCTGGTGAGACTCCTCTTGGAGGAGAGCCGAGGGCGGATACCCAGCCAGCCGCGTGAGGCGTTCCACTTCGCGGACCTTGCCCGCAAGGTCGCCAATCAGAATCCCCGGATGTCGGACTTCTTCGATCTATACGTTCTGGCGACGGCCTTCATGGCGAACGCCTGCCGGGTAGGGAATGACCGGCGCACGGCGGACGAGCTCTTCAGCCTTACTCGGCGAGTTATCGCCGATCATGGAGTCACCACACCCGGGACCGTCGCCCGGGTGGACGACCTCATGGGCTCTCTACGGAAAGACCAGCGCCGCTTTGCCGACGCGGAGAGGCTCCTGAAACGCGCAGCCATGCAGTTCGGGTTGGTCAACGCACCCGATGATGCGGCTCGTGTCCTCATCAACCTGGGCGATGTCTATTACGCCGAAGGACTTCTTGACGAAGCCATCGAGACCACCCGCTCCGCCCTCACCCTCCTCTCCCTCAACTCCGATCCTCGGCTCCATCTCTGTGGCCACTACAACCTGGCTCTCCAGTTGAAGGAGGCCGGGCGGTTCGAGGAAGCGGCGGAGCTACTGGAGGCGGATGCTTCTCTGTACAGCCGGTTCCCGGAGCCCTGGACGCAACTCCGCCTCCTCTGGCTCCAGGCCGACATCGCCGCCGGACGGGGCGACCTCTCCGCCGCCGAACGGGACTACGTCGCGACCCGCGACGGCTTCATCTCCCAGGGAATCGGCTACGACGCCGCCATGGTTTCTCTCGACCTGGCGGTCCTCTATCTCCGCCAGGGACGCTCGGCCGAGGTCCGGCTTCTCGCCGAGGAGATGCTCCCCCTCTTCGAGGCGCAGGACGTCCACCGCGAAGCGCTCGCCGCTCTCTCGCTCTTTCTGGAAGCCGCCCGGCAGGATCAGCTCACGGTGGAGACGGCTCTCGAAGTGGCGGCGTCTCTCCGCACGGCACGGCGGAACGACGTCCCCTGAAGGCGCCCGATATCTCCGACGCTTCCCGGATGTCTCCAGACATCTCGCAAATGGCAGCCGACATCGCGTTTCATCCCTCGACATCGGCGATTTTCCGCGGAAGCTGGCGCAATGTCGGGAGGAATTGGGCGATGTCTCCAAACATCGGCCGTCGCCTCGGGGACATTGCCCGATGTCCGCAGACATTCGCGCTCATCCCTCGACATCGGCGATTCTCCGCGGCCATTGGCGCGATATCTGGAGATATTGGGCGATGTCTCCAGACATCGGCCGTCGTCTCGGGACATTGCCGAATGTCCGCAGACATTCGCGCTCATCCCACGACATCGGCGACTCTCCGCGGACATTGACGCAATGTCTGAAGATATCGGGCGATGTCTCCAGACATAGGCCATCATCTCGGGACATTTCCGCTCCGTCGACTCCTGGGGCGCGATGTCGCGGGACATTGGCCTGCTGTCGGGCAACATTGGGCCGATGGAAGGAGCTTCAGCCCTCGACCTGGCAGCCCTCTATCTCCGCCAGGGACGCTCGGCCGAGGTCCGGCTCCTGGCCGAAGAGGATCGCGCTCCGGAAATTCCAGGTGGCGGTGCCCACGAGTCGTGGGGCGCCCGCTCACTTCATCAGCTTGATGATGTCCTCGTGCTGGGAGGGATGGATGTTCATCTTCCCCAGCACATAGCCGAGCGATTCCGGGGAATCGGCTTTCACGGCGGCGAAGGTCTTTGGATACGACCTCTTCATGGTCAGCAGGTGCTGGTGGACGCTCGCCGCGGCGATCCCGAACGGATGCTCCTTGTTGGTGATGCCGGGGGCGTCGGGCGGCTCGACCTCGTGGCGCACCGCCTTGCCCATGGCGGTGTAGTCGTAGAGCTCCCAGAAGGCCTTCAGGTAGACACCAGGATCTTTGGCGGGCGCCCCTCCGACTCCCGTCCAGCTCGTGAAATCGGATTCGAGGTAGCGCAGTTGCGCCCGGTAGTGCGCCTCCGCGTTGCCGTCGGCCAGCCCGCCCTTGATCTGCGACAGGGGCACCGCGTTGCGAAAGCCGAGATATGCCTTGATCAACCGCTGCAGGGCCGGGATGATCTGCAGCTTCGAGGTGAGGCTCTGCACGTGGGTGAGGGCCGCCTTGCGCTCGTTGTTGGCGAGAGTGAACCAGTAGGCCTGCTTCTCGTCCAGATTGCCCACCCGCTTCATGCCCGGCAGGGCATCCGCCTCGCCGAACAGCTCCAGGATCCCTTTCACCGCGTTCTCGACCGTCCTCCCCACAACCTGATTGCGGACGGCGTCCACGTAGGTGATCCAAGCCGTGCTGTGGCTCCCCTGGGAGGAGCCGAGAAGGGTCGGCGCGCGCCCGCCGATGAAGAGCTCGTTGATCGAGCTGTCTTTGCCGGTGAAGACCTGAACCGAGAAGTCTCCCTGCCCCGCGGGACCGGCCGTCCGGTAGCGTTCCGGATTCTCCTGCGCCGCCTTGTCCGTGCCACCTTCGTAGATCTCGGCGATCTTCTTATAGATGAGTGCCCCATAGCTGCCTTTGTATCCGATCGACGTCAGGTAGCCCTCGATGGACTCCTTGCTGTCCAT
>WUUC01084992.1_pt1 | contig 12880 bp, 8 predicted proteins | sample 6278441 | NCBI WGS metagenome assembly WUUC01 (sample SAMN13675441, study PRJNA597444) | soil metagenome | isolation source: soil | place: USA: Washington | collected 2017-10 | reverse complement strand
TTGTCAGTAAAGAGGGGCCGCACACGGCGGGCGGTTTCGACACACCGATCAACTGAGAATGTCGATCGTGAGGCGAATGCTGTGGGCGCAAGATTTGCTGATGGCCGAGTCTTACCAGGCCGCTCCGAGATCGAGAACCCGGTGGGTGATGTGCTCTGACGCCGATCGAGCGGGTCGGCGCACGCCCGGACAAACCGCGATGGATGGGACGACAGTCATGACTGAGACGACGGCGCTGCCGGCACCAGGCCGGCGGCAGATGCAATTCAAATTGGCGCTGGCGGCGACACTCGTCGTTGCCGCGGGGGCATACCAGAAGCTTCCAGTCTCCGCCCAGGCGACGCTGACGGTCACTGGTGCCCAAGCGAACCATTCGTCGGTGCGCGTCTACTACAATCCGGTGGCGGGCGCCCGGGACTATCGGATCTACGACGTCAGCAGTCCGAACAACGTGAAATATGCCGGCCAGGTCCACTTGACGGCAGCCCCGGGCTGCCCGGGGTCGTCGTGCTTCCACCACTTCGTCACACAGGCGGACGGAGTGACTCCGGTGTTCCCGTATCAGGTGGCCCCGGGCGCCACCGGGGGCCCGCAGGCACTTGACGTGCCGGCAACGCAGATCGACTGGAACGGCGTCGGCGACGGTAACCTGCACACCCTCGTCGTCGAAGCGGTGAATCAGCTGGGGCCGGTGCCGCAGGGAAGCCTGTACACAGGTCAGGCGAACACGCCACTCGTCAGCCCTCTCCCCGCCGGGTCGATGCCGGGAGCGAACAAGGGCGTGACGAACGACGGGAAGATCTCCACCAACGGCCAGGGACCGTATACCAACAACCCGCAGGTGATCGCCCGATCGCAGGCGTTCGTGGCGCGGGCCGATCGGAACTACCTGGCGGTGCCGTCGAAGACGACCGCCTCTCAGACGTTCTTCGATACGTTCGAGAACGCGCAAGCCTCGACGCTGCAGCTGGTCATGCGCGACGATCGTGCGACCGACGAGTACGGCAACATCGGGCTCATGAAGTACACGTTGAACGGGGGAACGTCGAAGGCCTGGGAAATCGAGTACCGGCAGGCCGACAACATCAATTCGATGCCGTTCATTTCGAGCGATCACTTCATGGACATGATCTTCTCGGGGACGACGCCGGGCGGCAACGCCCCGACGCACACACTGTACGGGTCGATGGCGATGTCGCCCACCCGGTCGTTCGACATCAGCGGCGGCCGCATCGCGCACCTCACCATGGAGGTGGACGGCCACCAGAGCTTCAGGCGGTGGATGTCCTTCCAAATCGCGCCGGCCGGCGACCCGTTGAAAGGCTTCGACTCGTCGAACCACCAGGTCAACGCCAACAACCAGGCCGTGTTCCTGGAGCTGCGTGACGGCTTCTGCACGCTCGACATCTACAACGGTTCGATCTCCGCCACCGACAAGCGCCCTGGCGGAACGGCTGGCGGCGCTCAGCACGGCGCACGCCTGTGGGGTCAGGCGGGATCGTCTGGCGGCGCACCCATCATGTGCAACTGGGATCAGATGTACGTGCCCAAGAACCGGACGAAGAACGGGCTCGGGTTTGACGACAAGTCGCGATACGACTTGTTCATCTCCCAAACCCAGGCCGCGTTGTTTCAGGACGGGCATCTGATTGTGCAGTCGGCGATTCCGGCCGGCACCTTCCCGTGGGCGGGTGTCCCGCTCCGCGCCTACTTCAGTCACTACCTCTATCACTCGAACGAAGACATCACCGAAATGCAGCGGTTCGAGGTCAGCGGGCAGAATTTCTGCTATCCGATGAACTCGTACTGGTTCAACGACCCGGTGAACGGTACGCCGGCGAGCGCCACCGCCTGCAATCGCGCGTATCCGGCAGGTTACGGATTCCCGCACTCGGATGAGCGGCACTGGGACAACATGGGCTTCGAAGTGCTGCCGGCGTCGGAAGCCCCTTCCAACAATTTCTCGACTTTCGCGACGCTGGTCCAGCCACCCTTGATTCTCCCGGTGGGCGCCACGAACCCTCCGGGAGCGCCAGCGAACCTCCGCATCATCCGGTAGCGGATGCCTGCAAGCCGCGCCGGTCGATGGCTGGCGCGGCTCTTCTCAATTTCCCTCCTCGCGACCCCGCGCAGAACCCGTTTGAGACCCTGCGCCCCGGCAAGTTCGCCCTGAAGTGGTACACTGCGCGGCACAACGAGACTCGACGCGGGACGCCGACACGCCGCCGCGCCACTGGAACCCGGTTTGCTAGCCAGGAGTCAAACGCACGAGACCTCGTCAGCGATGCGGACGCCCATCCAGTTGCCCGGCCCACACGCACAGTAGATCTCTGGATGTCAGAGGCGCGCGCGACCGTCCTTCGATTCAGGACCGGTGCGTCGTGCGTGGCGGCCGAGGACGCTCTCGCCAATGACGCGGCACCAACACAAGGCATGGCCTACAAGATTGGTTTCGTCATGGAACAGACGCTGGGCCACGTCACCCACACTCAAAATTTTCAGCAGTGGGTCGCGGAGGATGCCGACGTCGAGGCTACCTGGATTCCCGTGTCCTTCGACGTCGCCGACCACTGGCGACTCGCCCCGCTGGTCCGTCGGAATTGGACGTTGCGCGCCAGCTTGCGGGCGCGCGCGCAAATCCGCGGCATCCTCCGCTCGCACAAGCTGGACGCACTTTTCTTCCACACACAAGTCACGGCGCTCTTCGCGCAGGGTCTGATGGCGCGCATTCCCAGCGTCGTGTCGATGGATGCGACCCCCCTCAACTTCGACAGCATCGGTGTGCCCTACGATCATTTCCCGAGCATCTATCCGCCGGTCGAAGCGTTCAAGAATGCACTCACCCGCCGGACCTTCAACGCAGCGCGCAAGCTGATCACCTGGCATGAATGGGGGAAGGAATCCCTGGTCCGGGACTACGGCATCGGCGGCGGCAAGGTCGCCGTAATCCCGCCCGGGATCAACCTGGAACGATGGAATTTTCCCCGCGATGGCGACGCGGCACTCCCGGGGCCCCTCCGGCTGCTGTTCGTCGGCGGTGACTTCCGCCGCAAAGGGGGCGAGGTGCTGCTCGCCGCCTTTCGCCAGTCCTTGATGACGTCGTGCACGCTCGACATCGTCACCCGCGAACCTGTGAACATCGCGGGGCTCGACGGCGTCCGGGTGCATCATGGCTTGGGGCCGAACATGCCGGAGCTGATGGCGCTCTACGCGCGAGCCGACGTCTTCGTGTTTCCGACCTTCGCGGATACGCTGCCGATCGTGATCATGGAAGCGTTGGCGTCGGGACTCCCGGTCGTCACTACCAACGTCGGGGCGCTCAGCGAGGAGGTCGAAGACGGCGTCTGCGGCTTCATCGTGCCGGCGCACGATCCGGCGGCCCTCGCGGAGGCGACCCTGCGTCTGGTGCGCAACCCGACGCTGAGGCAACAGATGGGAGCGCACGCGCGCAACCGGGCCGACGCGAAATTCAACGGTGCCGTGAACTATCGGCGGGTCCTCGAGGTCTGCAAGGCCTGCGTGACCCCGAACAACTGACGGCCCGCTGCTTTTTTGCTCGATTGGAACGCCTTTCGCTTCACTTCCCCATATCGGCAGAAATCCGCAACACCCTCGCATCCCTGACCGGCTCGGGCGAAGGCGCTTGGGCTTTTGTTCACGATTTGGCAGACTGGCGCTGCCGCGTGCTGGTCAGAGCCGCCGCGAGGCAGCGCATGTGATGGTCATGATTAACGAGGCCCAGGTCCAATGAACCTACGGAAAGTGGTACGTACGGCGCAGAGTTACCTGCACTTCATGAAGACGGTGAAGGACGCCTACTACTATCACAGCAGGCGAATCCTCCGTCGACCGCATGAGGTCGAGTTCCACGCGCTGAAGCTCATTCCGGATGATTTGCCAGGTTCGTACGTGGACGTTGGTGCCAATCACGGACAGAGCATCCTGTCGATCCGGTTGATGAAGCCGCACGCGAGAATCTATTCCTTCGAAGCCAATCCGTTGTTGGCCAGGAAACTTGCGGCCAGGTATCAGGGTGACGACTCCGTCACCGTGTTCCCGTATGGTCTGGGCAACGAGGATTCACGACAGCCATTGTTCGTTCCCGTGTACCGCAAGTTCGTGTACGACGGCGACGCGTCGTTCGATCGCGAGACCGCCACGGCCCTCTTGTCACCCCAGACCGTCTATCTGTTCGCGCCGGACAAAGTGGAGGTGCGCGAGGTGATGTGTGAGATCCGACGACTCGATGATCAGAAACTCGCGCCTCTGTTCCTGAAAATCGATGTCCAGGGCTACGAGGCGCAGGTCGTGCGCGGCGGGTTCGACACCATTCGCACCCACCAACCCGTGCTCCTGATGGAGAGCTGGGAGCAGGAGCCCGAGGTTGCCAAAATGTTGTCGGCCCTCGGCTACGAAGAATACTTGTTCGACGATGTGGGCTTTCGTCGCGGACGATCGGCGAACGCTGTCAATCGCATTTTCCTGACCCCGGACCGGGCAAAGACATTGCCCAAAGCCCGGATGTAGCCAGTGCCACCGCCGGCCGAGATCTCACCCCGCCGCTACCGCCCGCCGCATCACGAGTGAGGCCTCCAGGAACCGCTCACTGGTTCGCCAGCCGGGTGGAACGCCTTTCGCTAGGTAGGAACCCCATCAGGCAATTTTCCACGGAAAAGCCGCCACTGACCCGGCCAGGCTTCAATCCGCGGACCTTTTGTCTTTGATTTGGCAGACTAAAGTTCGACGCGGCGGCTCGATTTCAAATCCAACGTCCTCATGAGCTCTACAGTGAACCGGCCGCATGGCTTGGCCCGGAACGTTTTCAACCTGCTGATTGGGCAGGTGTCGACGACCGTGCTGACCATCATTCTGAGTGCTGTCGTGGCTCGTACGCTGGGGCCATCCGACTTCGGCGTGCTGTACCTCGCGACCGCGATCACGACGTTCACCTTCGTGCTGGTTGATTGGGGGCACGGCTCCTATCTGATTCGGGAAGTGGCCCGGCATCCGGAGCGTACGGGTGAGCTCATGGGCACCGCGCTGGCGGTCCGGACCGTGACAACACTCTGTCTGATGGCCCCTGCCCTGATCATCGGCCGGCTGCTCGGGTATTCAGGCTCCACGCTGGCGCTCATCGCGGGCAACATTCTGGCGTGGCTGCCGATCTATCTCGGCCTGTCGTTCGGGTGGGTATTCCGTGGGAAAGAGCGCATGGATCTCGATGCGCTGCTCGGCGTGGCGCAAAAGCTCGTCGCCCTCGTGGCCGGCGTCACCATGCTCGCCTACGGGGGCAGAATTCCGTCGCTGCTGCTGGCGCAGGCGACGGCCGGGCTCGTCACCCTCGCCCTCGGCGTGTTCCTCTATCATCGGCTCGACTTCGGAAGACTGCGTTTTACCTGGAGCATGGCCCGCGAGCTCGCGATCGGCGGAGCGCCGATGGTGACCATGACCGTCGCGGTGGCTTTCCAGCCTTACATGGACGCCAACATGCTGTCCCGGCTATCGACGCCAGCCGTCATGGGCTGGTACGGGGCCGCGGCCGCGTTCACCAGCACGTTGATCGCCCCGGCCTTCGTGCTGGCGAGCGCCGCCTACCCGCGTCTGGCGGTCGCCTCTTCAAACCCCGGAGCCTTCGGGGCTCTCCTCCAAGACGCCCTGCGGCCGTTGCTGTGCGTGGCGGTCTTCGGCGCCGTGGGCACGTATCTCTTCGCCGACGCTGCCGTGGGTGTGATTTACAGCATCGAGAAATTCGGCCCCACCGCGACCATCCTCCGGGCGTTCACGCCGGCAATGATCCTGGTCTACATCGACATGATGCTCGGCACGGCCATCCTCGCGGCCGGTCAGGCGATCCGGTTGGCCACCGCGAAGGTGCTCTCACTGGTCGTGATCGTCGCCCTCGAACTGGCGCTGATCCCGTGGTTCCAGACCCACTACGGTAACGGCGCCATTGCGGTCATGGTGTCCTTCGCGCTGGGCGAGCTCGTTATGGTCGCGGGAGCGCTGTATCTGCTGCCGCGAGGCACCCTGCACGCGAGCATCGGGGTCGATTTCGTGCGCGCCCTTGCCGCCGGACTGGGGACGGTGCTGATTCTGCGGACCGTGTCGCACCTATCGGTCTTCGTAGCCGTTCCACTCGCCGCCGTGGTCTTCGCCGGGTGGGCGATCGCGCTCGGTTTGATCCGGCGCAGCGATCTTGCGGTGCTCGCGGCACTGTGTGGTCGCCGCGGGCCAGCCGCCGCCGCGCCAGTCGCGACCAACTAGCGGTGACCATCGCGCTGCTGTTCGCCCATTCGCGATGACGATGCCGGACTCGTCCCCCGCGGTGTCGGCCCTGGTCTGCACGCGGAACCGCGGCGTTTCGTTGGTGCGCACCGTCCGATCGCTGCTGCAGTCGCCGGGCCCGTTCGAAGTCATCGTGATCGATCAGAGTGACGATGAGGCCGCCGCGTCGTTACCCGCCGAACTCGGGGATCCACGGCTGCGATACATCCGGTCCGGTGTCCGGGGCAAGGGCGCCGCGCTCAACCAAGGGCTTCAGCTCGCCGCCGGCGACGTGGTCGTCTGCACCGATGACGACTGCGAAGCACCGGCCGGCTGGGTGATGGGCATGGCGTCGGTGATGAACGCTCACCCTAGGGTGGCGGTCCTGTTCTGCAACGTCATCGCCCCTCCGTACGACCGCGCCGCTGGGTACGTGCCGGCTTATGAGCGTGACGGCGACCGGGTACTGTCGTCGATTCTGGAGGCGCGTCATGGCCTGGGACTCGGTGCGGGGATGGCCGTCCGGCGGCAGGCCGTGCTGAAACTCGGCGGTTTCGACGAAGCATTTGGCCCAGGCTCACGATTTGCGTCGGGAGACGACTGGGACATTTCTCTGCGGGCAATGCTCGGCGGCTGGGACGTCTTCGACACGGCGTCGTTGTCGGTGCTCCATTATGGGTTCCGGACGCTGGCGGAGGGAAAAGCACATGCGAGGCGCGATTGGATCGCGATTGGCGCGCTGTGCGCCAAGCCAATCCGAGCCGGGTACGGTCGCGCGATCGGACTGTCGCTATGGCTGTTCGGTGTCGAAGCGCTGTGGCCGCCGGTCCGCGACCTGTTGCGCTTGAAGAGACCAAGCGGGCTGTCGCGCGTCGTCGGCTTCGCCCTGGGCTTTGCCGGCGGATTACGGACGGCCGTCGATCAAGAGACGCTGCTGTTTCGTGCCCCGCGCTGACAGGTTCTGGCTGCCAGCGCCGATCTCACTCCGGCGATCGCCGAGGCGCAATTGGACGCGCGTCGCGGGGAGTGCCGAGATCGACAATCAGATCCAGAGAGAGAGAACGGATTCATGCCTCTGTTTCAGCCGCGTGTGATCGCCTCGGCGCTGCGGATCCTCGTCAGCGGGGAGCTGGCCAGGTATCACACCGAACAACAGTCCGAGGTGCACCTCTTCGAAAAGCAGCTGGCGGAATACCTCGGCGTCCGCCAGACCCTGGGCGTCAACAGCGGCACGAGCGCTCTGATTTGCGCCCTGGTCGGCTGCGGCGTCGGCCCGGGCGACGAAGTGATCGTGCCGGCGTATACCTGGGTGTCGACCGCCGCCGCGCCGCTCGCGGTCGGAGCAGTACCAGTGCTCGCGGAGGTCAACTGGTCACTGACCATCGATCCGGACGACATCCGAAGGAAGATTTCGCCGCACACCAAGGCGATCATCGTCGTGCACATCCTGAATGTCCCCTGCGACATGGATGAAATCCTGAAGATCGCCAAGGAGCACAACCTGATCGTCATCGAAGACGCCTGCCAGGCGGTCGGCGTGACGTATCACGGAAAACACTGCGGCACGATGGGTGACGTGGGAGCGTTCAGCTTCAACGTGCTCAAGAACATCCAGGCCGGCGAGGGCGGCGCGGTGCTGACCAACTCCGACCGCATCTACACGCGCGCCCTGATGTACCACGACGTGGGAAGCTACATCCGCGAGGGCCGGGCTGATACCAGCGAGCCGGTGTTCATCGGACAGAACTACCGGATGACGAATCTGACCGCCGCGATTCTGCGACCGCAATTGAAGGGACTCGACAAGAAGCTCGCGCTTCGAAGAGAACGCCGTCGGTACTGGCTGGACAAGCTGAGCGGGCCGTTCGGTCAGCGAATCAAGGTCAGCCCGCACAACGACCCGGACGCCGCGGTGGCGCTCACCGTCTACTTCGATGACCCGGAGGAGGCGCGAGCTTTCGGCTCTCAGCGCGGCATCGCGCGGCTGTTCGACACCGGCCGGCACGTCTACACCAACTGGGCGTCGCTCCGCAGTGGCGTGACCACGCACCCGCGGATGGATCCCTACGCGTGGGCGCCCCGCGACGTTCGCATCAAAGAGGACAGCTGCCCCACCACCCTCGAGATCCTCAAGCGGACCTGCGAGATCAAGTTCTTCCCTGAGGTGCCGATGATGGCGTACCGCCGGATCGTGGGCAAGACGAAGCGATGAGGCCGTAATCCATGCCGTCCGCTTCGACCCCTCGCCTCGCCGTCGTCGTCGCCACCCACAACCGCGGCGCCAGAATCGCGCCGCTGGTGGCGTCGGTGGTGCGCAGCGGCGTGACCGACTTCGAGATGGTCATCGTCGATCAGAGCACGAACGACGAGACCCGGCGCGCGATGGAACCGTTCCTCGGCGACCCGCGCGTCCGCTACGTCCACTCCGATGTCGCCGGCACCAGCCGGGCACGGAACCTGGGATTTGCGCTGACCAGTGCGCCGATCATCGCGATCACGGATGACGACTGCATCGTCCCTCCGGACTGGCTCGAGCGGATCGGTGAACCGTTCACCATCTACCCCGAGGTCGGCGTCGTCTACTGCAACGTCGATCCCGTTCCGGCGCCGGGACCGGGACACACGCCCAACATCCGCTTCGTCGCCAATCGGGCGATCCCCGGCGTCAAGGGTATCCGGGCCAGCCAGCGTCTCTGGATGGGCGCCGGAATGGCGGTGCGCCGCCGGATGCTGGACGACGTGCAGGGCTTCGACGAAAATCTCGGCCCGGGAGAGATGTTTCCGGCCTGCGAAGACAACGATATTGCCTTCCGCGGCCTCGTCCGCGGCTGGTGGACGTACGAGAGCACGGACGTGGCCGTCCTGCACGATGGATTTCGCACCCTCGAACAGCTTCGCGAGCATGTGACGAGAGACTTCTACGGGATTGGCGCGACTCTGGCCAAGTTCGTGAAGAGCGGGCATTTCCGCATTGCGGCGATGCTCGTGCCCCTCCTCTACCGGTTCGGTGTCGCCGAGCCCGCGGCCGACCTCCTGCACGGGCGCGCGCCCCGGGGTCTGCGCCGTCCCTATATGCTGCTGCGCGGGGTTCTGGATGGGCTCCGCACGCCGCTGGATCCCGTCACGCTCTGCTATCGGAAACGGCCGTATCGACGCCGCCTGACGGTCTAAATTCTTCCGTGTTTCAGCTCGTTCACGAGGTGCTCGCAGCCCCGGCCGGCGATCGCCATCATCGTGAACGTCGGGTTCTGCCAGGCACCGGACGGCCAGGCCGCACCATCCAGCACGAAGACGTTCGGTGCGTCCCAGCACTGCGCGTAGCCGTTCAGCACGGAGCGTTGCGGATCGGTGCCCATGCGGGCCGTCCCCATCTCGTGCACGAACCCGCCGGGCGCGATGTAGTCAGCACGGTCGTTCGAGCGTCCCCCAGCGGCGTGGACCAGCTCTTTGAGCGATTCAATCATCTGCCGCTGCAGCGCCAGCTCGTTGTCGGAGAAAGAGCAGTCGATCCGAAGGATCGGAATGCCCCACCGGTCGTGCTTGTCCGGGTGCAGGCTGACGTGGTTCTCGAATCGCGGCAGCATCTCCCCGTATGACACCAGGCTGAACGGCACTTCGTCGGCGTCGCACTCTCCGGCCGCTGCCTTCCTGCGGCCGACAACACCGAAGACGCCGTAGCCGCGGAGAAACGCGCCGCCCCCACGATTGTCGAGGTTGTTGAACCGCGGCACCATGATGTTCTTCGGACCGCCATAGCCATCGTTCCAGATCTCGTCCCGCTTGCCTGGGGCGTACCCGCCCACGTGAATGGCCGGGTGATCCATCAGGTAGCGCCCGAGGGTCCCCGAGGAGTTGCCGAGCCCGCTAGGGTGATGCCGCGACTGCGAGTTGAGGAGGATGCGGGCGGATTCCAACGTGGAGGCACACACCACCACGGCCCGGCCGGATACTTCGTGCGCCTTCCTGGTCGTACGGTCGACGAACGCCACGCCGGTGGCCCGTCCATCCTCGCCAACGATCACATGGCTGACGACCGCATTCGGGCGGAGCGTGACGCCGAATCGACGCACGGCTTCACGCACCGGCGACGGCGGTGGCGCTTCACCCCGGATCCGCGCGTGTGGCCGTGCCAGCACCCCGCGGGCTGCGATCACGGCCCGGCCCAGCCTGGCCTCGCCCGCCCGCTGGAAATGACGCTCAGGCTCCGTCAGCCGAGGAGCTCCGACATACTTTCCGTCAGGCAGCTGGGCCAGCCCGTCCCGTTCGCCATACACCGGAAAGAAGTCGTCGATGCGATCGAAATGCGAAGCCAACTCCGCATACCCGAACGGCCACGGTTCTCCGAATCCGTCCTGCAGGGGCGCGCGAAACTCGTGGTCCGACGTGCGCACGCCAATGCCGCCCCAGGTCAGTAGGCGGCCGTTGACGGAACGCGTCCGCACCCACTGAAAGTCCTTGTCGGGTGGGGTCTCGTAGGGATGCTGCCGGTCGAGCACGAACAGACCGGGGTCGAGCTCCCAGTACGCCTGGTGCCGTGATTGCGTCCGACGCCTGCGGAGGAGCCGATCGAAATTCCGTTTCCAACGCAAAGCCAGTTCCGGTGGCTGGCGCGGCGCATCCATCTGGTCTGGACCCGCTTCCAGAACCAGGACTTTCAACTGTCGTCGGCCCAGCTCGAACGCCGCCCAGCCCCCGGTGGCGCCTGAACCTATGACGACGACATCCCAAGGGGGCCCCTTCTGAATGACGGAAACCATCGTGGACCGGCTATTGTCCCGGACAACTCCCGAGGCGCGCAACGGCGAACGCCGAGGCAGGCAAACTCTGGCCGGCGTCCTGGTGGACGGAAAGACGACGCAAGCGAAGGCGGGTCAGACGGGCATCGGGCGTGCCACGGCCGACTTTCCTCCGCCCGTGCCGCGACTAACGTCCGGGACTCAGCTGGCCCCAAGCGCGGCCTGCCGGGCGCCCGCACCATTTCCGCGATTTCCAGGGCCGATTCCCTGAAAGGCCCGTTCGTCACTGGATTTGGCCTGGGAATCGCAACGGGTGCTGAGCGGGGTCGCGATCGAAGCCGCGGCCCCACGGCAAGTTACGACAGATTGAGGAACCCGGCATGACGACGCTCAGCGCCCCGCCAACGGACGCGGCGCTCCCAAAGATCACCCCGAGACGTATGCCGTGGCTGTCGGCGCTGGTCGCAATGTCCGTGATCGTCTATGCGATGGGCTTGTGGACCTGGTTGCGTCCGGACTTCATCCAGAACTGGCGCGAGTCCGACACCCAGACGATTGCCCGGCACCTGGCCGAGCCTGGGTCGAGCATGTTCTACCCTCGCATCGACTGGGGAGGCAGTGGCCCAGGCTATGTCGAAACGGAGTTTCAACTCTATACCTGGGTGGTCTCCCGGTTCCTGATCGTCGTGGGCGATGCCGAATGGCCGGGGCAGCTGGTCTCGCTGCTAGCCGTCGTGCTGACCGCCTGGGTCGTTTACCGGCATCTGCTCCGACGGTACGGACAAGTGCCGGCGGCGATTGGCATGGCCGGCATGCTCGCGTCGCGGAGCATCGTCCAGGCTGCGACGACGGTGCAGCCGGAGGCCTTGTGCCTGTTGCTGTTCGCGATCGCCTGGTTCGCGTTCTTGGACTACGTCGAGTCTGGACGGACGATCGATCTCGTCGTGTACGCTGCGGCCGGGGCGACGGCCATGCTCGTCAAGCCCACCGCCGCCCAGATCGGCATTGCCAGCGGACTCTTGATCCTGCTGGTCTCACCGCGATCGCTCCGCAGGCGATCGCTGTGGATCGCCTGGGCGGTGATGGTCTCGGCGTTGGTGCTGCACATGGCCCATGCGCGGACTCTCTACCTGGAGTACGGCAACACGTTCGGCGTGTTGTCCGGCGGGGACTCCAAAATCCCGCGGCTCGAACATCTCCTGGTCCCGCAGCTGGTCGCTCGAGCCGCTATCAACTCCGTGATGTGGGGCGTCGGGCCCGTCGGCATGGTGGCCGTGATCGCCGCCATCCTTCTGAAGCGCCGAGGCTCGGCACCGGTAATCGCGCTCCTGATCGCAGGTGCGTTCTGGACGCTCCTCGCGTTGCGCTACACGAGCCGCCAGGGAGGCAATCACTACCACTTGCTCGGCGCGATCCTGGCGGCTCAGGCCCTCGCGATCACGCTGGCGGGACTGTCGACGTGGCGATTTCGCAAGTACGTCACGGTACTCGCCCTGTGCGCCATCGCTCTGGCGATGCAGAAGAGCGTGAGCCTTCGCGCCTGGAATCGCCACAACGTCTGGGACGAGTCGGCCGTGGCGGTTGCCCAGGCACTCAAACCACACGTTCGACCGGGCGACTTGATCGCCGTTCGCTCCGTCGCGGTCCAGTACGACCCGTACTGGAAGACTATCTCCAACTTCGAAGATCCCCGGGTCTTCTATCAGACTCGGACCCGCGGATGGCCGATTGGAAAGGAAGTCTCGGATCCGGCCGGGCTCGAGCAAGCTCGCCGGCAGGGGGCCCGTTTCTACGTGGAACCGGAACCGCGGGCCGTGATGCCCCCGGTCGACGAATGGCTGCGCGTGCATGCGAGGCTCATCGAAACCACAAGCCATGGC